>Ga0118677_10000820_pt2 | contig 33327 bp, 31 predicted proteins | sample AliMusrvi5mmetaG_FD_86154 | JGI IMG/M metagenome (GOLD analysis project Ga0118677, IMG submission 86154) | reverse complement strand
GCCCGAAGGGTTGCCTTGACAAGGGTCCCAGCCTCGCCCCATTCATGGTTAAGAGGGTGAAGCGGACTCACGCCACGCTTCATTTCGGTGAGGACTCACCCACAAATTCTGCGGAAGAGCCGAACATGTAATCCTGCCGCTGGGAGGTTTCGTTCGAACGTGAACAATTGCGCAAGCTTCCGCAGTTTACCCTCGTCAGCTATCGTTGTCATCGCTTCTGGATACAATGCCGCCAGCACGCGGAAGATCTTGAGCTGAGGCATACGGGAAGGCACAAACTCCTTCAGCTGTGCCTTGATATCTTCGACTAGCGTCGCCAAGAAATCAATTCTCTCTGAGGAAGACTCAGGCAATGGGGACATAGATCGTTCGGCAAGCCAATCTCGAAAGTTGGCGTCATTGATAGCTGAACCTACGGAAACATTGCCTTGCCCCACATCGGCAACACCATTCCTCTCCCACAACATTTCCTGGAATTCGTAGGAGGCTCTCTCGATCCTTCCCGCTCCCCTCACGACTGCAATCGTGTGCGCCAATGCCTCAATCCACTCCTGCGCCGAAACAGGAATCTTGCCATTGCCGCCTATTTCGGAAATCCACTTACGCAGTGTGTCTTTGTTGAACAGATCTTTGCTCATTTGGTAAGACTATCCTAACCTAGTTGAAACGGAGCCATCCTTACTCGATCACCGGTTCATATGCGGGAATCGTCACAATCCGCCCACCGGCCAACTGGACGCTAGCTGGCTTCGGGTTGAAGTTCAGCAGCACTAGCTTTCCGTTCTCCAGGACGCTCCAATAGACCGTTGCCGGCTTCTTCATGCGCATGGCCGATTTGATGCGTGGATCGATCGCAGCTAACGTCACCAAATACTCCCGCACCCACTCGCTGAAGTCGCGGCCTGGCACCACTTCGCCGGGCCACGAGATCACCCGCCCCTTACCCGTATCGCCAGCCATCCAGCGGCTGCTGATCGAAGCGTCGCCCTCCACCGTGATCGGGTTCCCGCGCGCACGCGGGCAGAAGATCAGCGTGCCGCCATCGCGCACCCAGCGGTCCATCTTTTCGAGCACCGGCTTCTCCGTCACCGCGCCCCACAGGAAGATCAGCACCTTGTACTTCGCGAGCGCGCCGTCCAGGATCATCTGTTCGCTGGCGTAATCGAAATCCATCTCCTCGCGCAGCGCTCGCCCGGCCGTGAAAAACGTGGACGCCCATCGATACCGCACCACCTCGTCATCGAGCTTCAACGCAGTATCGGGATAGAACGCCGCCACGTCGATCAACGGCTTGGCGCGCTGGTCGAGCATGTGCCCGTACTTGAGCCACGCGTCGATGGCATTGTCATTCGAGGTCAAATTCCCGATGTAGTAGAACAAGTGCACCGCGCCCGTGGTCACGGCGTTGTACAGCCGCGCCATCACGCCGCGCTTGCTGCCGAAGCCGCCCGGTTCGTAGCCCAATTCCGCGCCGTAAAAACGCGCGGCAGAGGACGCCATGCGCGTGATGGTGAAGTTATCGGCGAAGTCGTCGCTCTCATTCGTCAGCCGGATGCCGCCATGTACCTGCGCCATGCTGCGCGCCTGATAGCTGTAGTCGGTCCCGATCTGCACCGGACCCCAGCCTCCAGACGATTGATGGATCTGCGTATCGGGCAGCGCCGCGCGGCTCCACAACGCCCACTTCTCGCACCAGTCGCTCATCGCGCCCATATACCAGTTGGCGAAATCGATGCGCTTGCGACGGGCGACGGCGGTTTCGGGCAGGAACGTCTGAAGCTCGTCGAAGCTCGAGTGGTTCTCCTCCCACGCCTTGTTCAACTCACCGATCGACGAGCCGTACTCCTTCTTCAGATACTCGCGGAAGTTCGCGCGCGCGAGGTCATCGCCTGCCCAGTAGCCGATGTGGGTGTGGTGTTGGCGAAAGCCGTAGCCGGGACCGCGCGCCGGATACTGCGCCTCGCCGTAGTCGCCGCTCGGACCAAGCCGGATGCCGAGGAGCGTCTTGCGCTTGCCATAGTGCTTGCCGAACTCGGCGATGAACTTGCTGGCATACTCGGTCTGGAAGGGCTGGAAGATCGACTGCGTGTCGTGCACAATGCCGTGCTCCAGGCACTTGAAGCCGAAGTTATCCTTGCCATCGTGCAGCCAGGCGGGCAGCGCATAGCCGGAGCCGGCCAGCAGCATCGGAAACCACTGCAGTCCGTGACGTTCGATCTCATTAAGAATCGCGTCATAGAAGCTCCAGTCGTAGACGCCGCGCTCGCGCTCCACGTAGCCCCAGCGGACATAGGTCTCCACGCCGTTGAAGCCCAGAGCACGCAACAGAGGCGCCTGATTGCGGATGCCGGCGAGGGCGGCCTCCACGTTCTTGGGATCGACCGCATCACCCGGCACCGAACTCACTCGCTCGCCGTTGCGCGAAAACTGCAGCGCGGGCTCCACTAGGGGAGCAGGCTCCAGCGCCGGCTTGTCTTCGGTTAGGGTGATGCTGCGCGCCTGGTCCAGTCCTTCGATGCGAATGAGTGCGGGATGCGCCGCGGCGTAATGGAAAACGGCCCGCCGCACACGGCCCGAATTGACACGCGCCGGTCCCCACTGATGCGTCTCCGGCACACCTGGGGAAAGCGTAATGAGGCCGTAGCCGCGGTCCAGGAATTCGATGACCAGATAGCGGTTCGGTGCAGGCGCCGCGGCGATCCGCAGCACATACGCCGTGCGCGTGAACTCCTTAGGAAAGGGAACAGTGACGGGTGCTTTTTCTAACGTTAAGCCCGCAGCCTGAGCCGGCCGCCAGTGGGCGATCTCCGCAGCATACGACGAGGAAATAAGAAGTGCAATCAGGGCAGCGATACGCATACCCTGAGTATTCCATAACGCCTATTTCAACGCAGCCAGCAGCGACCCGGTATGCTTCAACAGATTCAACTTCGCCCGCTCCAGTTGATACCGCGAATCATACAGCGCCAGCCACTTCTCCGATTCCTGCAGCCGCGCCTCTTCCACCTGGCGGATCGTCACCCGCCCCTCCTGCATCTGCGCCACCAGCATGTTCACCTGCTCGCGAGCCACGCCCAGATCCAGCCCCGCCACCTCTGACGCGCGCTGCGCCCGTGCCACATCCTGATGAGCCTTGCGCGTCTCCAGCGTGATGCGATTGCGCGTGTTCACCGCCTCCAGTCGCAGCCGCTGCACCTCCACAGTACCTTGCGCCGCCATCGCCTTCGCCGCGCTGCCCGCATACACGGGCACCGTCACCGAAACGCCCAACTCGCCATTGTGCCGCTGAAAACTGCGGAAGTAATCTTCGTAGTGGTTGTACTTGGCAAGCAGCGCATACTGCGCCACCAGATCGATGGTAGGCAGCTTGCGCGCCTGATTCGATTTGATCTCGAACCCCTTGGCCAGAATCGACGACTCGATCCGCCGGATCTCCTTGCTCGATTCCAGCGCCGACTCCACCGCCGAATCCTCGGTCTCAGGCAGCAGCTTGAATGTACGTTCCTCTTCGGCGGGAATCGCCCGGTCATCGGCCGACAGCCCGATCACCACCGCCAGCGACTCCTCGGTATACCGCAGATCGGTCTCGAACGCCTCCGCCCGCTGCCGCGCCTGCGCGATCTTCAACTCGCCCTTCATCTTCTCGATCGGCAGCTCCCTGCCCTCCTGAATCCGCGCCCGGATTCCGGAGAGCACCTGCTCCATGGTCTCAATCTGCTTGCGCGCCAGCTTCGCGCCCTGCTGCAGCCGCTCGGCGTCCAGATAGAGCATCGCCGTGCGCAGCGCCACTTCTTCGCGTTTGGTCGACACATCCAACGTCGCGCCTCTGGCATTCTCGCGCGCCACGGCAATTCCATACCGCTGCGGCATGTTGTAAATCGACGACACCGCGCGACCCTGCAGCACGCTCGGGGCCGAGCCCTCAATGCTCATCGGGAAGCCGGTGGTGTAGGCCAGTCCGCTGCCCACAAAGACCTTGGGGTGGAACGGATCCTGCGCCACCCGGATCCCCAGGCTCGCGTACTGCTCGTTCAACCGCGCCAGGGCAATATCCGGATTCTGTTGCAGCGCCATACCCACAGCCTGCTGCAGCGTAACGGGCTGTTCGTTGGCAAACGCGGAAAGACAGACAAGAAACAGGAGAGCTTTCATCACCAGGACCTCAATTTATTCGTAGCGCAATGCTTCGGTCGGGTTCAGCCGCGAAGCGCGATTGGCCGGCAAAATACCAAACACCAGGCCAACCAGGAAGGAAACAGCGAAGGCCACCACCACGGACTCAATGGCAACCGGAATCTTGATATCGGCCAGATACTCCACGCTCATCGGCATCGCCACGCCGATCACAATGCCGATCAGGCCGCCGGCCACGCTGATCAGAATTGCCTCGGCCAGAAACTGGCTCAACACATCGCGCCGCGACGCACCCACGGCCATGCGCACGCCGATCTCACGCGTCCGCTCCGTCACCGTCACCAGCATGATGTTCATGATGCCGATGCCCGATATCAAAAGCGCGATCGCAGAGACCAGAATCAGCACCATCGTCAGGATCAACGCGATATTGTTGGCCGCCTCCAGGATGCCGGAGAGGTTCTCCACCAGATACGCCGCGCCCGGACGGTGCCGACGCTGAATGATTTCGCGGACCACCTTCGTCACCGGCTCTACTTCGTCCGGACGCCGCACCTGAATATACAGCGGATCAATGTGCTCTACCGGAGAGAAGTACCGCAACACCGTAATCGGAATCAGTATCGACTCTTTCGATAGCTCGGAAAGCCCAAAGCTCTCCGTCTTCTCCTTGAATGACCCGATCACCGTGAACTGCAGCCCGTGCAATTTCAGCGTCTGCCCCACGGCAGCGGACTGGCTGCCATACAGTAGCGCCGCCAGCTTTTCGGTGAGCATAGCCACTCGTTGTCGTTTGGAAACATCGGCTGCATCGAGCGTGCGGCCGGAGAGGATGACAAGATTGCGGACGGCGGCGTATTGATCGTCTGAGCCAATGAGCGCCACTTCACGCTCGCGTCCGTTGACCAGGATGCGGTCGAAATCCTTCATCACGCCGGTGGCCGCGATCACGCGGGTGCCCAGTTCCGAGCGCACGGCTTCCAGATCGCCGGTCTTGATGAAATCGGCATCCACCGCAGCCGAATTGCGATTCCCCGCGTCGTAGTAAGCCCAGATGATATTGGAACCGATGCCGCGAATCTGCTCCAGAATGTAGTCGCGGCTGGTGAGAGAGATGGTGACCACCAGAATCACCGACGCGTTGCCGATTACCAGCCCCAGCGCCGTGAGAAAGGTGCGGACTTTATTGGCGCTCAGCGCCTGCAGCGAAAATCGAAGAGCCTCCCCGAAGTTCATGGCGTATTATTACGGGCCATGCCCGGGGCCTTTCGATCAGATACCACCGGCAACCTTCGCCAGCAGCTTCCTGGCATCTTCCCGCGACGGCTCTTCCGGAGTCAGCGGCGACTCCAGGTACTTTTTCAGCAACTCGCGCGCCTCTTCCAGATTCCGTTTGGTTTGGATATAAGTATTTGCCTTGGCAAACAGCAACTTCGGCTCATTGGGCGCAATCGCCTCCGCCTTCAGGAACAGCGCATCGCTCTCCTGGTATCGTCCGCGCTTGGCCAGAAAACGCGCCAGGTCGATGAACCGCCCCACCTGCCGCGGAGCCAGTTCCAGTGCCTTGCGCAGCTGCTGCTCGGCGAAGCTGTACTCTTTGCGCTTCTCGGCCAGTTGGGCCAGCGCGAAGTGATACTCGGCCGGATCGCTCTGCTTTATTCCGGAAACCAGTTCCTGGGCTTTATCGAGGCCGCCGCCAAGGATGCCCGGAGCTTCTTTGTAATACTCGAAAAGATCGTTGACCGCTTCCATGTTTTGCGGATTCAACTGCACGGCCTTCTCAAAGCACTGCCGCGCCTTTGACGCATAGCCCGGAGCCGTCACAAAGCTCGCACTCTCCGCACGCCGGCCCATCGCCCGGCCCAGCCAGTGTTGATAGTCGGAATTCGCGGGATTCTGCTGCACGGCGCGCTCAAAGGCGTCGCTCGCCTTTTTGAACTCGCCCTTCATGTAGTAGGCCTTGCCAGCCAGGAGCTGAAAGTCTCCATCGCGCTTCGCATCCGGAGCCGACTGCAAAACCCGCAACGCTCCGTCGTAATCGGTGGCGTGATAGAGTTTGGTGGCTTTCGAAAGTTCCGAAGATGCGGCGTAGGCCGGAGCAAGCAAAAACAGGATGGAAAGTACAAATTTCATTGAAGATAAAGACCTTTACTTGCTTAGATACATTATAGCGAAAAAGGATTCTATCTCTCACTACGAACAAAACCGCAAATTGGTTTCATCCACGCAGCCGCAGCACAAACCAGAACAGCCCGACTCCCAACATCAGGCCCGCCAGCACGCGGGTAATCATCGGCACTTTGTTCAGCTGCCGCGTTACCAGCCACAGCGCCATCAATACCACCGCCTGCGAAAGACCTGCCCCACCAATCACATAGCCCGTATGATAGCCGGACTCCGCGACAAACGAGGCCAGTCCCAGCCCCTGGAACACCCCTAGCACGCCCACCACGATCCAGCGGCTGCCGGCCTCCGGCAAGAGCAGGATCTCCACCGCCAGATAGGCCACCGTCAGCGCCGCCGCAGCTTCAATGAAGCGCGGATTCGGCTGATAGCCGATCAGCACCGCCGCCGATTGGCCCACCACGAACATCCCCGTCAACGCCACCCACTCTTTCAGGCTGCGCGCCGCCAAAGCCAGCGCAAACAGGAACAGCAGCTGCGCCATGCCTCCGAAGGCCCGCTGCACACCTGCCCCCATCTGGGTCACGGCCGTCTCCAGCACCGTAGGCGGCCGGAACCGGATCTCGGCTTTCGACGCCGAGATATCGAACACCGCCTGGTCCGATTTATCGCCCCGGTAGGCCCGCAGCACATGCACATGATTCGGCACCGTGATGGTATGGAATGTCACCTCGGCCGAAATGATCTCCGGCGAATTCGCGAACTCATAGTTCGCCGTGCACACCAGCGCCGTCGCATCCGGCTCGCACTTGTGGTCGAGCATGCGCCCGCCGCCGAACTGCACGTGCTCGAAGATCGCCTTCTCTGCGTCCGCGATGTGTGCCACCTCGTACAGCGGCATGCGGAGCTCGTACTTGGCCTTAGTGCCTTCCACACGCAGGTCGCCGGTGCTCATGGAGACCATGTGCGCGGCAAGCGGCAGGGTGATCATGAAAAGAAGAAGCTTCATCGATTTCGGGACGCGTTGACCCACACAATCCGCAGCGAGGCCATCACGGGAATGGAAAGGAACATACCGGCCACGCCGCCTATCTGCTCTCCGGCGAGCACGCCGAACAGTACGATCAGCGGATGCAACTCCACGCCGGAACTCATCAGGTAAGGGGATAGCGCGTAGTCCTGAAACAGGCGGTAGCAGACGAAGAAGATGACCATCGCCGGCAGGTGCGGGTAGCCGTTGAATCCCGCCACCACCACGGAAACTGCAATCGCGGTGAGCGGCCCCAGCACCGGAATAAACTCGAACAGCGCCACCACCGCCGCCAGCAACATGCCGTACTGCATGCCGGTGGTCTCAAAAAATACGAGCGCGGCGAGGAACGCGGCCATCGAGAGCAGCACCAATGCACGGATGTACTCGCCCATCAGAATGTGGATATCGGACAGAATCTGGTCGAGCACGCCGCGCCGGTTCTCGTCGCTCACAATACGCAACAGCATCCCGCGCAACTCCTCTGCGTCCTTCAGGAAGAAGAAGCTGAGGATCGGCACCAGCATCGTGAACCCTACGTTGCCCAGGCCTGCCAGCAAACCAAGGCCGGCATTCTTCAGCAGCGGAACAACCTGCGACGACCCGGATTCGATCTGGTCATTCAGGAACTGCCGCAACTGCGGACGCCACGGCTCGATCCACGCAGGCAGCGGATTATCCAGCAGGTTGCCCTGCGTCTTGAGCAACTCCGGCATGCGCTGCGCCAGTGCCGATGCTTCGTTTACGGCGCGCGAGCCGATCGCAAAAAGTCCCGCCCCAATCGCACCCAACAGGATCAGGTATACCACCGCCAGTGTCAGCGGCCGTGAAAAATTTGGGGGCGTTAACCGGCTCACCAGGTTGACGATCGGAGAGACCATGTAAGCCAGAAACATCGCAAAGACGAAGAGCAGAATCGGCTCCCGAGCCAGATACACTAATGCAATGCCGCCGAGGACGATGAACACCGTCCACGTGGCCCGGGCCGCGCGAGAATCAATCGCAAGCATAAGTTGTTATCGTACCAGGACCGCCCTCGTAGCGCGCGCTTCCAGCGAGCCGAAGGGCAGGCGAAACCGCCTGCCCCACCACGAACAACCTGTATTTACACTGGTGGGACAGGCGGTTTCGCCTGTCCATTGGCTCAGTCCATTTTCCACGAACCTCTGAAATCGCTGGACGACCTCAGGAGTGCCGACATTCGTGTCGGCATCTGAACCAAACTACCAAACCAATTCCCGGTGCGCAATGCGATCCTCAATCACCTCAATCGCCATCCGCTCCGCCTTGCCAATCGCCTCGTCGCGGCTCTGTCCGTAGCACATCACGCCGGGCAGTTCCAGCACGTCCGCGATCCAGCGGCCGTCCTCTTCGCGATCGAGCTCGATTGTCAGCTTCACTCCTCTATCCTACCCCCACAACCCACTAAACTAATAATCAGTGCCCGGCCAAATGCAAACCCTCGTCGATGAACTGCGCGCCCTGGAAACCAGGCTCCATGCCGGTGGCGGCGCCGCCAAAATCGAAAAGCAACATCGCGACGGCAAGCTCACCGCCCGTGAACGCATTGCACGCCTGATCGACTCCGACTCCCCCCAACTCGAACTCGGACTCCTCATCGCCTACGATCAATACCACGGCCAGGCCCCCGCCGCCGGAGTCGTTACCACCGTCGCCCGCATCGAAGGCCGCCCCGCCGTCATCGTCGCCAATGACGCCACCGTTAAAGCAGGCACATGGTGGCCCGAAACCATCCACAAGATCCTGCGCGCCCAGGAAGTAGCCATGCGCAACCGCATCCCCATCGTCTACCTGGTCGACTCCGCGGGCGTCAACCTCCCCTACCAGGACGGCATCTTCCCCGGACAATACGGCGCAGGCCGCATCTTCTACTACAACTGCCTCATGCGCCAGCAACTGCGCATCCGCCAGATCGCCGCAGTCATGGGCATGTGCATCGCAGGCGGCGCCTACCTCCCCGCCCTCAGCGACGAAATCATCATGGTGGAAGGCACCAGCTTCATGGGACTCGGCGGACCTCACCTTGTAAAAGGAGCCACCGGACAAACCGTGCAGGCCGAAGCCCTGGGCGGAGCCTCCATGCACACCTCGCACAGCGGAGTGGCGCACCACACCGCCAAAGACGACGCCGAATGCCTGTCGATGATCCGCGAACGCTTCCGCCAGATGCCTCTGCCGCCGCCCCAGCCAACAGGCGATGCTCCGAAGCTCGAAGCCCAAGGCCTCTACGATGTAATGCCCGCCGATCACCGCCTCCCCTATGACATCGAGGCCATCATCCACCGCATCTTTGACGCCACTGACTACCGCGAATTCCAGTCCGGCCATGCTACCGAAATGCTCTGCGCAACCGCGCGTCTCTGTGGCCGCCCCGTGGCCGTCATCGCCAACCGGCGCGGCTTCCTCAAGCCCCGCATCGGCGGCATCGTCTATCCCGATTCGGCGCGGAAAGTCGCCTTTTTTGTCGAGATGGCCGAACGCACCAACCTGCCCCTCATTTACCTGCAGGACGTCTCCGGCTTCATGGTCGGCGTCGAAGCCGAAACCGATGGCATCATCCGCGCCGGCGCGGCGATGGTCCAGGCCATGGCCTGCGCCACCGTCCCCAAGCTCACCGTCACCATCAACCACGCCTCCGGCGCCGGTTACTACGCCATGGCGGGTCAGGGCTTCGACCCGCACTTCACCTTCTGCTGGCCCACCGCCCGCATCGGTGTGATGGAGGGCGACTCCGCCGTGCAGGCCGTCCACGGCACCGAACTCGCAAAACACAAGGCCTCCGGCGAACCGATCCCCGCCGAACTGCAACAGAAGATCGACCGCACCCGCGCCGACTACGAACGCTGGCTCGATCCCAAATTCGCCGCCGCCCGCGGCCACTGCGACGCCATCGTCGATCCGCTCGAAACCCGCGCCACCCTCAACTTCGCCCTCGAAGTAGCAACCACCAGCGGCATCCGCAAACCGCTCGCACTGGAGACCCTATGATCCGCATCGCCAACGGCCAGGGCTTCTGGGGCGACTGGCTCGAAGCGCCCGTGCGCCTCGTCGAAGACGGCCCGCTCGACTATCTCACCCTCGACTACCTCGCCGAAGTCACCATGTCGATCCTGCAGAAGCAGAAGCAGGCCGACCCCAACCTCGGCTACGCCCGCGACTTCCCGCCTTTGATCGAGCGCATCGCGGCCACGCTGCGCGACCGCCACATCAAAGTGATCGCCAACGCCGGCGGCGTCAATCCCATCGCCTGCGCGAAAGAGGTCCGCCGACTCGCGCCCGATCTCAAAGTTGCCGTCGTCCTCGGTGACGACATCTTCGATCGCATAGACACGCTCCCCGGCGTCAGCGCCATCCGCCCGCGCATCCTCAGCGCCAACGCCTACATCGGCGCTTTCCCACTCGTGGAGGCATTGCAGACCGGCGCAGACATCGTGATCGCCGGCCGCTGTACCGATACCGCACTCGCCCTCGCCCCCATGATCCACGAGTTCGGGTGGCAGGCCGATGACTACGACAAACTCGCCGCCGGCACCATCGCCGGCCACATCATCGAATGCGGCGCGCAGTGCACCGGCGGCAACTGCCAGGTCGACTGGCAAAACATCCCCGACCTCGCCAACATCGGCTACCCCATCATCGAAGCCCAGCCCGACGGCACCTTCGTCATCACCAAGCACCCCGGCAGCGGCGGACGCGTCAACAACGCCTCCGTCAAGGAGCAACTGCTCTACGAACTGGGCGACCCCACGCGCTACATCACGCCCGATTGCATCGCCGACTTCACATCCATCCGGCTGCACAACGGAGGCATCAATCGCGTGCGTGTCAACGGCATCAAAGGCTCCGCGCCCACGGACACGCTAAAGGTCTCGGTCAGCTATCGGGAAGGCTGGAAGGCCACCGGCTCGCTCGTCTACAGTTGGCCCGAGGCCCGCGAAAAGGCGATGTTCGCGGCGGCGATCGTGATGAAGCGGCTGCAGCAGCTCGACCTGCAATTCGAGGACGTCCACTACGAAATCCTCGGCGTCGACGCCTGCCACGGCCCCGCCGCCAAACCCGCCCAGGACTACCCCGAAGTCCAGCTCCGCATCGGAGTCCGCGGCATGGATAAACCGGCGGTCGACCGCTTCACGCGCGAATTAATCCCGCTGGTATTGAGCGGCCCGCCCACCGCCACCGGCTTTGGAGACGGCCGCCCGCCCGTGCGCGAAGTGGTCGCCTACCATTCCACGCTCATTCCACGCGAAGAGATCGTCACCAGAGTCGAGGTGATCGCATGAAGATCCAGCTCATCAAAATCGCGCACGCCCGCTCCGGCGATAAAGGCGACACCGCCAACATTGGCGTCATCGCCCGCCAGGAAAAACACTACCCGCTGCTGGTCCGCGAACTCACCGCGGCGCGCGTCAAAGCGCACCTCGAAGACATGGTGCAAGGCAGCGTCGAGCGCTACGAACTGCCCAACCTCGGCGCGCTCAACTTCGTCCTGCATGAAGCGCTCGGAGGCGGAGGCACGCTCTCGCTGCGCATCGATGCGCAAGGCAAGACACTCAGCACCGCACTGCTGGCAATGGAGATTGAAATCAACGATGGCGAACTTGAATAGTACCCGCGAAGGGCGCCTGCTGCGCCTACAACTCAACCGTCCGGAAAAGCGCAACGCAATCAACCTGGCGATGTGCAATGAGATCGTGGCCGAACTGAAAGCCGCGAATGCCGACCCCGGCGTCGGTGCGATCCTCATCGAAGCAACCGGACCGGCGTTCTGTAGCGGCATGGACCTCGAAGAGGCGCTGGAGCAGCGAGGTGGCGAGGGCCTGCCCGCGCACGAACAGCTGTTCACGTTTGGAGAGTGGATGAACAAACCGGTGGTCGCGGCAGTCAATGGCGCGGCACTCGCGGGAGGCACCGGACTGGTCGCCAACTGCCACGTCGCCGTCGCGACCCAAGGTGTCACCTTCGGAGTCACCGAAATCCGCATCGGCATGTGGCCCTACGTCATCCTGCGCGCCATCACCGCCGCAATGGGGGAACGCCGCGCACTCGAATTGACACTCACCGGCCGGCTGTTCGGCACCAACGAAGCCCTGCAATACGGCCTCATCCAGCACGTCACCCCGGCCTTCGAACTCGATGACCGCGCCACCGCCATTGCATCCCAACTCGCCGATTCCAGTTCGCGCACCATTCAGAACGGCCTCGACTACTTCCGCAAGGCCCGCACGCTGAGTCCGGAGGAGTCAGGCAAGCTTGCGCTGGAGATGCGAGCCGATCAATTCGCGTCCGACGACTTCGCCGAAGGCGTCCGTGCCTTCCTCGAAAAACGCCGCCCCGAGTGGCCCTCTAATTCTTAACGTGCAGCGCGACCAACTGCCGCATGAAGCCCATCTCCGCAGCCACGCTGCGCACCGCGATCCGCGCCTCGAAGATCAGCAGCATGCTGCCGTAGAACAGGAAGCACGCGCCTAAGATCCCGAGCGCCACCGGCAGCCATACAAGTCCCGGCAGAAACACCGCCGACATCCCCAGCGCCACGCTGGTGGAAACAAAGATCCCGCTCGCCATATAAAACGTGGTCAAAGTGCGCTGCAGAATTTGTGCCCGCTCGCTCAGCATGTGCAGCTGATCCATCATCATCTGCCGACGCTCCTCGCGCAGTTCCACCTCCGCTTCGTTGTGCATCAAATCTTCGATCAGCACGGAGAGGCCGCGCACACGGTCCACCACGCGGCCAAGACGATTCGATGTGGAGAGAATAAAGGTACCGCAAGCGGAAATCAGCAGCGCCGGGGTGATCATCGAAGTGAGCACCGCCAGCGCTGCCGATAGAGTTTCTACTTTGATCTGACTGAGGAACTGTTGGACCTGCACAGTCTCTATTCTAGAACGCGGCGCTAATCCTTCCGCTCCATCCGCATTTCAATCCGGCCGCCTTCATTGATCTTGTAGTCCGCCGGCACTTCAAACAGATCGCGCGAAGGCTCGTTGCGCCGCACGTTGGTCAACTTGAAGATGGTGGTGCCGGCGCGCGGATCCACGGTCTTGCTCATCACCGTTGCCTGGATATCCGGAGAATACCAGCGCTCGGTGACGATCTCGATCGGGCGTTCGTTGCCAACTTCGCCCGCCGCGATTGTGTGCGTCGTCCTGGTTCCTTCCACCTGCAAGCCTTCCATCAACTGCTTGCCCAACGACTCCTTCTTCGATGCGGCCATCGATTTCGCTTCCGCCATCGCCTTCAATGTCGCCTCCGCAATTTGAGGATCCATCGAATGCCCACCGGCATCCGTGCGCTGAAAGGTCACGACACCTGCCGGAGGAGCCCCTGCCTGGCTGGTTCGCATCGGCATGGCCAACTTCACCGGCGCCATCTTCGTCGCGACTTTCGTATCGGGTTGCAAAGTAAACGCCGCACCGGCCACCGGGTCCGAGATGTGAATGAGTTTCATCCCTTTGCCGGCAAATGGGCCAATCGCCTCGATGTTCTGTTCGCGCCGCGTGCGGCCTTCGCTGTCACGAAACATAGACGCCGTCTGTTTGTGCGAAATCCGGTTGCCATCGGCCAGCACCTGAGTCGTCTCCGTCACGGAATCCGCCGCATACGGTGCATTCTTCACCGGCTTCAAATCGTCGAATTCGCGAGTAAAAAAAGTGGCATTGCTCCGATAGGAATCCGAAACTGTGGTTATCGTGGTGCGGTGCTCCGCCACGCGTTTTTCGGCTGCCGCCTTCTGTTGCGCGTCCTGCGCAGAGAGTGTCAGCGCGGAGGCGATCATTCCAATTGCAATTCTGCTCATCGTTTGCTTTCTCCTTGTTATCCCTACTGTACAAATCGAATGGCGCGGGCCATGCCATCATAGCCCAGCACCACATCAGCCTCCACGAACTCGGTCGCGCGCTCCGCGTTCATGGGCAGGCCAAACTTCATCATCGCGGTGCGCGGCAACGTCACGCGCACCAGGATCGGCGATTCCACCGGCTCAAATGGGTCAGAGCCCGCAATCGCAATAAAATCGGTAGCGGCCTCTACCGGCTGCATCAGCGGAGGCGTGCCGCTCCTCATCAACCAGGCCGAGCACGCAAACAACATCACCGATGCCGCAATCGCCGCGTAAGGTATCCGCCGCCGCATCTGCCGCGCACGAAAAGCCCGCCGCAACTGCCCCTCCACCGCTGGTGAGGGCCGTGCCCCGGAGGTCTCCGCCGCCAGTGCCGCCATGCCTTTCTTTTCCTGCATACTCATGTTCCTACCCTGACCTTCAACTTATCCACCAATAGTGCCCGAGCCCGGTGCAGTCGCGACCGCACCGTTCCCATGGCGCAACCCAGCACCGCAGCGGCCTGTTGATAGCTCAACTCTTCCAGGTCGCATAACACCACTACCTCGCGATAGCGCGGAGGCAGCGCAAGCACCGCGCTACGCAGCGACTCCACCGACTCCTCGCGGGTCAGTTCCGCCAGGATGTTGTCTTCGGCGACAGGCTCGCCAACGCTGTCTTCCACCGACAGGTAGCGCCCGTCGCGGTCCAACACCCGCAGGGCGCAGTTCCGCGCCACTCCAAGCAGCCATGCTCCAAGCGGAGCCCGCGCAGGATCGTATGTCGCTTTGCCATTCAGCAGCAACAGGAAAACTTCCTGCGTGACCTCGTCGGCAATCCCGGTGGACCCGCACATCCGCAACGCGAATCGATAGACTTGCGGCGACAGCCTGCGATACAACGCAACGAACGACTCCTCGCAGCCGGAATTCATCCGCTGAAAGAGTTCGATATCGGCAAGCGTTTCGTAGGAGGTCATGCACTGTCCGTCGTTTCAATATATATTCACGCCGGGCAGCGTTGAAGTTCCAGAACTTTGATTTTGTTTTGGCTGGGAACGACTGTACCTGCAAACGCCCGAGGTATGTCTACTCTACTGAAAACGCGGAGCCGATAGGCAATAAACCCTAGAAGATCCTTCGCCGTTCAACCTACAAGGTTGGGGAATAAAGTACTTACCACCGAGGGGTACCGCCGGTATTATCCTATTGAGCCGAGTAACCGCCAATACGACCATCAATAAAACTTCTTCAAGCACCGGGTCAACAACACCACAAGACCGGGGGGATCACATTGATGCGTATGGACAGGCAGTCCTCTGTCAGGACTGGCTATAAGAATGGGGTTTATTCGCTGATCAGTCTCACAGTAGGCCTGACACTGATGACCGCAGCAGCCAGCTGCGCCTCGGTCACCTACTCAACAGCAACGGGCTCCACGTTTGCGAACCTTCCGATCGATCTTTCGGTCACATTCGTAACGTCCACCGATAACACGCAGAACCCGACAGCCGATACGCAAGCGATCTCCGGCATCTCCTACACCATCAATACGGCCTTGCTGAGCACGCCGACACTCCCCTCCGCACCGCAAGGTACCGGTAACCTGATCACAATCGGTTCGACCTTGACAGCTGCGGTAGCCGACAATAACACTGCTGACGTCAATCACTGGCGGGTACAGAATCTGGGGACCTCGGGAGCGACAACAAACCTCAACCTGGATATCTTTACCGGAGGCTCTCCCCACAACCTGGTCATTGGTTCCGCACCCGGCGGCATCTACAGCAATGCCAACAACTCGGTTACCAACGCAGGCCACAATCCGTACGTGTTGACGACCGCTAGTTTTGTCATCACACTGCCTGGAGTCACATCTACCACGACCGTATCGAATGTGGTCTTCAACGTCGGCACAGCCCAAAATCAGGCGACCACACAAGCACTCAGCGCCGTCCCTGAACCGGGCACACTTCGGCTCATGCTGGTGGCTGCCGTTCCATTTGGCGTATTCCTGCGAAAGCGCAGGAACACGCCGGCCCGTTAGTTTTGAATCCCTTTGTAGCTGCGGTCCACGTAACTGTTTAGCAGTTCGATAAACTCGGCCACAATCGCATCGCCGCGCAAAGTGCACGACAGTTTGCCATCGATATACACCGGAGCCACAGGCTCCTCAAACGTACCGGGGAGCGAAATGCCGATGTTCGAGTGTTTCGACTCGCCGGGTCCGTTGACGATGCACCCCATCACGGCGACCTTCATCTCTTCCACGCCCACGTACTGCCCCTTCCACACCGGCATCTGATTGCGCAGATAGGTCTGGATCTGGTCCGCCATGTCCTGGAAGAACGTGCTAGTGGTGCGCCCGCAACCCGGGCACGCCGTCACCTGCGGAGTAAAGCTGCGCAGTTCCAGCGATTGCAGAATCTGCTGCGAGACAATCACCTCTTCGGTGCGGTCCCCATTTGGAAGAGGAGTCAGCGATGCGCGAATCGTATCGCCAATACCTTCCTGCAACAACACGCCCAACGCGGCGGTGGTCGCGACGATACCCTTCGCGCCCAGCCCCGCTTCAGTCAAGCCGAGATGCAGCGCATAGTCGCACTTGGCGGCCAGCATGCGATAGACATCGATCAGATCCTGCACGCCGCTCACCTTGGCGCTGAGGATGATCTTGTCCCGTCCCAGTCCGTAGCGTTCGGCGGCAGCGGCACTTTCGAGCGCGCTCACCACGATCGCGTTGAGCGTCACGCTGCGCGCATCGAGCGGTTCCGCCAGCAGATTGTTCTCGTCCATCATGCGAGTGAGCAGGGCGCCATCGAGCGAACCCCAGTTCACGCCGATACGCACCGGACGGTCATACTCGATCGCCGCCTCAATCATGGTGCGGAAATTGTCGTCGTGCTTCTTGCCGATATTGACGTTGCCGGGATTGATGCGGTACTTCGCCAGCGCCTTCGCACAATCGGGATATTTCTTGAGCAGGAGATGTCCGTTGTAGTGGAAGTCGCCCACGATGGGCACCCGGACACCGAACTTGTAGAGGGTCTCGACCAGCTTCGGCACGCCGCGCGCCGCCTCTTCCGTATTGACCGTCACACGGACCAGTTCCGAACCCGCATTCGCCAAAGCCATCGTCTGATTGACGGTAGCCGGCACATCGGCCGTATCCGTATTCGTCATCGACTGCACGACGATCGGATTCGACCCGCCGACCTTCACACCACCGACGTTGACTGCCACCGACTTTCGGCGGACTGTTGCTGCCATGTAGAAATGCCCCCTGGAACTTCCATTGTACCAAGGGTGGGAAATTGATTGAGAAAGGACATCCAATATCGCTCCCTTAGGGGGTGTGAAATATTTAAGATTGGACAGGCGAAACCGCCTGTCCCACCACCCGAAGTCCCGGGCTTTCAATGGTGGAACAGGCGGTTTCGCCTGTTCGCTCGCTTGCGAGCTCATTTTTTCACGGCTTAGGAGCGATACTTGAGCCCAATCTGAATTCCATATGTCGTGAAAACGGCCTCCGACGGATAAGAATCAGGAGAAAGCGCCGAAAGCTTTTGAGAAAGATACGCATGAGATTTGCTCAACGGCCAAGTCTTTACTCAATCGAAGGAAGGCATGAACCTGCTCACGCGGGATAGATGGATAGACACTCAGGAAAACGTCCAAACCATCACCCGTCTCCAGAAAATCAAGCAGCGTCTGTACAGGCACATGCGTTCCCGTGAAACAGGGTGTACCGTGCATAAGTTCCATGTCGATGGAAATCACGCCGGCAAGTGCCGTTCTTTGTTCAGTCGTCATAGGACCCTAATGAAACAGTAGGACAATGAAAGACCTGCCGCAACGATAACAATAAAGGGGCCCGCATCGCGGACCCCCTTTTCATTACTCACCAACTACGCTTACCGCCGGAAGCCGTGATACGCAGGCCGCCCGAAAGACCGCGGCGCCGGAGCATAGCCACGATAGTATCCACCGCGCACCACAGGAGGAGCCCAATAACCAGGAGTCCAGTACCGGCGCGGTCCGTTATAACCCCAGTAACCGGTCACCCAGGTGTAACCAGGGCCAGGAGCCGGAGGCATGTAGGCAACCACCGGTGGAGGAGGAGCCGCATAATAGCCGCCGTAGTAAGCCGGCCCACCGACGCCAACCCCGACAACAACACGCGGACCTGCGAACGCCGTGACGGTGGCCGTAGCCGCAAGCAGCAAAGCAAATAATGTGGATCTCATTTTCGTTCTCCTTTTCTTCCTCGCCGCTGTTATCGCGGCTACGCAACCCTATAATGCAAATACGTTGCCAGAAGCTAAGAGATTGAAAACATAGAACCACGCCCGCCAACTACTGGCCGAAAACCACCGCTCGTGGTGGTGCCTGGCAGTCTTAAGCCTTCAAACCGTGAAGATACGTGTAGCTATCCCGCATCTGGTCCAGATTCAGCTCCACAAAGTAGTTCTTCACGCCGGCTTTCTTCGCCGCGCCGAACAGCTTCTTCCACTCCACGATGCCCTTGCCCACCGCGCACGTCTTCTTGTCCGCGGGCGACCAGTCCTGCAAGTGAATCGAGATGAACCGGCCAGGATACTTCGCAAAGATGTCCGCCGCCGCGAAGCCCAGGCTAATCACCGACACCTGGAACTGCATCTTCACCAGCTTCGGATCCAGCGCCTTCATCAACTCGTCATAAATGAGCGCCTCGCCGAGCTTCTGGAACTCCCCGTCGTGATTGTGAAAGCCCACCTGCAACCCGGCCTTGTGCGCCTCCTCGCCGGCTTTGTTCAAGTCGGCCGCCGCGCGCTTCCAATCGTCGAGCGTGGCATCCTTGCGCATGCCGAAGCTGGCCAGAATCATCTGCTTCAGGCCCAGCTCTTTCGCAAACGCAATCGTCTCGCCGATGTTCTCTTTCAGTTCCTTCGTCTGGAAGTGGCTGCTCTCGCAATGCAGGCCGGCGGCGTTGATCTTAGCCTTCAACTCCGCGGGCTTGTACTTCATCAACGACCCGAAGCCGCTGCGCTCATAGCCCTTGGGCGAGCACATCTCGATATTCTTATAGCCAATCGATGCCAGCTCTTTGAGCGTCCCCTCAAAGTCCTTGCCCAGCATGTCGCGCACCGGATACAACTGGCACCCGATGGGGAATCCAAGCGGATCAGCGGAAAGTTGAGGCACGGCGGCAGCGAAAGCGCCGGCCGCGCCGATAAAATGACGGCGGGAAATACAGTCCATGAGTATGACTCCTTACGGAGTATATACTACCGCTTGACGATGACTTCGCGCAGGTTGTCGCGAGTGAGGAAGAACTTCGTGGACTTGTACTCTTCAAACAACCGCTCCAGCGCGCGGTTGTTGAAGAACTGCGCCGGCTTGCGGACCCCACGCGAAGCCAGTGTCAGGGTCTTCGAATCCTGAATGCGGAAACTGAGCATCGGAGCGGTGGTCGCCTTTTCATCGGTGTGAAAAAAGCTCAGCATCAACGCACCGTGCTGCATCAGCGTGTTCAACTGGTGCAACGTCATCTCCAGCAACTTCGGCGAAAGATACTGCAGCGTGTCCCACACCAGGACGCCATCGAAGTGGCTGGGTGGGAAATCGAGCACTTCGCTCGTGAACCGCTCCACCAGGTCTTCCCGCTCCTGGTTCAAATAAAAATCGCCCTCTCCGAAGACGTTCTCCAGCGTACGCAGAAAGTCTTCCGAGGAGACACGGTGCCCCAATGAGGAGATATGTGTGATGTTTTCCTGGCAGGCACCACCCAAGTCCAGAATGCGCAACCCCTGGCGTCCCGCAAGCGATGCAAAAAACTGTTCTAAACCGTAGCTCTGCCGCGTAACTGGTGCTCCCATCCCTGATGCTTACTTCTTCTGGTCGCTGGCCGAGGCGGCCATGCTCTGCTGCGTTGGTTGCTGCGGGGCGCTCTTGGCCGGTGCGGGCTTGGCCACTTCCGGCTTGATGATGTCGATGCTGCCTTTGAAATAGGCCCCGTCTTCAATCACGATGCGCATCGTCTTGATGTCGCCCACCAGTTTGGCGTCCTTGCGGATTTCAATCTTTTCGGAGGCCTCCACGTTGCCATGCACGGTTCCCAACACCACGATCTCGCGCGCCTTCACCGAAGCCATCAGTTTCCCGTTCGGACCCACCGTAAGGCGGTTCTCCTGAAGCTCCACAGTGCCTTCCACTTCGCCGTCGACAACCAGGTCCTCGCGGCTCAAAATCTGGCCCTTCACCACAACCGACTTGCCAATGGTGGCGGAACTCCTTGAAAACTCCGGCTCGTAGTTGCGTCCCGGCAGTGTGGACATGGGGATACCCTCCTTGGCAAGTGCTGATGAACTAGGCGGTGCAGCCGATGGTTTAGGCTGAAACTCTTCTTCTGGTTTTTTACGATTCCACATGTTGAGGGAACTCCTTAGCGCATCATTCCGAAATCCCATACCATACTAATAGTCCCCGCACGAAAACGCAAACATCTTGCCACCCTAGTCCGTTAGCAATAGAAAACAAATCAACTTGAACCGAATCCTGGCTTGCGAATCGGTGACAATTGGACTACACTATGATCAAACTGGAATTCACAGGGGTTTAGTAGTCAAGTCTATACCGTAGGCTGAAGAGTCTGCGTTTAGAAAGGGTTGGTCTAATTGTTCAGTGCCACGCGCCACAGCAGTACCTTCTACCGGATTCCCCTGCCATCCCTGCCGATTTCCAGCGCACTTTTTCAACTATCAAAACCGTTGTGTCCATGTCCCGGCGGACACCTGTGGTGTCGTGACCAGGTATAGTCACGGCCTTCATTGCCTTGATGCAATTAACTACGGCTAACGATCTGGTGCATCATCTATTTTGATTCTGCTGATGCCCACTAGGAGATATCTGATGACAGCTAGCAAACTTTTAACTTCTTTAGTATTATTCGCGTCGATCTGCGCTGCGCAAGTCGGCACAGCGCGCATGGAAGGTACCGTAACAGACCAGTCCGGCGCGGTGATCCCCGGCGCCAAGGTGGATGCAACAGATCTTCTCACCAAGAGCAAGGCCTCTACCGTCACTAACGCCGATGGAAACTACGTCTTCCCATCCCTTCAACCCGGCAAGTACGAAGTGAGCGTGGAGGCCAAAGGCTTCCGCAACACGGTCGTCTCCAACCTGGAACTCAACGTAGCCGTCACCCTCTCCCAGAAATTCAAGATGGAAGTCGGCCAGGTCTCTGAAAAGGTGGTCGTCGAAGCTGAAGCCGTTTCGATCCAGACCTCGGAGGCGCAGATCGGCCGCACCGTCACAATGCGCGAAATCGATACGCTCCCCTCGTTGGGCCGCAGTCCAATCGGCCTGGCTGCCTTCATGGCAGGAGTCCAGCTTTCCAGTCCGGGCGACACGACTTTCGCCAACGTCAACGGTCAGCGCCAGGGCGCCAACAACGCCACGCTCGATGGTATCGACGTCAATGACGCCGTTGTTCCCCGCCTGGGACTTTCCATGACCGCAAACAACACCGATTCCGTCGGAGAAGTCCACATCATCACCAACGGCGGCAAGGCTGAGTATGGACGCAATGCCGGTGGGCAGGTTGAGATGATCACCCGCTCCGGTGGCAACCAGGTTCACGGCAACGCTTTCGATTATCTCCGCAACAACGCTTTGAATGCCAACAACTTCTTCAACAACGCCTCCGGAGTAGGCGTACCCAAGTATATTCAAAATCTGTTCGGTGCGTCAGGCAGCGGCCCGATTAAGCGAAACAAGACCTTTTTCTTCTTCAACTACCAGGGCAGCCGGATCGCACAGGACGTCACGCGCAACCGTACCGTCTACACCGACCTGGCACGGCGTGGAATCTTCCAATGGAAGTTTAACAACGGGCCGGTTCAAAGCTTCGACATCGCGGCTAACGATCCGCGCAAGAAGGGCGTTGACCCTGCCATGGCAGCCATCTATAAGGTAACGCCTCTGCCTAATAACTTCGATATTGGAGACGGACTCAACACCGCCGGATTCCGGTTCAACAATCCTGCCGGCAGCCACAGCAATCAATATACAGGCAAGGCGGATCACAACTTAACCGACAATCATCACCTGTTCTTCCGTTACAGCTGGTACCGCACCTACTCGATTGACTCCTTAAACAATGCCGATGCCACATTCCCGGGATTTGTCCAGGGCTGGCAGGGTGGCACCCGCAACGGCTTCTCCACAGGCTCTGATTGGGCGATCACCCCAAGTCTGTTCAACGAAGCGCGTGTAGGCGTTCAGAGCGCGAATAGTGTGTTTGCCCGCCCGGCACGCCTGCAGGGCCCCACCATCATCACCAACCTGGTCACAGACCCTTATTTGCCGAATTTCGACCAGGGCCGCAACTCACCGGTTACTGAAATTACAGACTACATCACCAAGATCAAGCGCAACCACACGTTCAAGGGCGGCGTTAACCTGCGCTTCACCAAGCAATGGGGTTACAACTCGGCCGGCGGCAGCGGTGGCATCTATCCGAACGTTACCCTCGGCACATCGCTTGGCAATACGGTTCCCCCGACCATCGGACCGGCAAGTGGAACGGCCATCTCCTCCGCCAATCGCCAGACATTCGACTCCGTTTACAATGACGTGCTGGGCCGCATGAACCAGGTGGTCCAATCCTACTTCAGCGACCTTTCGAAGTTCCAGCCCGCAGGTACGCCGCGCGTCCGCACATTCAATATCAAGGAAATGGGCTTCTTCTTCCAGGATGACTGGAAGATTCGCCGCGATCTGACCTTGAATCTCGGTGTGCGCTATGAATACGTTGGTCTCCCGAGTGAAGAGAACGGCCTCACTGGCGCGCTTGATCAGGCGGCTAGCATGAGCACTTTGAATCAGGCCAATAACCTGACCGTCGTGAAGGGTGCGAAATGGTATAACAACGATCTGAACAATTTTGCCCCGCGCGTCGGCTTTGCCTATAACGTCAAGGGTGACAGCAAGACCGCGATCCGAGGCGGAGTTGGCATGTTCTACGATCGCTTGATTGGAGCAACCATTAGCTCCGTGGATGGCTCGACCCCCGGCTTCGGCTCGGATGTATTTGTCTATCCGAATCAGGCAGCGGGTTCAGATGTCCGGGTAAGCGATGGAATTCCAACAACACCGGCTCCGGGCGCTCCCGTGCTTACGTTGCCCAGCACCAGAGGCACCAGCATCTCGGTCTTCAACTCGAATCTGAGGACTCCTTACGTCATGCAGATGAACCTCAACATCCAACGCGAACTATACAAAGGCTTCGTCATGGAGTTGGGTTACGTGGGAAATCGCGGCATCAAACTGTTCCTGGCACAGAACCTGAATCAGCAGAAGGTATATGATAATTTCCTGGGCGCCTTCAAAGAACTGCAGGCCTTCCAGAACAATGCCAGCGCTCCCATCTCCGCCAACAATACCCTGGTGAAGATCTTCGGCAGTCCGGCCACTGCGATTAGCAGTCTGGGCGCCAGCAACTTCTCGCAGGGCCAGGTCGGCGCCGCAGCCACAACTCTCGACCGGACCTACTACACAAGGTATGCAGCGGCGGGTGTTTCCGACTTCTACCTCCGCAATTACCCGCAGTACATCAGTGTCCTGCAGGGAACAAACTCCGGCCGCTCATACTATAACTCGCTGCAGGTGAGCGTTCGCCGTACCAAAGGCGCGGTCAAGATCTTCGCCAACTACACCTGGGCCAAGAGCATCGACAACAGCTCCGTCGAAGGCAACGCTTTCGCCAGCCCCTTCGATAGCTTCAATCTGCTCCTCAGCCGCGGCCGCAGCGACTTTGACCGTCCTCACTCCTTCAACGGATCGTTCAGCTATGCGCTGCCGGTCGGCAAGAACAAGCGCTTCCTTGGCTCCATGCCGCAATGGGCTGACACGCTCATCGGTGGTTGGGACCTCGGCTCTCTCGTCATTTGGCAGAGTGGCGGTCCCTTCACCATCTCCTCTGCACGCGCAACTACAAACGGCCTGGTCAACACCTATGCCAACTACTCCGGCGATCGCAACATCGGCAGCATCACTCGCCAGGGCAACGGTGTCTGGTGGTATCCGCAGGACACCACCGTCGCACAGTTCAGCTTCCCGGGAGCCGGAGAAGCAGGCAACACGGGCCGCAACTCTTTCCGTGGACCACGCTACTTCGACACCGATCTTTCCATCGTCAAGAAGTTCAAGATCTGGGAAAATCACGCGGTCACCTTCCGCGTCGAAGCTTACAACCTGTTCAACAATGCTAACTTCGCCAACCCGAGTGTCGGGATCACCACCCCGGCAACGTTCGGCAAGGTCTCGTCAATCGTTGGAAGTCCGCGCATCTACCAGATGGCGATGCGTTACGATTTCTAATTGCTAACTCAGCCTCCGAGGGCGTCCTGTAGCGCTTGCTTCATGACGCCCTCGGGGGCTTTTACTCCCGTCCAGATTTCGAACCCGATCACCCCCTGATACACCAGCATCGATAAGCCATCCAGCACAGGCAATCCTAAATCCTTAGCCGCCCGCAACAATCGAGTCTCCGCCGGATTGAACACTGCATCCGCAACCAGCATGTCGCGCCTCACCCGCGACAGATCTACATCAGGCATCGCATCCACCTCCGGATACAATCCAATCGAAGTCGCATTCACGAACAGGTCGGCGTCAGCAGGCACCTGATAGGTCCCCGCCCATCGTTCGAATCGAAGCGGCCCGCCCGTCGATTTCCGCAAATCCGCAACCATCGTCTCGCCCCGCTCCACAGACCGGTTCACCACAAGCAGATCCGCGACTCCAGCCAGCACCAGTTCCGTCGCGATCGCACGAGCCGCACCACCTGCCCCGAGCAACACCACTCGCTTGCCGCGCGGATCAATCTTCGCATCCTGCCGCACACCGCGCAGAAATCCCTGCCCATCGGTGTTCTCGCCTATCAACCGGTCGCCATCCCGGCGCACCGTATTCACAGCGCCAATCAGCTTCGCCGATTCGCCCAGCCCATCCAGGTGCTCGATCACGGCCACCTTGTGCGGAATCGTCAAATTGATCCCGCGCATGCCGAACGCCCGCACGCCGCTCATCGCCTCGGCCAGCTCCGTCGGCCCCACTTCGATCGTCAAATATCGCCAGTTCAGGCCGCACGCCGCAAACGCCGCCTCCTGCATCACACCCGTGGGATTCTCGGCAACGGGCTGACCGAGAACGCCCACCAACTCTGCTTTATAATTTTGAGCCATCGGATGCATCTTACAATAAAAGGAATGGCTCTAAAGACCCTTGCTCTGCTTGCGTTCCCGCTGCTTGCCGCAGCGCAGTCGATCAACATCAACATCCCCTACGAGAAGTTCACGCTTCCGAACGGCCTGACGGTCATCGTCCACGAAGATCACAAGGCGCCCATCGTCTGCGTCAACGTCTGGTATCACGTCGGTTCCAAGAACGAGAAAGCGGGTAAGACCGGCTTCGCGCACCTGTTCGAGCACCTCATGTTCAACGGCAGCGAAAATGCCAATGACGACTACTTCCAGTTCACCGAGCGCATCGGCGCCACCGAAATGAACGGCACCACCAGCAACGACCGCACCAACTACTTCCAGAACGTCCCAACCAACGCACTCGACGTAACCCTGTTCATGGAGAGCGACCGCATGGGCCACCTGCTCGGCGCCATCGATCAGAAGAAGCTCGACGAGCAGCGCGGTGTCGTCCAAAACGAAAAACGCCAGGGCGAAAACCAGCCCTACGCCATCTCCGACGAGTTGACCATCAACAGCACCTGGCCCAAAGGCCACCCCTACTCGTGGTCCGTCATCGGCTCCATGGACGACCTCAACGCCGCCTCGCTCAAAGACGTGCAGGACTGGTTCAAGACCTACTACGGCGCAGCCAACGCCACCATCATCCTCGCCGGCGACATCGACGTGAAGACCGCCCGCGAAAAAGTGATGAAATACTTCGGCGCCATCCCCTCCGGCCCGCCCGTCGCACACCAGCGCTCGTGGGTCGCCAAGCGCACCGGTTCATCGCGCCAGGTGGCGCAGGACCGCGTCCCCCAGTCCCGCCTCTCTCGCGTGTGGAACGTCCCTGAAATCGGCGCTGCCGATGGCTTCCCGCTCGACCTCGCGGCCATGGCATTGGGCTCCGGCAAGAACTCCCGCCTCTACAAGCGCCTCGTCTATCAGGATCAGATCGCCACCGATGTCCAGGTGGATAATGGCCAGAACGAAATCGCCGGACAGTTCGTCATCACCGCCTCTGCCCGCCCCGGCGTAGCGCTGCCGAAAGTGGAAGCCGCCATCGACGAAGAGATGGCACGCTTCCTCAAAGAAGGCCCAACCGCCGACGAACTGAAACGCGTCCGCACACAGTTCCTCGCCAACTTCCTGCGCAGCATCGAAAAGATTGGCGGCTTCGGCGGCAAGAGCGACATCCTGGCCCAGGGCCAGGTCTTCGCCGGTGATCCCGAGCTCTACAAGAAGGAACTCGCCGCCTACGAACAGGCAACGCCCGAAGACGTCCGCCGCATCGCTGCCAAGTGGCTCAGTGATGGCGACTACAATCTTGAAATTCATCCCTTCCCGAAGTTCACCAACGAAGTCAGCGATGTCGACCGCAAGACCTTGCCCAAGCCCGGCCCGCAGCCCGCGCTGAAGATGCCCAAGGTGGAGCGCTCCACCCTGACCAACGGTATCAAACTGGTCCTCGCAGAACGCCATGACCTTCCGGTCGTCAACTTCAGCCTCAGCCTCGACGCCGGTTACGCCAGCGATCAGTTCGGCATCCCCGGCACCGCCACCATGGCCATGCGCATGCTGCAGGAAGGCACCGCCAAACGGACCTCGCTCCAGATGAGCGAACAGCTCGACCTGCTCGGCGCCAACCTCAACGCCGGAGCCAATCTCGACTCCTCCACGGTGCGCCTCTCCGCGCTGAAAATGAACCTCGACGCCTCGCTCGATATCTTCGCCGACGTCATCCTCAACCCGGCCTTTCCGCAAGCCGAATTCGAGCGCATCCAGAAGCAGCAGAGCGCTGCCATCGAGCGCGAAAAATCCGAGCCCTTCTCCATGGCCCTGCGCGTCTTCCCCACTCTCATCTACGGCAAGGGACACGCGTACGCCATGCCCTTCACCGGCTCCGGCACGCAGGCCTCGCTGGCGAAAATCAAGCGCGACGATCTCGCCAAATTCCACGCCACCTGGTTCAAATCGAACAACGCCACGCTGATCATCACCGGCGATACGACGCTCGCCGAGATCACGCCCAAACTCGAAAAGTTATTCGGGACCTGGAAACCTGGTTCAGTCCCCAAGAAGAACATCGGCACCGTCGCGCACGCAGAAAAGCCCACTGTATACCTGATCGACCAGCCCGGAGCCGAGCAGTCCGTCATCCTCGCCGGCCACATCGCCCCGCCGCGCAAGAACCCCGACGACATCGCCATCGAGACGATGAACAACATCATCGGAGGCGCCTTCACGTCGCGCATGAACATGAACCTGCGTGAAGATAAGCACTGGAGCTACGGAGCCGGCTCCGCCGTGGTCGCCGCCAAGGGGCAGCAGCCGTTCATCGTCTTCGCCCCGGTGCAGACGGATAAGACGAAGGAGTCGATGCAGGAAGTGGATAAGGAGTTCCGCCAGTTCTTGGGAGCAAAGCCCGCCACCGCCGAAGAGTTGGCCCGCACCCAGGCCAACCAGACCCTCAGCATGCCCGGCTCGCAGGAGACCATGAATCAGCTCTCCGGCCAACTCGCCGAGATCGCACGCTACGGCCTCGCCGACAACTATTTTGAAACGTACGCCGGCAAAGTCCGGGCCCTCACGCTGAAAGACATCACCAGCGCCGCCGAACGCGTCATCCGGCCCAATGGCATGGTCTGGGTAGTAATCGGAGACCGCGAAAAGATCGAAAAGGGAATCCGTGAACTGAAATTCGGCGAAGTAAACATCATCGACGCTGACGGCAACAAAACGAAGTAGCAGGGGTCGATCTTCACTCGGCTAGCAAAACGTAACTGCTAGCCGAGCCGCGACCGTAAGGGAGCGATATAACAGATTCCAAATACTCCGCAACCTGAACGCGAGAGACAGTAGGACAGCCGTCGAGAAACTCGTCGATTGTGCAACCGGTCTTTAGATCATTGAGCAGCACTTGCACCGGAACACGAGTTCCGCGGAAACACGGCGACCCATGCATGAGGCCTGGATCGACCTCGACAATTTCATGCAACCGCGCTTTCTTGCCCTGACGCATCCTGTGCCCCCTACTTAAACTTAAAAACCCGCTCCACTGTCCCGCCCAACACCCACCTCTTATCCTCATCGTTCAAGAACGTCATCTCGTCCTTCACCACCGTTAGCGCCTTCGCATACCCGCAATGCGAATTCACGATCGGCCAGTCCGTACCCCACATGATCCGCTGCGGACCATACGCCGCGTGCAACCGCTTCGCATACTCCTGCGCATCCTTGTACGGATACTCCTGCTTCGAAATCGACCACGTGTGCGAGATCTTCACGAACACCTTCGGATACCGCTTCAGCGCAATCAGCTTCTCCAACTCCTGAGGCTGATCGATCGGGCAGTCCGCCATGTGATCGATCACCACCGTCAGATCCGGAAACTTCTCGCACAGCGCCCCGATATCCGGCATCCGCGAAACAGGCGCCAGAATCTGCATCACGGCCTTCTCATCGTGGCACCGCTTCCACAGCGGAGCCATCAACTCGCCGCGAATCCAATCGCCCGAAGCATCCGCCCCCGGACTCAACCGCACGCCCTGAAAATGCTGCTCGCGAACCAGCTTCGACAAATGGTCCGGCGACCCCGCATCCGTCGGATTCACGCGCGCCACGCCCACAAACTCCTTCGGATACTTCTTCAAAACATCGGCCGTGTAGCTGTTATCCCAGCGATAATGAATCACCTGCACGAGCACCGTGCGCTCCACGCCATTGGCCTTCATCAGCGCCAGCAGCATCTCAGCGCTCGCGTCTTCCTTCGGCGGATTCTTCGCCTCTTTGGCCCACGGATACTTGGGGTCCACCTTCCACACATGCACGTGCGGATCAATGATGCGGTACGACGGTTTGGCCAATGCCATAGCGACAAACTCCCTGCGGCGGATCATTTGTAAATCGGCTCCAGTTTGCTGGTGATGTAGGCCCCGCACCGCTCGTAGCTGGCCTTCGGCCCCTTGCGCGCAAAGTCCAGATCCACGCAGATCCAACCCTTGAACCCAATCGATTTGAGCACGCGATGGCAGCCCGGGAAATCCACCTCGCCATCGCCAAGATCATAGATGCTCGAAAAGAACTTCGCCTGCTCCGAATCCTTAGCCAGCAGTTTTCCATTGTCGAGGCGAAGGTCTTCAGGCGGAGTGGTCCACTTCGCGTCCTTGTAATCCATGAACATCAGCCGCGACTTGTACCGTTCAAATAGCTCCACCACGTTCGCGCCCGCCAGATGCAGGTGCGCCGTATCCGGAGAGAACTTGAACAGCTTCGGATCGGTCATCGCCATGCATTTGTGAACCTCCGCCGCGCTCTCCACCATCTGGTTCAGGTGATTGTGCAGCCCCGCGGTGAAGCCGTTCTCGCCGGCCAGTTCACCAATCGCGTTGAACGTTTCGCACATCGTCTTGAAGCCGGCCTCGACGTCCGTGCCCGCCTTCATCCGCCCTGGCGAAAACACCACTAGATTCTTCGCGCCGAAATTCTTCAGGAAATCGATCGCCACCTTCGCATCGCCCAGCACCTTCTTGCGCTGCGCCGGATCCTGCGCCGGTCCGTTGAAGCTGATGGTCACCGCATGCAGATTGCGCTTCTCAAACTCCCGCTGCATCTGCGACGCCGTCAGGCTGTACTTCTCCAAAATCGCCGGGAAGCTCGTCAGCCGCATCCCGGTGAAGCCGGTGTCCTTCATGACATCCAGCATGTCCGTAAACTTCCACGGAGAGAATTGATTCCACAGTGCGCTACTGAGCGCCCACTTCACGTTCTGGTTTGCCGGCAACTTTGCCGCGGCCAGCAGTGCAATAAATTCGCGTCGGTTCATATTCCGGCAAGCCTCTTATAACCTTTCACGACGGCATTCTGAAAATCCCACGCGCCCGCAAGATCGCGCGGAGGATCGTTCTCATACTGTACTAGAAATGCGCCGCCCTGAAAGAGCTCGCGGTAAGCAATGCGCGGACCATACGCCGCGAATGCCGGAAACTGCTGCAACGCGTCTTCCAGCGCCTTGGCTGCCAGTGCTGCATCAATCTGCAAGGGACTACCTCCGGAAACGTTCGAGCTTCTTCTGGAATCCAGGCCGCTCAATCACGTCCCGGTTCACAATGCCGCCCGGCAACTCGCCGCGCGAGATCGCCAGCACGTTCGCAAACGCCTCGCGACCATTGTCACGCATCAGCGAATCGGTCCACGCCAGCCCGTGCGGCGACAGGATTACGTTGTCCAGAGCGAACAGCGGATCGTCCTTCGGAGCCGGCTCCACCGGAAACACGTCGATGCCCGCACCCGCGATCCAGTCTTCCTTCAACGCACGCACCAGCGCATCGTGCTGCACAATCGGACCGCGCGATGTATTGATGAAATACGCCGACGGCTTCATCGCCCGGAACTGCTGCTCGCCGATCATGCCCCGCGTCGACTTGTTCAGCAGCGTGTTCACCGCCACAAAATCGCTCTCGCGGAACAGCGTGTCCAGGTCCACCAACTCCACGCCCGGGCACTCTTTGACGAAAGGATCATACGCCAGGATGCGCGAAAAGCCCAGCGGCTTCGCCAGCAGAAACAGCTCGCGCGCGATGTTTCCGCACCCTACAGAACCCAGCGTCTTCCCTGGCAGTGTTGTGCCCAGCTTCTTCAGATCCTTGCGCCAGCCGCCACCGCGCGTGATGCGGTCCTGCAGGAACAGATTCTTCGCCAGCGCGAAGATCAACGTCAGGATCGCCTCCGCCACGGGCCGCTTCACTGCGTTCGGCGTAATGCACAACATCACGTCCGCCGCGGTCAGAGCGCCCACGTCGATCATGTCGTAGCCCACGCCCCAGCGCGCCACCACGGCCAATCGCTCAATGCCCTTCAGGCTTTGCGCATCGATCTTCAGCGCCAGCGAAAAGATCGCATCGAACTGGTCCAACGCATCCGGCGTCCCCAGCTTGCCCGGTTGCGGGGGCATCGGCCCACACTCCACGCCCTCAAGCCCAGCCATCTGCTCGGCAAGCACCGGCTCCAGATGGTCCCGTGCTTCCACATAGAAGTCCGGTGTTACCCCAATCTTGAACATGCGATTATTCCGTTCCGATTGCCAGCAGCGATCCCCAGTTGAAACCCGCGCCAAATGCGGCGAAGCAAACCGGCACGCCCGGCTCAAACCCTTGTGCCGATACCCATTCCGCGGCCGCGATCAACATCGATGCCGACGATGTATTTCCATACTGCTTGATGTTCGAGTAGAACTTCTCTTCCGCCACACCCAGCGCCTGAGCGATGCGCGCCAGCAGGTTCTGATTCGCCTGGTGCATCAGAAAAATGCTCACGTCTTTTGCCGACCGCCCGTGCTTTTCCAACAGATCCGAGATCGCCCGCGGAATCTTGCGCGAGGCCTGCAGAATCACCGACCGTCCGTTCATCTCCAGCGTGCCGCCAAACTCCAGCTTCAGGTCTTCGCTGAATGAGCCGTCGGTGTACAACGCGGAATCGATGATCTCCGCCCTGCCCGAATCCGGTGAGATCAGGCAAGCGCCTGCTCCATCGCCAAACAGAATCGCCACGCCGCGCTCCATCGGATCGCGCAGAATCACCTTCGACATCTTCTCCGCGCCGATCACCAGGATGTTGCCCACGCTCGCTGCCAGCCGCGAAGCCAGCGAGATCCCATACAGGCTCCCTGCGCTCGCCATCGGCAGATCGATAGCCGGAACGCCTTCCACGCCGAGCATCTTCGCCACGCTCGCCGCAGGCCCGGGGAAACGCCGTTCGCCGGAGCCGGCCGCAACAAGGATCATCCGTACGCCGGAGGCCTCCATGCCCGCCTTCGCCAGGCAGTCCTGCGCGGCCTTGGTTGCCAACGCCGCTACCGTCTCGTCCTCGGCCGCGAATCTGCGTTCGTCGATTCCTGACACGTTGCGGATCCACTCCGCATCGCAGCCCACCATCGCTCCGATCTCTGCATTGCCAACTACGCGGGCCGGCAAATATGAACCGAATTCTCTAAAAAACGCCACTCAGTTTCCGGGTCCTTCCCTTATCTAATTTTCCGTCTTGGTCAATGGCTCTTCCCGCACCTTGGCGAAGGTCTGGTAATGCCCCATCAACTCCTTGAAGAGTGCGGCCCCGAGCATTCGATAGCCCTGCCCGCTGAAATGTACGTGATCGTATTGCGCGAGTCCGGCATAGACCCACTGTTGCATTGACCCTTTGCCGCCCATCCTCTCGCGCATATCCCAAAAGGCGCAGCCCGCGGCCAATGCAGCTTCTCTTTGTGCTGTCACGATGATATCAATATTCTGGAATACCATCCAGCCTTTGCGTCCGCGGTAATAGCGGTCCGCCGGGCCCACCACGAGGATCGAAGCCGCCGGCGCCGCATGCCGCACCTTCTCGATCACTTCGGTAAAAACCTTGCGGTATCCTTCCACCGAAAGATCTTTGTTCCCGGCTTCGTTGGTGCCATACGCCAGCACCACCAGCGCCGGATTCCGCTTGGCCACATGCGACGCAAACAACGTATCTTCCCAGTTCAAGATAATGGAGGCCTGCGCCCCGTTGATGCCCAGCGTCTCGTACGTCACGCCCTTTGCCTTCTCAGTCGCCCATCCGAACAGACGCACCGGCCCGCGATCCTCGGTCTTCACTTCAAACAGGTGCTCGCCCGGCGCCGCGGGGATCTGGAAATAGCCGGGGCCAACTTCTCCATCGGTCGACACTTCACCCACCATCTGGCCGTTGTCGATCACCTTCAGCTTGCCGCCTTCGGGCTGCTGCAGGTAGTACAACTCGGCCCGGTCGCATTCGGTCGAAATCTGAACGCTCTCCGCCGCGCGCCGCGCTGAAAGGCTCACGCCGCTCAAGCCGTACATGCCGTCGCCGTGCCGCCCCACCAGGCCATCGGAATACCAACCGCGCGACCCGTAGCTCTTCAGGTCCAATCTGCGATACCCGTTCCACGGCCGTCCCGCGTGCGAGAAACCATTGCCGCC
>Ga0118677_10002947_pt1 | contig 33346 bp, 9 predicted proteins | sample AliMusrvi5mmetaG_FD_86154 | JGI IMG/M metagenome (GOLD analysis project Ga0118677, IMG submission 86154) | reverse complement strand
GCATCTTGGTGGGCGCGATGTTGACGAAGATGGCGTATTCCTTGGAGACGTGACCGCCGGCGAACTCCGGGGTAACCATAGCCCACGCGCCGTGTGCAACCTGACGCTTGGAAACCAGGAAGTCGCCGGCCTTGAGATCGTGGAGATCCTGCGTTTTGTATTCCGAGCCCAGCAGATCCGGTCGCCGGAACAGACCGCCGCAACGACGGCGGATGCTGATGAGGGACAAGGACATCCCGGCGCTCCAGTTGATGGGGCGGAAAACACGTTCCAGCACTTGATTCATCCGCACCTTCTGCCACGCCTTTTTTCCAAAAACTGGAAAGCGCTTCCTGCCGGTGAGGAGTTGCTGCATGAGTGCCTTTTTGCGACTGTCCTTGGCGGCGATGATGGAATCTAGTTTTTCGAGGGCGTCGTCCCAGGTGCTCAGGATGGCGGCGATCTTGCGTTGCTCGAAAAGCGGGGGTTTCGGAATTGGATATTCCTCAAGAGCTTCGAGCGGCAAACGCCCTGTTCCATGGCCAGCAACTGTGACAAAATTCTGAATCCTTGGATTCTCTGCTCGCAGATAGTAGGCGAGAAAACGCGGATCGGTTGAATCGTCTTTAGTTGTGATACCTTTAATGTCTTGATTGAAGGAGGCTTCAATATGAAGGAGTCCCACAGGGACTTCCTTCATTAGCGTCATGCCACGGACAAGAATCAAAATAGTGCCTGGTTTGCACATTCTTGTCCCCTTGCCGATCGAATCCGCAGTCACATGCTCAATTGAATCACTGAGGTGAAGTGACTTTAGATCCTTCCCCGAAAACCATGGAATGCTGCCGTTCCAAAAATGAGGATTCTCGCGGGAAGGTGTCCCTCCAGATTTGAAGGAGACCAAATCGCCGAGCGCAAAAATTGGCCAACTATCAGTTTTCACCTCATCACCTCTCTTCCACAAGCACGGAGGCTCTGCCGCCCTGGGGCGGGTTTGCCGATGATTTGAAATTTTCGTATGCTTTGTGACATAGCTAAAGTGCTAGAAATGGCCGCGTGGTGTTACTCGTATTCGACAATAAGGGATTTCCACCTCGGATCCCAGACCTTGGAGACACAATGGACCGGTATTCCAATCTCCTGAAGAAGGGCTGACTCAACGATCCAACGGAGTTTTTCGTTGAAATCGTGCAATTCGTGCCCATCCAAAATATCGGGGTCGTTGTCGGGACTTGGTTCACCATAGTGGGTCCAATAATTTCTCGTCTTCCGGAACTGATTTATAAAAGCACTGCGGTTTCCAAGCAGGAGCTGGAGGTCCGGTAATGCGTTTGCATACGCTTGCTTCGCCGCGCGATCCGCAATCCCTTTGGAATCCAAATCACCGGTTCTAGCCCGGTGAAGGGATTCAACTGCTTGTGCGAGGAACAGGAAACGCTCGTTCAACCAGAGGTTCCGGCGTTCGGTGATGGAGAAAAACCTGTGCAGCACGGCGGCCCAAGGCTTCTGAATCCCCTGCCAAGCTCCGATGACCGCAGGCAATGTTTTTTCCACGTCGGCATAGGTGAAATGAAAGTCACGACACGTTCGCTGCGATTTCGCTGCCTTCTTTTCGTGTCGCCGTTCTATCCAAACGTCGCAAGGTTCCATTGTTTGATCATCCAATGGATTCAGATTGCCAGCGCGGTATAGGGCAAACCACCGAACATCAACATTCGTTCGTGTTGCGAGGCTTAAAAACCATTGCCAGCGGTGGAGTTCCTGGATGACCTCCGACCATTCGCGCGGTTGATCAAAGTAGAGATCCAAGAACACCCGGTTTGACAGGGTGAAATCATTCTCTCTATTACGCCTGCTCCAGGAGCAGATGAATTCACTCTTCAGGTATCCCGGAAGACCCAGAGGGATGGTGAGATTCCTTGCAAATGGAATAACGATCTTTGCCAGTTGTTTGTGCCCCTTGTGATCCTCATAGGTTTCGGAGTATTGCTGGAAGGCACAGCGGCTCACCCATTGATCCAGTGGATCGAAATGAAAACGCACACCGCTGCAAGTCATATCGTCCCGCTGCATGTGGGTCCCGAAGATCGCAGCATGACAGGAATACCGGCGCCGCACCATGGCAAGTGTGCTACCTGACGAACTCGCGTAACAATCGAGCAAGGTGATGGGTGCGCCATGCTCATCATGGCCGTGAATGATTCGCTTGGAAGGCAGGCGCATGGCGCGAGTGACATCATCTCCCGTAAGGTGGATGGTTTCGCCTGGCTTTGGGATCGGGCGGTTCGGGAAGAAGTTCGCCAATCCTGCATCATTGAAGGCCGCTACATCAAGGCGGGGAGATTTGCCCGCAGCAAGGGACAAGATGCCGCCAAACTTGTTTCCCTCTGCGTCAGGCAGCCAAAACATCCCGTGGATGCTATCCTGGTTTTTTGCAAGATCGTAGCTGCTACTCACTGGGCGGATGTTTTTTCTTGTTAGGTATTTGCTGGAATTTATAGCCCGAGTTCCTTCATGTAGCCGTCCATCTTCGCTCGCACGGCGGAGAGTTCGGATTCCAGTTTGGTGATTTCCTTTTTCACCGCCTTGAGGTCAATTTCGGCCTCCTCCTCGAAGGTGTCGACGTAGCGGGGGATGTTGAGGTTGAAGTCATTGTCGGCGAGCTCCTGCGGGGTGGCACGGTAGGCGTATTTTTCGACGGTCTTGAAGGTGCGGTAGGTGGAGACGATTTTGTCGAGGTGACCGTCAGTGAGGACGTTCTGGTTTTTCGCGTCTTTGAACTCGCGGGACGCGTCGATGAAGAGCACGTCGCCGTGAGTCTTGCCCTTGTTGAAGATGAGGATGGCGGCGGGGATGCCGGTGCCAAAGAAAAGATTGGCGGGCAGGCCGATGACGGCTTCCAGCAGGTTGTCCTCGATGAGCTTCTGGCGGATGCGGCCTTCGGCGGCACCGCGGAAGAGCACGCCGTGCGGCACAACTACGCCGACGCGGCCGGTGCCCTCGCGGGCGGTCTCGATCATGTGGGTGATGAAGGCCCAGTCGCCCTTCGATTTCGGTGGTCGGCCACGATGGTAACGGTGGAAGGGATCGGCCTCGGCCTCGTCGTAACCCCATTTGTCTAGCGAGAACGGTGGATTGGCGACGACGATATCGAACTTCATCAGGCGATCACCCTCGATGAGGCGCGGGTTTCTCAGGGTGTCGCCCCACTCGATGCGGAAGTTGTCCATGCCGTGGAGGATCATGTTCATCCGGCAAAGGGCGTGGGTGGTACCATTCATTTCCTGGCCGAAGAGCGCGAAGTCGCGGTCGTCCGCCTGGCGGCCCACCTTGATGAGCAGGGAGCCGGATCCGCAGGTGGGGTCGCAGATCGTGTTGCCCTTTTTCGGCGCGAGCAGCATGGCAAGCAGCTTGGAGACCTGACCGGGCGTATAAAACTCACCTGCCTTTTTCCCGGCGTCCGAGGCGAAGCGCTCCAGCAGGTATTCATAGACATTCCCGATCACGTCCTCCTCGCCGACCACGGACGGCCGGAGGTCGAGCTTCGGCGAGGCGAAGTCTTCGAGCAGGAGCTTGAGCTTGGTGTTCCGGTCGCGCGTTTGGCCGAGCTTCGACTCCGAGTTGAAATCCACCTCGCGGAAGACCCCTTCGAGTTTCGCCTTGTTCGCCTCTTCAATTCCGGCGAGGGCGATATTCATGCGCTCGCCGATGTCGGTCTTGTCGCGCAGGGCATGGACGCTGTAAAAATCGCAGCCGTCGGGGAGTTGGAATCGCTCGCGGGACAGACGGCGGGCTACACGGGCCTGGTCGCCCTTGTATTCCTTCAGGTAGGCGTCGCGGTGGTCGCGCCAGACATCGGAGACATATTTCCAAAACAGCATCACTAGGATGTAGTTCCGATAGTTTTCGGCGTCCACGACACCACGGAAGGTATCGCAGGCGCGCCAGGCGACATCGTTGATCTCGGATTGGTTGATCTTTTTGGGCATGGGAAGGGATGTGTTAGATTTGTTTGGCGGCTTTCAGCAGGCTTTGTTCGAGATGGGTGGCGCGAAGTGCGGAGAGGCGGCTTTCGAGCACGCTGGCTTCTCGGCTCAGACAATAGAGTGCGATAAGTTTGCCCTGCACGGCAAGCGAGGGCACCGCGACGGGCAATTCTTCGAGATCCATCCGCTGGAGGGTCTGCACCAAGGTGCCCTTGCGGCGGGTGGCAAAATGGCGGACCGCCTCTGACGTGCGGAGCGACCACGCGAGGAATTCCGGCAGAATCCGATTGCGGTCTGGGTGGAGAACGAAAAACTGCGCCCCGACCAGAATCCGGGGATCCACCTCATTGAAGGTGGCAGCCGTATTCCTGGTCCCACGGTTTGGAAACAAAACGTCGCCGGGGCGGAGAAACATCGAATCGTCAATCGACTCATTCGGCTCAATGCGGACGAAATCCCGGTTGCGGAAGGACCCGTCATCGTTGAGGTCGCCGATCTGAATCATGCGGCAGGACCCATTGGGGTCGGGACGGGTTGCGTCCCGGCCCCGCAGGGTGGCACCCATGCGAACCTTCGCCAGTGATTTCAATGGAAGAATGGGCATGGGGAATGGATTCACTCAAGGTTCCTAGGCCGATTGGTGTTTGAAAAAGCGCTTTCGGACGATCTGACCCGGAAGGCCACTCAGCTTTCTGGGTCTTTTTTCGGCGAACGGGTGAAACATACGCCAGAAGTCTGAGTTTGTCTAAAGAAAAATATCGCACACATCGTAATCGTGAATATTGGGCTTGTGGCGGCAGGGATTTCAGATGGGCATCACGGGCTAAATGCGACAGAACGCTCTACAGGAATGTAGGCTTCAGAACAGGTTCCGGGCATTCGCCACGGATTTCGGACTCAATTCACGGGGAAGGCTGAGGCTCATTTCGCGGATGTTTTTGAAGGGGAATCGGGCTCGGCGGTGGCGTTGAAGGTTTTCTCGAAGTCGGCGGCGATGGTGATGATTTCCTCGAAGGAAGGAGTCTCGCCGAAGAACATGGGGCCGAGCATGGCGGCATAGTCGGATTTCCAATCGCTGAGATGTTCTGAGGGCGGCGTGAGGCGGAAGCTGCCGGGTTTGTGGGTGGTGTAGTCCACCCAGGAGAAGCGGAAGAAAAGCTCACGATGCTCGGCGACCCGCTCGAAGAGGGCGGTTTGCGCCAAGGCTTTTGCGCCGACGCCGGCACGCAGGAGGCACCAGAGGTCGTAGTAATGGCGAGCCATGCGAAACTTTCGCGGCTTGCCCGCCGGCCGGAATGTTTCCTCGTGAAGAAGGCAGGCCTTTTCCCAGAATGTGCGTTCGGCGGCGAGCACCCGGACTGAAAAGGAGGGTGATGGATCGAGCGCGGGGAAGTGCTCGGTTACATACGGCTGAATGGACTTTTCCTCATGGGGCCAATCGTCCGAGCGCGCGCCGAGTTCGATTTTGACGACTGGGCGGACGTAAGCTGCCACGCTGGCCGGGAAGACCGTCGGATAATGGAAGAGAAGACACTGGCCGTCGGGCATGTCGGGATCGACTTCGAGCTGCCAACCGGATTCACCGAGTGCGCTTTGAATTCGTGACGCAAGGGTGGGTTGCAGTGTTCCCTGGACCCAATCGCGGCAGGCGTCCATGAGTGCTTCGAGGCGCGCCTTGCGCTGTTTGTTACTGGGTGCCTTGTCAGGGGCAGCTTCGCCACCGAAGCCAAGAACTTCCTTGTCCACGATGAGATCAATGTCCTCGGAGAAGCGCTCGATGAGTTTCCAAGCCTTGGAAAGCGAGGTGCCGCCCTTGAATGTGATGTGCCCGCCGATGTCCGGGTTGGAGAAGATTTCGCGCAACGTCCAGCATACCCAGAAGTCCTTTTCCACGCTGGCGGCGTCGAGGCCCATCGCCCGGTTCACCTCAACAAAGGCGTCGAGTTGGTCGGCGGGAGTGAGCTTCAGAAAGGCATCCATGGTTCAGGCGGAAGGCGGTTCTTTGGCAACGCTGCGGAAGATGTCGGCGATCCAGGCGGGAGCGCTGGCGGCATCCGCGGGAAGGGCGGCGCGGTCGGCCGGGGAAAGGTTCCGGCGTAGCTTGGCAATGACATCATCGTCCACACCACGTCTTCCGATCCAGCGCAGGGCGAGGATGACCTGGGCGCTTTTCGGATTTTTCGTGGAAACAAACCGCGGGGAAACGTGGCGGAGGACGATTTCGAATTTGCCGCTGCGGATGCGGCGGCTCGGGCCGGTGGTCAGGTGCCAGCTCCGCATGGGCACCTGGTCGCTGAGTCCGAGCACGTTGGCCGCGTGGGCACCGGTGGGGAACACGTCGCCACCGGCCTTGCGCTGGATGAGATCCTGCATGGCATCGTAGCCGGGACCTAGAGACCCGAGCACCGGATGGTTCCTCGGCTGGTGGTAGAGGCCGCGCCCCGCACGACGGATGGAACCGCTTTTGCAGTTGCGGGAAAGGGTATTGTCCACCGCCGCACGCGATCCGAGATCGAGGAAATCCAGCGGAGTCCAGACACGGTCCTGCGGCCCCGTCCGGATTCGGTCGAGGATTGCAGCGTCAATGGAATCAACATGCTTTTTCATGGCGGCGCGCCTTTTCGAGAGAAACTCTACACGTTTTTCTGTCAAAATCAAGAGTATTGAGGAGGTTTGGGCGAGATTGCCGTAGCCCGGCGTCGCGCCATGGGCTGAAGAATCGGAACGAACTAGAGCGTGTGATGGTTTCAAATGCGATCTGGTCCAAAACGATTTTGTGAATCACATGTGTGTTTTTTGATGGGCTCTTGGACAGGGCGGGTCGGTGTTCTGGGGCCACCACCATCGCCTCTTCCTCGGTCATTTTCTTGGTCGACTTTTTCAATCGGCGGACAGTGCCGTCGGGTTGCGGAACATTGAATACGACAAACCAGAAGGGAGAGTCTGGTCTTTGGATGAGTGTTGACATGGTCGTGGATGGTAAAGTAAGGGGACTCCCTTGCAAGCAAAAGTGGGAACAAACTGGGAACGGCAGATAGTGTTTTTACTGTCGTTACTGTCGAACAAACAACGCATTTACAAGGATTCCTTTGATTTGCTAGATTGAGACTCGAATCCTGGGTTCGAATCCCAGTCCTCGTACTTGCTGCTTAATTGATTGACGGTGAAAAGATTAGGGCTTTTCTGAAAGCGCAATTTCGGGTCTATGTGCATGAAACTGTGTAGTGTTTCCGCCGCCGGCCAATATTTTCCGTATTTGTTCGTGCGGTATGTGCGGCAAAATCTATCCGCCAGACCGCCGCATTCCACCCTAATCTTCACGGCGTGTGAAGCCGGATTTGATAGGCTTGGAGGATTTTTTCGGGCACGCGGGCCGCAGGTGGTCGCAGGTCGCAACTTTCACGCGCTGGCAAACCGCCGCCCAAACCACATTGGCGCCCGCGTTTGGATTTCGCTCAGAATGCCCCGTAATCGGCCCGGTCCCGTTTCCGCAGCATTGTGCCGCCCGAGGCTCTGCGGGCCTTCTGGTCCTTTGCTGGCGCGTCCCGTGGAGCGTTCGTTTGAACATGAGCAGGGAACTCGCCACGCTTGCGGCGGTTTCTGCCTCCGATTGTTCAGTCGAGCTTGCGGAGAGCGGAAAAAGGGAAAATGGCACATCGCTCTCTGCGCCCGTTACGTACCCTTACGGCATGCGTGAGCCTGTCCGCGGGGTCGGCTACCGACATGGGTGAATTGCGAGGATACTCATCTAGCCACGAACTGCTATTTTATTATCCTGATCTCCTGGATCTAGTCATCGTCAACTTACGCGCGTAACCCACGCGGGAACAGACTGCTGCGCGGATTTTGCGCGAATCAACTTGGCCAAACGGGACGGTATGATAGAAACCGTATGGAATATCCGATGCCAATGTGGCGGAACCACCTCCGTCGCGCCTGCCGCCATGAATACCTCCACCTTTTGTGCTGCCGTCGTAGCCATTCACCTGTTCGCCGTGCCGGCCGGCGCGGCCGTAGTGAACGCCACCTACAACAGTCCGACCGATGTGCCGGTCACCGCGGCGGGATACACCGCCACGGGCAATACGGTGATCTTCACGCTCAATTTCGCGCCAGTGGCAGGCACCGTGCTAACAGTGGTGAACAACACGGGCGGCGAGGCGATTCAAGGCACGTTCGACAACCTAGGTCAGTGGCAGGCGGTGGATCTGACATATGGCGGAGTGGCCTATCGGTTTGTGGCCAACTATTTTGGCGGCACCGGCAATGATCTGGTGCTGGAATGGGCGAACATCCGCTTGTTGGCATGGGGAGGAGGGGCCAGTAACTATGGGCAGTTGGGCAATGGAGGCACGACCAACAGCAGCATCGCGGTGCCGGTGGACATGAGCGGCACGCTGGCCGGTAAAACGGTGGTCCGCGTGGCCACCGGCGGTGGTTTCAGCGTGGCCTTGTGCGCGGACGGCACCTTGGCCACTTGGGGTGACAACTCCAATCATGCGCTCGGCACTACCGGCACCGCGAACAGCAGCGTGCCGGGGCGCGTCGATACCTCCGGTATGCCGGTCGGCAAGACCCTGATCTCCCTCGCTGCCGGCGGATCCCACAGTTTCACGCAGTGCGCAGACGGGACGGTGATCGGTTGGGGAAGCAACGGCAGTGGCCGCCTCGGTGGCATGGGTACGGGCTCAGGTTGGTCGCTGCCGGTTCCGGTGGACCAGACCGGCGTGTTGGCCGGCATGACCGTAACCTCTGTGGCGGCCGGAGGGTATCACAGTCTGGCGCTGTGCGCGGATGGCACCCTGGCCGCTTGGGGAAGCAACTATAACGGGCAGTTGGGCGCCAACAGCACGACGGACAGTTCCGTGCCGGTCTTGGTGGACCGCTCGGGCGTTCTTGCCGGCAAATCGGTCACCTCCATCGCGGCAGGTTCATCCCATAGCCTGGTGTTGTGCTCCGATGGCACGCTGGCCGCCTGGGGATATAACAACTCCGGGCAGTTGGGTAACAATTCCGTGACGAATTCCCCGGTGCCAGTGCTTGTGCAACGAACCGGAGTTCTATCAGGAAAATCGCTGACCGCGATTGCCGGCGGCGGCGGGCACTGCATGGTGTTGTGTGCTGACGGCACCTTGGCCGCCTGGGGCGATAACTCGTCAGGCCAGTTGGGCAACGGCGGCACGACCACCAGCAGGGTGCCGGTGCTGGTCACCCAAGCGGGCGTGCTCGCCGGCAAGACCATCGCCGCTATTTCCGCCGGCGGCGGTTACAGCATGGCATTCTGCACCGATGGCACCTTGGCCGCATGGGGATACGACGGTTATGGCCAGTTAGGGAACAACACCACGACCAACAGCAATGTCCCGGTGGCCGTCACCACCACCATATTGCGTGCCGGAGAATCCATCGTCCGGGCTGTCAGCGGTAACAATTCCCAGCACTGCCTGGCCATGGTAGCCATGCCGCCACCACCTGCGGGATCAACCTTGGCCGCTTCTGACATCATCGACAGCGCCGCCACCCTCAATGCCAGCGTCAACGCCCAAGGTCCCGCCACCACGACGGTCTCGTTCGAATACGGCCTGACAAACTCCTACGGCTCCAGCATGGCAGCCACCCCGGGGTCGATCACCGGCACCGCTGCCACGGCGGCCAGCACGCGGCTCGCGGGACTGGCATCCGGCACCACCTATTATTTCCGGGTGGTGGCTGCCGGCACGTCCGGCACGGCCACGGGTGCGGACATGACGTTCACCACCACGGCGGACGGCATCCTGACCGGCCTGACTCCCAGTGCCGGAACGTTGTTTCCCGCGTTCACAAGCGGCATCTCCGGTTATGCGGTTGCCGTGCCATATCCCACCAGCAGCATCACCATCACGCCGGTTTGCCAAAACACCGATGCCGTTCTCACGGTCAATGGATCCACGGTGGCGTCCGGCGCGGCTAGCAACCCGCTGGTTCTAACAGTCGGCGACACCGTGATCAACACGGTGGTCACCGCCGGCGGCGCCAACACCAAAACCTATATCATCACCGTCACCCGTCTGCCCCAGACCATCACCTATAACTCAGCCACCGATACGCCGGTCACGGTGACCGGTTTCGTGGCGGCGGGGAACTTGCCGGACATCACGCTGAATTTCGCACCGAAGGCGGGGACTGTCCTCAACGTGGTGAAAAACACCGGCATGAATCCCATCCAAGGCGCGTTCTCCAACCTGGCGCAAGGGCAATCCGTCAACCTCACCTATGGCGGAGTAAGTTATACCTTTGTCGCCAATTACTTCGGCGGCACCGGCAACGACCTGGTGTTGCAATGGGCCAACAACCGGTTGCTGGCATGGGGATCCAATGGTTCCGGCGAACTGGGTAACAACACCTGGGATGACGGCAATGTGCCGACCCCGGTGGACATGGGTGGCGCGCTTGCCGGCAAGATGATCATTGCCAATGCCACCGGTGAAGGCCATGGCATGGCGCTGTGCGCGGATGGTTCCCTGGCGGCCTGGGGATCCAATGGCTCCGGCCAACTGGGCAATAACAATACCGATAACAGCCCGGTGCCGGTGTGGGTGGACCGGAGCGGCGCGCTCGCCGGCAAGACGGTCATTGCCATCGCCGCGGGCGGTTCCCACAGTCTCGCCCTGTGTTCGGATGGCACCCTGGCCGCGTGGGGAAATAACTATTACGGCCAGTTGGGAAACCACGGCACGGTTAGCAGCGGCGTGCCGGTGTTGGTCGATCAGGCAGGCGTGCTGGCCGGCAAAACAGTCGTCGCCATCGCCGCGGGGGACATCACCAGTTTCGCCCTCTGCGCCGATGGCGCTATCGCCGCCTGGGGGGACAATACCAATGGCCGCCTGGGCAATGGCGGCAGCACCAATGCCGCGGTGCCGGTATGGGTGGACATGAGCGGCGTGCTCGCCGGCAAGTCGGTCGTCGCGCTGGCTGCCGGGGAGTATTTCACTGTGGTGATGTGCTCGGATGGCACCTTGGCCACATGGGGTGACAACAATTTCAACCAACTGGGCAATAACTCGACCGCCAATTCGAGCGTGCCGGTGCTGGTCGTGAGAACAGGGGTGCTTGCCGGCAAGACACCGGTGGCGATCTGCGCCGGAGAACGTCACGGCATGGTCTTGTGCTCGGACGCAAAGTTGTACGCCTGGGGATATAACCAATCCGGCCAATTGGGCAACAACACCACCACCAACAGCGGCGTGCCGGTGGCGGTAACCCAAACAGGCGTGCTCTCAGGCAAGACGGTCATCTCAATGGCCGCCGGCGCTTCCCACGGTCTCGCGCTCTGTGCGGATGGGTTCCTGGCCGCGTGGGGATACAATGGCTATGGGCAGTTGGGGGTCGGGGACACTACAAGCCGCACCACGCCGGCAGCGGTCACCCAGAGCGCGCTGGCGACGGAGCAATCCATTACCTCGGTGAATTGCGAATTTGTTTCCAGCCTGGCGATGGTGGCCATGCCGCCAGCACCCATTGCGACAACGCTGGCGGCCACGACGGTTCTTGACACCAGCGCCATCCTCCGTGGCAGCGTGAATGCCAACGGCACCAGCACCGCCATCTCCTTCGAGTACGGGCCCACCACCTCCTACGGCAACACGGTAGCCGCCACTCCGGCGACGGCATCCGGCACCACCACCACTGCGGCCAGCGCGACGATCAGCGGCCTGTGCTCCGGCACCACCTATCATTTCCGGATCGCGACCACCGGAGCCGGCGGCACAGTCAAGGGTGCGGACATGACCTTCACGACGAGCGCCCTTGCCACACTCTCCAATCTGTCCGTGAGCGGCGGCACGCTCTCTCCCGCGTTTGCCACCACAACCATGGGATATGTGACTACCGTGCCATTTGCCACGACATCCCTCACCCTCGCTCCGGTGGTGGCGAATCCGGGAGGCACCGTCACCGTGGCCGGAGTCAACGTGGCATCCGGATCCGCCAGCGCGCCCCAAGCCCTGGCCACCGGTGCTACCCGCATCGACGTCGTGGTCACGGCGGCGGGTGGCGGCAATGCGCAAACTTACAGCGTGACAGTCACCCGCCTGCCGCAAACCATTACTTTCAACTCCGTTACCGACATGGGAGTGACAACAACCGGTTTCGCGGCCACGGGCAACGCTCCACCATTGATCCTGAATTATGCGCCGGTGCCGGGAAGCCGCTTGACGTTGGTGAATAACACCGGACTGGGTTTGATCGCGGGCACCTTCGCCAATCTGGCCCAAGGCCAGCGCGTGCAACTGACCTGCGCGGGGATCACTTATGATTTCGTGGCCAACTACTTCGGCGGTACCGGCAATGACCTGGTCCTGCAATGGGCCGGCACCCGCCTGCTTGATTGGGGATATAACAACTATGGACAGCTTGGAAATAACAGCACAACCAACAGCAGTGTCCCGGTTCCGGTGGACATGGGCGGCGTGCTCGCCGGCAAGACCCTCATCGGCATGGCCACGGGAGATTATCACAATCTGGCATTATGCTCCGACGGGACCCTGGCAGCATGGGGATATGGCAATTATGGTCAGTTGGGCATTGGCAGCACAATCAATGGCCTGGTTCCGCTGGCGGTGGATCTTACAGGTGTGCTCGCCGGCAAAACCATTGCCGCAATTGCCGCCGGCGGCAATCACAATCTCGCGCTATGTTCGGACGGAACCTTGGCCGCATGGGGATATAACTATGGCGGTCAACTGGGCAACAACAGCACGATTGGCTGCCTGGTCCCGGTGGTGGTCGACCGGACAGGTGTGCTCGCCGGCAAAACCGTGGTCGCCATTGCCGCCGGAAATTCCCACAATCTCGCGCTTTGCTCGGACGGGATCCTGGTTGCATGGGGTTCCAATTATTATGGCCAGCTCGGCAATAACAGTGTGATCAACAGTGGCGTGCCGGTATGGGTGGATCGTTCAGGTGTGCTCGCCGGCAAAACCATCGCCGCCATTGCCGTCGGCGGCTCGCACAGTCTCGCGCTGTGCTCGGACGGCTCCCTGGCTTCGTGGGGTTATAATTCGTACGGCCAACTCGGCAACAACAGCACCAGCAACTGCAGGGTCCCGGTGCTGGTGGTTCAAAGCGGCGTGCTTGCGGGCAGGACAGTCACGGCGATCGCCGCCGGAGACTACCACAGCGTTTGCCTGTGCGCGGATGGCACGGTGGCCGCATGGGGCAGCAATAGCTACGGGCAACTGGGAAACAGTACTACGACCAGCAGCAGCATTCCGGTGGCGACAGCCCTAGCAGGCGTGCTGGCCGGAAGGACCGTCGTCGCCCTCGCGGCGGGCTATCAACACAGTCTCGCGGCGTGTTCGGACGGAACCCTGGCTGCCTGGGGGACTAACAGTTACGGCCAACTGGGTAACAATTCCACCTCGTATTCCAAGGTGCCGGTAACCGTCATCACAACCGCGTTGCGAACGGGTGAACGGTTCACGGCAGCGGATGGCGGTGTGGGACACTCGCTGGCCATCGCGGCCGCGCCACCGGTGGCTGTGGCAACCACCTTGGCCGCAACCGGCATCCTCGACAACGCCGCCACCCTCAACGGCAACGTCAATGCCCAAGGCACCACCGCCACCGTGACCATCGAATACGGCCCGACTTCGGCATACGGCATCACTCTGACACCCACGCCCGCAACAGTGACCGGCGCGACCGCCACCACCGCAAGCGCGACGCTCACCGGCCTGCCGGCCGGTTCCACCTGGCATTACCGGGTCGTGGCCGCGGGGCCGGGCGGAACCACCGTCGGTCAGGACATGGCTGTCACGACCAGCGGTTATGCCACGCTATCCAACCTGACGTTGGGCGGCGGCACGTTGACCCCCGCATTCACCAGTGCCAACCGGAACTATTTCGTCACCGTAGCCAGCACCGTGGGCACTGTCACCATCACCCCTGTTGCCAGAACCCTTAACTCAACGGTAACGGTCAACGGAGTGATCGTGGCATCCGGAACTCCTTGCAATCCGCTCAACCTGGCGGCGGGTGAAACCGCCATTCCCATTGTGGTATCCGCGCCGGATGGCATCAACACCTTGACCTATACGGTGAAGGTCGCCCGCCTGCCCCAGACATTCACCTATAACTCCGCCGCGGATGTGCCGCTGACGGCGAGTGATTTCACGGCCACCGGGTATGCGGTTACCGTTGTGCTGAACAATGTCCCGACACCCGGAGCCGGCCTGACCATGGTGAAAAATACGGGCGTCGCGTCGATTGTGGGGTCATTTTCCAATCTGGCGCACGGGCAACCGGTGACTCTGACTTATGGCGGGATCAACTATGCTTATGTGGCGAATTATTATGGCGGCACGGGCAATGACCTCGTGCTGCAATGGGCGAACAACCGCCTGCTTTCATGGGGCAACAATGGTAGTGGCCAGTTGGGCAATCACAACTTCACCAGCAGCAGTGCCGCGGTGGCGGTGGACATGAGCGGCGTGTTCGCCAGCAGGGCGCTCATGGCCGTGGCCGCCGGGTCATCCCACTGTCTGGGCCTGTGCTTGGACGGGACTCTGGCCGCATGGGGATATAATAACTGTGGCCAACTGGGCAACGGCAGCGCAAGCAATAGCAATGTTCCGGTTTCGGTGGTCCGGACGGGAGTGCTTGCGGACAAGACCATCGTCGCCATCGCCGCAGGCAACTGTCACAGCCTGGCCTTGTGCGCGGACGGCACCCTCGCCGCCTGGGGATATAACAACTACGGCCAGTTGGGCAATAACACCACCGCCAACTCCAGCGTCCCGGTGGCGGTGGTCCAAACAGGCGTGCTCGCCGGCAGGACGGTCGTCGCAATCGCCGCCGGCAGCTATCACAATCTGGCGCTTTGCGCGGACGGAACGCTCATCGCGTGGGGCATGAACAGCAATGGCCAGTTGGGCAACGCCACAACCACCAATTCCAGCGTGCCGGTGCTGGTGAACCAAACTGGCGTGCTTGCCGGCAAGACGGTCACCACCCTTGCTGCCAACGGCTGGCACAACCTCGCACTGTGCGCCGACGGAACCCTGGCCGCATGGGGATCCGATGCTTATGGCCAGTTGGGCAACAACAGCTACACTAACAGCAACGTGCCGGTCGCGGCGATTCTGACCGGAGTGCTCGCCGGCAAGACAGTGACGGCGCATGCCGCCGGCGAAACACACAGCCTCGCGCTGTGCACGGATGGAACGCTGGCCGCATGGGGATATGATAACTATGGGCAGTTGGGTAACAAAAGCACGACCTCCAGCAGCGTGCCGGTGGCGGTTGCTCTAACAGGCGCGCTCGCAGGCAGGACAGCCGTCAGCGGCTGGGCCGGTTACGACCACAATCTCGCGCTGTGCGCGGACGGAACCCTGGCCGCATGGGGATATAACAGTTATGGCCAGTTGGGAAACAACAACACCACGAACAGCACCGAACCAGTATTGGTCGTCTCCAGCGCCCTGGGGGCGGGCGAACGCTTTGCGGCGGCGGCGGGAGGTGGTGATTTCAGCGTTGCGGTGGTGGCGATGCCACCGGCACCCGCAGCGACCACGCTTGCGGCGCAGAGCGTCACCGACACGCTGGCCGTCTTGAATGGCAGCGTGAACGGCAACGGCTCCACCGCCACCGTGACCTTCGAGTACGGTCTCACCACCACCTATGGCACCACGCTAGGCGCCGTTCCAGCGACGGTGGACGGCACCACCGCCACCACGGCAAGCGCCGCGGTCAACGCCTTGCTTCCGGGCACCACCTATCATTACCGGGTCGTGGCCAAGGGAACAGGTGGCAACGCGATAGGCAATGACATGACCGTCACGATGAGCACCACAGCCACGCTTTCAAACCTGACAGCGGGCGGATGCGTGCTTTTCCCCGAATTTACCAGCGTCAACACCAGCTATCTGGCAACCGTACCCAGTGCGACTGACAGTATCACCGTAACACCGGTCGCCACGGTTCCCTCTTCCACCATAACGGTCAACGGGATCGCAGTGGCATCCGGAACAACCAGTGCCCCGATCAATCTTCAACCTGGGGAGAATCAGATATCCATCACAGTTGCCGCCACAGGCGGGATCAACACCCGCACCTATACCGTAAAGGTGGCCCGCATGATGCAATCCATCACCTTCAATTCCGCCGCAACCGTGCCGATGTCCCTTAGCGACCTGGCGGCCACCGGCACATTGCCTATCCCCGTCCTGAACTTCACGCCACCCGTTGGAACCGTCCTCACGGTTGTCAGGAACACCGGCGGCAATCCCATCCGGGGCACGTTTGGAAATCTGCTCCAGGGACAGCGCGTGTTGTTGCCCTATAACGGCATGACCTATATTTTCGCGGTCAACTATTTCGGCGGCACTGGCAATGATTTGATGCTGCAATGGGCCAACACCTGCCTGGTGGCGTGGGGTGGCAATTCCTATGGCCAACTCGGCAACAACAGCACAATCGCCAAAAGTGTCGCGGTGGCGGTGGACCTCAGCGGTGTGCTCAGCGGCAAGACGGTCGTGATGACTGCCAACGGTTATCACCATGTTCTCGCATTGTGCGCGGACGGCACCCTGGCCGCCTGGGGAGACAACTCATACGGCCAACTGGGCAATGGCACCTGGACATCAACCCTCGTGCCGGTGCTGGTCAAAATGGATGGCGTGCTCGCCGGCAAGAAGGTCATCGCGATCGCCGCCAGCGGATCCCATTCGCTGGCGCTGTGTGCGGACGGGACCATGGCCGAATGGGGAAGCTACTACACCACCCTGCCTAACGCCGACAGCAGACTGCCCGCGCTGGTGGATCAAACGGGCGTGCTTGCCGGTAGGACAGTCGTCGCCATCGCCGCTGGGGACAATCACAGTGTCGCGCTGTGTGCGGACGGGACCCTTGCCACATGGGGAGTCGATGCGAACGGCCAGTTGGGCGACAACGGCACCGTGAACACAAGTTCACCGGTGCTGGTGAGCGCAACAGGTGTGCTTGCCGGCAAGGCGGTCACCGCCATTGCCGCCGGCGCGTGGCACAGCCTCGCCCTGTGCGCGGACGGGACCCTTGTCGCTTGGGGATATGACAATTACGGGCAACTGGGCAACAACACCACCAACAACTCCAATGTGCCGGTGGCGGTGGTCCAGACGGGAGTACTCGCGGGCAAGACGGTCACCGGCATCGCCGGCGGCGGCTACCACAGCCTCGCGCTGTGCTCGGACGGATCCCTCGCCTCGTGGGGATATAACTCCAACGGCCAATTGGGCAACAATTCCACAACCAACTCAAGCGTGCCGGTGAACGTCATGCAAACCGACGTGCTACTCGGCAGGACAATCGTCGGGGTTTCCTGCGGTGGCTACCATTCACTTGTGTGCTGTTCTGACGGCGGCCTGGCGACATGGGGATATGATAGCTCCGGGCAATTGGGCAATAACAGCACGACCGGCAGCAGCGTGCCGATAGGAGTGTCCATGAACGCGCTGCCTGCCGGTTCGCGCGTGGTAACGGCCGCCGCAGGATCCCTGCACTGCATGGCAGTGGTCGCCCTGCCGCTAGGGCCGGTCGTGACGACCCTGGCTGCCACCGATATTCTCGATTCCGCCGCCACCCTCAACGGCAGCGTGAATGCCAACACCATCGACCGTGCTGTGTCCATCGAATACGGATTGACTTCATCTTATGGCACCATCGTGGCCGCCACTCCGGGAGTGGTTTCCGGCAACACCCCCACAACGGTCAGCGCGAAAGTCAACAACCTGCTCACGGACGCCACTTATCATTACCGGCTTACCGCCACCACCGGATCCATCATGGCCAAGGGTGATGACATGACCTTTACGACAGGGGTCGCCACCACCCTGACCCATCTGGCCCCCGACCACGGCACGCTCTATCCGGCCTTTTCCGCGAATAATGCAAGTTATAGTGTCACGGTGCCGTTCGGCACATCCCACATCGGTTTGACTCCATTTGCCGCCGACCTCACCTCCACCATTACGGTCAATGGCGTGGATGTGTCATCCGGTGCGGCCGCCGGTCCCTTCAGTCTGTTACCCGGTGAAAATGACTCCGTCATTGTGGTTGCCGCCGCGGATGGTCTCCAATTCAAAATTTACTTTGTCAAGGTGATCCGTCTGCCGGACGCATTTGCCTACCATTCCGCCGCCGATCCGCTGATCGTCAGTGATTTCATGGCCACGGGAAACGCGCCGCCCCTCGTGTTGAATGATATCCCGATCCCGGGAACCTGCTGGACGCTTGTGAGGAACATCGGCATGGCACCCATTCATGGTGTTTTCGACAATCTGGCACAGGGGCAGATCATGAACCTGACCTACGGCGGAGCGGTTTATGCGTTTGTGGCCAACTATCATGGAGGCACGGGCAATGATCTGGTGTTGCAATGGGCGAACACCCGCCTGCTTTCATGGGGATATGACAATGACGGCCAGTTGGGCAACAACAGCACCACCAACAGCAGCATCCCGGTGCCGGTGGATGTCACCGGCGCGCTTGCCGGCAAGACGGTGCTGGCCACGGCCGCCGGGGATTCGCATTGTCTCGCGCTGTGTGCGGATGGATCGCTGGTTGCGTGGGGATACAACAACTATGGCCAGTTGGGAAACAGTGGCACGGTCACCAGCAGCACCCCGCTGCCGGTGAGCATGAGCGGGGCTCTCGCAGGGAAGACAGTCGTCGCGATAAGCGCCGGGAGCAGTCACAGCCTTGCCTTGTGTTCGGATGGAACCCTGGCCGCATGGGGATATAACTATTACGGCCAACTGGGCAATGGCACGACCACCAACAGCAGCGTGCCGGTGCTGGTGGCCCAAACGGGTGTGCTCGCCGGCAAGGAGGTCATCACCATTGCCGCCGGGGGCAGTCACTGCCTGGTCTTGTGTTCGGACGGCACCCTGGCTGCGTGGGGATATAACGATTCCGGACAGTTGGGAAATGGCGGCAATGTTTCCAGCAGCGTGCCGGTGCTGGTGAACCAAACAGGCGCGCTGGCCGGCAGGACAGTCACCGCCATCGCCGCCGCCGGCAGCCACAGTCTCGCGTTGTGCGCGGACGGCGCCGTGGCCGCCTGGGGCGACAACAGTTATGGCCAGTTGGGAAACTATAGCACGATCTACAGCGCCGTGCCGGTATGGGTCGTCCAATCCGGTGTGCTCGCCAGCGAGACGGTGACCGCCATCGCCGCCGGAAGCGGTCACAGTCTCGCACTTTGCGCCGATGGAACTCTGGCAGCATGGGGAGCCGCATCCTCCGGCCAGTTGGGAAACAACAGCGCGTCGAACAGTTATGTGCCGGTGCGGGTAAACCAAACAGGAGCGCTCGCCAACAGGATGGTGACCACCATTGCCGCGGGGGGCGGTCACAGTCTCACCGCCTGCGCCGATGGTTCTCCGGCCGCTTGGGGAAATAACAACTATGGCCAGTTGGGCAACTTCAGCACGGCCACCAGCGGTGTGCCGGTTTCCGTGTTGTCCGACATGAACGGCCTGTCGGCGGACATGCGCTTCATGACCGTGAGCTGCGGGGCGTCACATAGCATTGCGCTGGCGGCCTGCGCGATGCCAGTCGCGACATCCCTGCCCGCCACCACCATCACCGGCACGAGTGCCATCATGAACGGCAAGGTCAATGCCAGCGGAAACGCTACCACGGTGAGTTTCGAATACGGATTGACACCAACCTATGGCAACACCCTCGCTGCGTCGCCCGCATCCACCGCCAGCGGAAGCGATGTCGACGTGAGTGCCATCCCCGGCAATTTGCTGCCCGGAACGACTTATCATTATCGGGTGGTGGCCGCCAGTTCGGGCGTATCTGTCAGGAGTGCCGACATGACGTTCACCACGCTCAGCAACGACGCATTGCTGGCCGCGCTCGGATTGAATGCGGGGACACTCGTGCCGGCATTCGACAAGAACGTCACGGGATATCTGACCACCGTGTCCAATGCCACGAGTGCCGTCATGGCGACGCCCGTGACCGAGCATCCGGGGGCTTCGGTGCGGGTGAATGGCCTGCCGGTTGCCAGTGGAACCGCGAGCGCTCCCGTCAACCTCGCAGCGGGCAACACCGCGATCACGGCGGTGGTCACGGCGGAAGACGGCGTCACCACCCGATCCTACACCATCACGGTGAACCGGTTGCTGCCGGAACTCGACGATCCCGATCAGGATGGCATTCCAAATCTGATAGAGCAGGCGTTCGGCCTCAACCCCGCCGCCAACAGTGCCGGTCAACTCCCGCAGCCCGTGATTTCCCTTGACCGGGTTATCATCCGTTTCAACCAGCCTGCCGGGCTGAGCGGCATCACCTACGGCGCACAGTGGAGCGGCACCATGCAGCCCGGAAGCTGGACGGACATCCCGGATACGGGTGCCGGCAACGAACACGTCTTCAGCGTGCCCCGGAATGCCGGCCCCAACTTGTTCATGCGCCTCAAAGTCGGCGGACCGTAACACTTTCATGGATCACCCTCAACCCGCTTTCCCGTTATGAATCCATTTTCCAAGCGTTCTTTCATACTTATCGCCTGCGGCCTGGTTCTGTTAGCCAGGTCCGCGTGCGCGGCGCCGGTGACCGCCAACTTCACCTCGGCTGCCACGGTGCCGGTCACCGCTGCCAGTTATGTGGCAAGCGGCAACTCGGTGGATATCTCGCTGGGATTCGTACCGCCCACCGGCACCATCCTGACCGTGGTCAACAACACGGGCGCGGATTTCATCGGCGGTCGTTTCACAAACCTGGCGCAAGGGCAGGTGATCACGCTCACGTATAACGGGGCGACCTATCAGTTTGTCGCCAATTACCATGGCGGGACCGGCAACGATCTTGTGCTGCAGTGGGCCGTGCGGCGGATCTATGCCTGGGGCAACAATGCCCGCGGCGAATATGGCAACGGCACCACCACCAGCAGCACGGTGCCGGTGGCGGTGCCGCTCGCCGGCACGCTGTCCGGCAAGCTCATCACCACCATGGCGCGGGGATCCGAACACACCTTGGCCCTTTGCTCCGATGGGACGCTCGCGGCTTGGGGATCCAATGCCTACGGCCAGCTCGGCAATGGTTCGATCACCGACAGTAATCTGCCGCTTGCGGTGACGACCAGCGGAGTATTGGCGGGCAAGTCGGTGATTGCCATCGCGGCGGGTACCAATCACAGTCTCGCGCTGTGTTCGGACGGCACTCTCACCTGTTGGGGATCGGGATTCGGCAACACTCCCGCCGCCTTTTCCAATCCGGGCGTACTGGCTGGCAATACCGTCACCGCGATCTCCGCAGGCGGTGATTTCAGCCTTGCCTTATCCGCCGACGGGACGGTTGCGGCCTGGGGTAACAACGCATCCGGCCAACTCGGCAACGGCACCACCAGCAGCAGCGGCACGGTCCCGGTTGGCGTCACCACCTCAGGCATCCTGGCCGGCAAGACCGTCACCGCGATCAGCGCCGGCTTCAGCCACAGCCTTGTCCTTTGTTCGGATGGCTCTCTGGTCGCGTGGGGAAATAACAGTTATGGCGGCCTTGGCAATGGCAATACGATCAACAGTGCAGTCCCGGTTCCAGTCAACACCACGAGCATTCTCGCCGGCAGATCCGTCACCCGCATCGCCGCAGGGATCAACTATAGTCTGGCCCTGTGCCTGGATGGCACTCTCGCGTCATGGGGGGGCAACGGTGCGGGTCAACTTGGCAACGGCACCTTCACAAATAGCAATGTCCCCGTGGCCGTTATCAAGGCCATGATTCCCGCCGGACAATCCATCGCCTCGATCACTGCGGATCGGTGCGGGTTCGCCCTGAGTGCGGACGGCTTGCTTTGGTCCTGGGGTGACAACCTGTATGGTCAACTCGGTAACGACTTCACCTATCTCAGCACCATGCCGTTCCCCGTTTCCACCGCGATGCTGCAACCGGGCGAACGATTCACCGCCCTGGCTGCGGGATCCACCGCCCGCCATGCCATCGCCATGGCCGCCATCCCGCTATCTAACAACTCCGGCATGTCAGCCCTCGCCGTGAATCCTGATACCATGGAACCGGCGTTTTCCCGGGATATCACCGCCTACACCATGCGTGTGGCCCATGGAACAACATCAGTGACGGTCACTCCGACCGTGGGGGATGTCACGGCCGCCGTTACGGTCAACGGAGTGGCTGCCGTATCCGGAGTGCCGGTGGCGGTTCCGATTTCGCCTGGCCATAGAACTCTCACCGTTGAGGTCGCCGCCCAAAACGGGACATCAACCGCATATTTGGTAAATGTGAGGGATGACTCCACGCTTGCCGGACTCAGCGTGACTGGTGGTACTCTCAGTCCGGCATTTTCCACTCCCGTCACGGGTTATGATACCTGTGTGGCCACCTCCGCAACCTCGGTGCGGGTCACACCGGTTGCGACCGACGGGGCGGCTTCCATCAAGGTCAACGGCACTACCGTGGCTTCCGGCAGCGCCAGTCCGCCGGTCAACCTGGCGGTCGGTACCCATGCCATCACCGTGACGGTCACCGCCTTGGACGGCGCGGCGACCTCCTATCGGATATCCGTGCTGCGGCCAGGTCCTTTCACTTTTACCTATAACTCGGCCGACGCGGTTCCGCCGGCTAGTCCGGGCTACATCGCCACTGACAATAACGCTTCATTTTCCCTGGGATTTGCCCCGGCCACGGGAACCAACCTGATGGTATTGAATCGAACGGGCAACCAGCCATATCATGACCGCTTCGCCAACCTCGTCCAGGGACAGGTGGTCACGCTTGCATTTAACAACGTCAACTACAGGTTCGTGGCCAACTATTATGGCGGCACCGGCAACGATCTTGTCCTGCAGTGGGCGATGAACATGATGTACGGCTGGGGAGCCAACGGCAGTGGCCAACTCGGCAATGGGTTTCCGGTGAACGCCACGGTCCCCACAGCCGTCATTTCGTCTGGGGTGCTCGCCAACAAGACGATCACCGCAGTTGCCAAAGGTCAATCCCACAGCCTCGCCCTTTGTGCGGATGGCACTCTCGCCGCATGGGGATCCAACGCATCCGGGCAACTCGGCAACGGCACAACCACTAACTGCCTGCTGCCGGTGGCGGTCACCACCAGCGGTGTTCTTGCGGGGAAAACCATCATCGCGATTGCCGCCGGGGCTGATTCCAATCTCGCCCTTTGCGAAGACGGCACCCTCACCGCATGGGGATCCAACGCCTACGGCCAACTTGGCGATGGCACGGCATATTCCAGGACAACTCCGGTAGCAGTCTTCACCGCGGGAGCGCTGGCCGGCAAAACGGTCACCGCCATTGCCGCCGGAGCATCGCACAACCTGGCGTTGTGCTCCGATGGCACCTTGGTTGCTTGGGGAAAAAACACGAACGGGCAACTCGGCAATGGCACGACCTTCTCCAGTGTCGCTCCCTTCGCCGTCGCCACCAATGGGTTTCTCGCTGGCAAGACCGTCACGGTGATCGCGGCAGGCAACACCCACAGCATCGCCCTCTGCGCGGACGGCTCCGTGGCCGCATGGGGAAACAACGGCAACAACAACCTTGGTGATGGCACAACCATCAGCAGCAACGTGCCTGTAGCCGTCACCACCCAGGGGGTGCTTGCAGGCAAGACCGTCACGGTCATTTCCGCAGGAGGCTCCCACAATCTGGCGCTTTGTTCGGACGGCACCCTGACAGCATGGGGAAGCAACACTTATGGACAACTCGGAACCAATTCAAGCAACGGCCTCCCGGTGGCGGTCACCACCTCCGGCATTCTCTACGGCAGGATTGTTACAGCCATGACCGCGGGATCCTCTCACAGTCATTCCCTCTGTTCGGACGGAGTCCTTTGCGCATGGGGATCCAACGCATCAGGTCAACTCGGCAACGGCACCACCACGGATAGCGGTGTTCCTGTGGCTGTCAGCACCTCCTTGCTCGGCAGTGGCGTGAAGTTCACAGCCTTGGCCACCGGGATATCCGATCACACGATCGCCCTGGCGGCGGTGCCGGTTTCCAACAACTCCGATCTCGCCAACCTGTCGCTCAGTCCAGGATTTCTCACTATGCCGTTTGCCCCTGCGACTGGAAACTATAATGCCCGCGTGCCTCACGGCACCACTGCGGTGACCGTCACGCCCGTGACAGCCGATGCCAACGCCACTGTGACCGTCAATGGCATCACGGTGGTATCCGGCGCCACCGGTCCGGCGATTCCGATTTCGCCGGGCAACATGACCGCCACCATCAATGTGATCTCACAGGATGGCGCGAACACGACGGCCTATGTGGTAACGATCGGAGATGATGCCACACTCTCCGGACTCCTTCCCGGTGCAGGCACCCTGGTTCCCGCCTTTGCGACCGGCACCACAAGTTATGTGGATTATGTGTCCACCTCCACCAGCACCGTGACGGTCACGCCCATAGCGACGGATGGTTCCGCCGCCATCACGGTCAACGGCATTTCCGTGGCCTCGGGCGACACCAGCGGGCAGGTCAATCTGGCCATGGGCGCCAATCCTGTCAGCGTGAGAGTCACCGCCCTGGACGGAACCGCCACGACCTATCAGATATCGTTCATCCGGCAGACACCGGTGACATATACCTATAATTCCGCCGCGGCAGTGCCGGTCACGGCCGCCGATTATACGGCCGCCGGCAATACGGTCAACTTCACCCTCAACTTCGCACCGCAGGTCGGGACCTCGCTCACCGTGGTGAACAACACCGGCCTCAGCCCGATCCACGGCGTGTTTGACAACCTGTCGCAAGGGCAGGTTGTGAACCTGACGTATGGCGGGCTGGCCTATCCGTTTGTGGCCAACTACTATGGCGGCACCGGCAACGACCTGGTGCTGGAGTGGGCGAATAACAGGATCGTGTCATGGGGCTATAACTACAACGGCCAGTTGGGAAACAGCAGTTCGACCAACAGCAGTGTCGCCGTGCCCGTGGACCGAACCGGAGTGCTTGCCGGCAAGACCGTGACGTCCGTCGCCACTGGTTCCTCGCACAGTCTGGCGCTGTGTTCGGACGGAACTCTGGCCGCATGGGGAGGCAACACCTATCACCAGTTGGGAATCAACGGCATTGCAGAAAGCCATGTGCCGGTATTGGTGGATCGCGGCGGCGTGCTGGCCGGCAAGACCGTGGTGGCTATCGCCGCCGGAGTCTACCACAGCCTGGCGCTTTGCGCGGACGGCACGCTTGCCGCCTGGGGGTATAACGACTCCGGCCAACTGGGCACTAGCGCGACCGGGAGCACTGGTTTGCTGCCAGTGCTGGTGGACCGGACAGGCGTGCTTGCCGGCAAATCCGTGGTCGCCATAACCGCCGGCGGATGGCACAGTCTGGCACTCTGCACCGACGGCACACTGGTCGCCTGGGGATCCAATTCCTACGGGCAGTTGGGCAACAACAATAACACGGCAAGCGGACCCACGCCGGTCCTGGTGGATCTGACAGGAGTGCTGGCCGGCAAGAGCGTAACCGCCATTGCGGCAGGCAACAACCAAAGCACGGCATTGTGTTCCGACGGAACCCTGGCCGCATGGGGTTATGACAACTATGGACAACTGGGCAACAATAGCACGACGAATTCCGGGGTGCCGGTGCTGGTGCAAAGAACGGGTGTTCTCGCGGGAAAGACGGTGACCGCAGTTGGCTCCGGTTCCTCACATGGGCTGGCATTGTGTTCCGACGGGACCCTTTCGGCCTGGGGCTACAATTATAGCGGCCAACTGGGTAACAACAGCGTGATCGACAGCAAAATACCGGTCATGGTGAACCAAACGGGCGTGCTGGCCGGCAAGACCGTGGCCGCCATCCGGGCCGTCGGCAATTCCAATCTCACATACTGCGCCGATGGCACACTGGCCGCATGGGGAGACAATGGCTCCGGGCAGTTAGGCAATGGCAGCACCACCAACTCCAGCGTGCCGGTATCCGTCACCACTTCCATGTTGAGTGTGGGCGAACGTTTCGTTCGGATTGCCTCCGGCACAGGGTCTGGTCACAATCTGGCCATCGTCGCCATGCCGCTGGCTCCGATCGCCGCGACGCTGGCCGCCGCCGCCACCACCGATACAGGGACAACGCTCAATGCGAGTGTCAATGCGCAGGGCACGGCCACTGCGGTTTCGTTCGAGTACGGTCTGACATCGGCCTATGGAATGACGGTAGCCGCCACACCGGCGTCGGTATCCGGAACAGTCGCCACATCCGTCACGGCGACACTCGGCGCTTTGCTGGCAGGCACCACTTATCACTACCGGGTGGTGGCGACCAACGCGTCCGGCACAGCCAAGGGGGCGGACATGACCTTCACAACCACCACCGCTGCCACCCTCTTCGGGCTGGCGTTGAGCGATGGCGCGCTTTATCCCGCGCTAGCTGACAACATTACGGGCTATGTTGCCTCCGTGTCAAATTCCACGGCCAGTGTCTCCGTCACGCCCCTGTGCCTGAACACCAATGCCGTGATGACAGTCAACGGCGGCGTCACGCCAAGCGGCACGGCCAGCGCTCCGCTTGCCCTGGCCGTAGGCAACAACACCATCAATATCGTGGTCACCACGGGCGGGTCCAACACGCGGAGTTATGTCCTGACCGTGACGCGCCTGCCGCAAACGTTCACGTATAACTCCGGCGCGGACGTGCCGGTTACCGCCAGCGATTTCGCGGCCACGGGCAAATCGGTTGCCTTGGTTCTGAATCACACGCCGATGCCGGGTGTCAACCTGAGCGTGGTCAACAACACCGGCCCGAATCCGATCCAAGGCACGTTTGACAATTTGACGCAGTGGCAGTTGGTACCACTGACATTTAGCGGTGTCACCTATTCCTACATGGCGAATTATCGGGGCGGCACCGGCAACGATCTGATCCTCCAATGGGCGAACACCCGCGTCGCGGCCTGGGGCGCTAACAGTTATGGCCAACTGGGAATCAACAGCACCGTCAATTCCAATGTGCCCGTGCCGGTTGACATGAGCGGTATTCTCGCGGGCAAGTCGGTGGTTTCGTTCGGCACCGGATATAACTTCAGCATGGCGCTGTGTTCCGACGGCACCCTGGCCACCTGGGGGGCTAACGGCAATGGCCAGTTGGGGAGCGGTGTGCCGGCGGACACGATGGTGCCGGGACCGGTCGATCAGACCGGTGTGCTCGCGGGCCGGAGAGTGGTGGCGATCGCTTCCGGAGACTATCACTGCCTGGCTCTGTGTGAGGATGGAACCCTTGCCGCGTGGGGATATAATCTGTACGGCCAGTTGGGCAACAACAGCAAGACCGACAGCGACGTGCCGGTATTGGTGGACCGGACGGGCGTGCTCGCGGGCAAGACGGTCATCGCAATCGCCGCGGCGGGATCCGACTCGCTGGCACTGTGTTCGGACGGAACCTTGGCCGCATGGGGATACAACGGCGACGGCCAATTGGGTAACAACAGCACGACCCTGAGCACCGTGCCGGTGGCAGTCGATCTCACGGGCGTGCTTGCCGGGAAAAGAATCATTGCCGCGGCCACTGGTGGCAACTACTGCCTCGCTTTGTGCGCGGACGGATCCCTCGCCGCATGGGGGGCCAATACCTATGGCAAACTCGGCAATAACAGCAGCACCTCCAGCAGTGTGCCGGTGGCCGTCACCCAATCGGGCGTGTTGGCAGGCAAGACGGTCATCGCGATTTCATCCGGCAACAGTCACAGTCTCGCGCTGTGCCAGGATGGAACGGTCGCGGCCTGGGGTGCCGGCACCAGCGGTCAACTTGGCAATGGCGCAACATCCGACAGCAGCGTGCCGGTCATGGTTTCACAAACCGGGGCGCTGGCCGGCAGGACGGTCGCCGCTATCAATGCGGGAGCCGGGCACTCGCTGGCGCTTTGCCCGGACGGGACCCTCGCCGCATGGGGGTCGAATTCGGACAACCGGTTGGGCACTGGCGGCAGTTCCGGCAGTTCGACGCCGGTGGCGGTCCATGCGGGCATCCTGATGACCGCCGAACGTTTCACGGCACCCATCCGCGGTTATGCCCAGGACCTGGCGCTCATCGCCACGCCGCCGGCGGCCACGGCAACCACCCTGGTCGCATCCTCCGTGCTCGACACGCGGGCCACCCTGAACGGCAGCGTGACAGCCAACGGAACCACCACCGCGGTCGCATTTGAATACGGCCTGACAAGCGCCTATGGCATGACCGCAACCGCGACGCCTACGTCGGTCACCGGCACTACGGTCACCTCCGCCAGCGCCACCCTCACCGGCTTGCGGCCGGGCACGACCTATCACTGCCGGATCATCGTTAGAAACAATGGCGCGGGCGGGGACATGACGTTCACGACCTCCACGACGTCCACGCTGTCGGGTCTCGGCGTGAGTGACGGCACGCTTTCGCCCGGATTCGATCCTTCTCTAACGGACTACTTGGTGACGGTTCCGAATGCGGTTTCCGCCATGGTTTTCACCCCGGTGGCGGCGGATGCGGCGACCACGGTCACGGTGAACGGGGTGGCCGTGGCATCCGGCACCGCGAGCGCCCCGGTCAGTCTGGGCGTGGGCAACAACACGATCAACGTGGTGGCCAGCGGGGCGGATACGCTGACCTATAAACTGACCGTGACGCGATTGCCCCAAACATTCACCTATAACACTGCGGCTGACATTCCGGTGACCGCGGAACGTTTCACTGCAACAGGCAGCATGCCCGCGTTGGCACTCAACTTCGCTCCGGTTACGGGAGTGGATCTAACAGTCGTGAAGAACACGGGCAGCGAGGATATCCGCGGGTTGTTCGGCAACCTGTCACAGGGACAAATCGTGCAACTGAGCTATGGCGGGATGGTCTATGCGTTTGCCGCGAACTATCATGGCGGCACCGGCAATGACCTGACGCTGCAATGGGCCAACACGCGGCTCATGACATGGGGCGGCAGCAGTTATGGGGCCAGTATTCCCGGCCCGGTGGCCATGGGTGGCGCCCTGTCAGGCAAAACTGTCGGGACCATTTCCACCGGAGGCAGTCATTTTCTCGCGCTCTTCTGGGATGGCTCCATTGTCGCATGGGGAAGCAATGAATCAGGCCAACTGGGTGACAACAGCACCACTTCCCGCACCGCTCCAATCGCGGTTGACCAAACCGGATGGCTCGCCGGCAAGAACGTCACCATGGCCGCCGCCGGAGGAGGATTCTCAGCCGCGCTCTGCCAAGATGGCACCGTGGCCGCATGGGGCTACAACGGCAACGCGAACCTGGGCGACAACAGCCGGACCTTCAGATATGCGCCTGTGGGCGTATTCCAAGCGGGCGTGCTGGCCGGCAGGAAAGTGGTCGCCATTGATGCCGGCAGCGGTCACACGCTGGCCCTGTGTGCGGATGGCGCCCTGGTGGCATGGGGCACGGGTTACAACGGACAATACGGCAACAACACTTCTGAAACCAGCGCCGTGCCGGTGCTGACGGACAGGACCGGCGTGCTGGCCGGCAAGACCATCACCGCCATCGCCGCCGGATACGATCACAGTCTGGTGCTTTGCTCGGATGGAACCATGGCCAGTTGGGGAAATAACAGCAATGGCCAGTTGGGCAACAACAACACGACTAACAGCCTCGTGCCGGTCGCGGTGACCCAAAGCGGCGTTCTATCAGGAAAATCGGTGACCGCGATCGCCGCCGGGTCTCAGTTCAGCCAGGTTTTGTGCACGGACGGCACCTTGGCCGCATGGGGATACAATTCCTCCGGCCAACTGGGCAACGGCAGCACGACGAACAGTAGCGTGCCGGTGCTGGTGAGTCGCAGTGGTGTTCTGTCAGGCAAAACCGTGACAGCGATCTCAGCCGGATCTTCCCATTGCATGGCATTGTGCACGGACGGGACGCTGGCCGCATGGGGATATAACAACGATGGCGAATTGGGCGACAACACCACGACCAACAGGACCACCCCAATGACGGTCAACACACAATGGATGAGATCGGGCGAGAGATTCGTGGCAGTTCAATCCGGGGGTGGTTTCACTCTCGCACAGGTTGCCTCGCCGCCGGCAGCACTGGCGCAGACCATGCCCGCCACCGCCATCCTCGATACCGGCTCCACCCTCAACGGCAGTGTGAATGCCAATGCCACCGCCGCCACCATCACCATGGAATACGGCTTGACCGCAACCTATGGTGAAGTCGTCGTTGCCACGCCCGCATCGGCCACGGGCACTACGGCCACCGCAGTATCCTGCGTGCTCGGTGGATTGCGATCGGGCACCACCTATCATTACCGGGTTGTGGCCACCGGCGCCAACGGTACCACCGTGGGCAATGACATGACATTCACCACCACGAGCCAGGCCAACCTGAATGGATTGACCCTCAGTGACGGCGCGCTGACGCCGGCGTTCGATGGTTCTGTTAGCAAATACCTTGTGACCGTGCCGAACGGGGTGGACGCGCTGGCCGTGACTCCGACAGTCGCGGATCCGTCGGCCACGGTAACGGTCAACGGATTGGTTGTGGCGTCCGGTTCGGCGAGCGCGCCGGTCCCATTGGCAACGGGGGAATCGCTGATTACGATCAATGTCACGTCGGCAGATGGCCTCCGCACGCATTCCTACTTGGCAAGGGTGGTCCGGCTGCCATTGACGTTTGCATTCAACTCCGCGGCGGACGTGCCGGTCACAGCGGACGGATTTGCGGCCGGCGGCCAAGCGGCGCAAGCGGCGCTGGGATTCGCTCCGGTGCCGGGAACATGCCTGACCATGGTGCGCAACACGGGCACGCAGCCGATCCAAGGAACATTCGCCAACCTGCCGCAGGGCGGACTCGTCAATCTGACATACAACGGCGCGAGTTATGTGTTTGTGGCGAATTACTTCGGCGGCTCGGGCAATGATTTGGTGCTGCAATGGGCCAACTCCCGACTGATGGCATGGGGCAGAAACCTGAGCGGGCAGTTGGGTGATGGCACCACCAACAACAGCAGCGTGCCGGTGGCGTGCCGGATGACCGGCGCGCTTGCCGGCAGAACGGTGACTTCGGTGGTCGCGGGCGACAACCATTGCCTTGCGCTATGCGGTGACGGCACGATCGCCGCATGGGGCGACAATTACTACGGCCAGTTGGGAGCCGGTTCCACGTATAACGGCAGTCCGCCCGCGGTGGATGGGACGGGTGTGCTCGCAAGCAGGACGGTTATCGCCGTGGTCGCGGGCGGCATGCACAGTCTCGCATTGTGTGCGGACGGCACTGTCGCGGCATGGGGATACAATGCATACGGCCAGTTGGGCAACCACAGTACGGCCAACGCCAATGCGCCGGTTCAGGTTTGGCAAGCCGGCGTGCTCACCGGCAGAACCGTCGTCGCGCTCGCGGCCGGCAATTATCACAGCCTGGCACTGTGTGCGGATGGCAGCGTGGCCGCATGGGGATCTAACACTTATGGGCAACTGGGAAATCCCTCCGCGGCAAGCAGCAATGTGCCGGTGATGGTGGACCGATCGGGCGTGCTGGCCGGCAAGACTGTCGTCGCCATCGCGGCCGGAAGGAACCTCAGCCTCGCCTTGTGTTCGGATGGCACCCTCGCCGCATGGGGAATGAACAGTTATGGGCAACTGGGAAATAACACCACTAGCGACAGCAACGTGCCGGTCCAAGTCATGCAAACGGGTGTGCTTGCCGGCAAGACCGTCACCGCCATCGCAACCTGCAATATGCACTGCCTGGCGCTGTGTTCCGACGGCACTGCGGCCGCTTGGGGAATTGGCGTGTTGGGCGGCCTTGGTAACGGCGGCATATCCGACAGCCGGGTGCCCGTGCTGGTCAACCGCACAGGCGTGCTTGCCAGCCGGACGGTTGCCGCGCTTACCGCCGGCTCGGGCCACAGTGCGGGGCTTTGTTCGGATGGAGCCATCGCCACCTGGGGAGGCAACTCCTATGGCCAGCTTGGAAACAACAGCACAAGCGACAGTTCCCTGCCGGTGTTGGTCAACACGGGCGCACTGGGTGTTTCCGAACGTTTCTTCGCCGCCGACAGCGGCAATGATTTCATCCTGGCCATGGTGGCGATGCTGCCGCCGCCAGCGGTCACCACCCAGCCTGCCACCTCCATCACCGACAACACGGCGGTGCTCAACGGCAGTGTGACCGTCAATGGCGGATCCGCCGTCGTGACCATCGAATACGGACTGACCACGGCATACGTCAACAGAGTGACCGGCAGCCCCTCACCGGTCGCCGGCATCACCACCAGCAATGTGTCCGCCACGCTTGGCGGCCTGACCGCAGGCACCGGCTATCATTACCGGATCGTGGCCAACCAGGGGGGCGTGGTTGTGACAGGCGGCGACATGACCTTCACGACGGACACCGGAACCCTGCTGGCGGACATGACCTTCAGCGAGGGCATCATGGCCCCCGCCTTTGCTCCCGGTGCCACTGACTATGCGCTCAGCGTGCCGTCGTCGGCGCCGATCACGTTCCGCCGCACGGCCGATTGCGTGCCCCCATCGACGCTTAGCCAATGGTCGATGACGTTATCTTCGATGAGCGACCGGCGGCAGCCGCCCCAGATCTCGATGCCGAGTCCCTCGCCGCCGGAGCCGCTCACCCGGTTGCCGCGGATGATCAACTCGGCGGAATGGTCACCGAAGATCCCGCCCCGGCCCGTATTGTGGATCACGTTGCCGATCACCTGGTTCCGCACCGAGCCCCAGGCGAGACGAATGCCGCCGCCGTACTCAGCGTCCAGGCCGATGTTCTCGATCCGGCAATCGGTGATGCGACTATCGGTTACGCCGCCCTCCATGGTCGGATTGCGGCCCGAAAAGAGAATGGCATGCGGGCCCCAGGTCTTGGCCTTCAGGTTGCAAATAGTCAAGTGATGCAGCCACAACCGCCGCGAATCACCACCGGCGATGCCTTGCTGGACCAGCGGATTGTTCTGGCCGTCGAGCGTGATCTGGGCAATCTCCACGTCCCGGCACCCGTTGATGCTGATCAGGACACCCGGTTTGTCACCCTTATAGACCAGCCGCGTCTTTTCCTGGCCGGCGCCGAGGAGTTTGGTCCCCGATTTGGGCCGAATCGGCTCGGTCAGGTGGAACGTGCCCGCCGGCAGGCGGATCGTGTCGCCCGATGTGGCCTTTTGCAGGGCGGCGGCGATGCTCGGGGAGTCGAACCCCTGGGGTTCGATGGCCGTTGGAGGCTGGGCTGCGAGGACGAGAGTACAAATTATTGTGGTGGTAAGCATGCATTGCACTTTAACGATCGGGGTAGGCCGTGTCAAACGGTAGGGTATTCTGGTCGCGTAGCGACCCCATGATGGTAGCCGTGGGTTTCAACCCACGGTTTAGGGAACGCGGAACCCATTTCGTCGCGTAGCGACGATTGAAGCCAGTCAGGGGGTAAGC
>Ga0118677_10000624_pt2 | contig 33348 bp, 20 predicted proteins | sample AliMusrvi5mmetaG_FD_86154 | JGI IMG/M metagenome (GOLD analysis project Ga0118677, IMG submission 86154) | reverse complement strand
AACTGCTGATAAGTTCGCGGATATTCCTCTCCTGCGACCGGACTGGGGGAGTCTTTCATGGTTAGGCATACTACAGGTTGTGGCTACTTGCGTCAAATGGATACCCCCTTGGCTTTCATAAAATAGCGCGTTTTCTCCGCCTGCGTAAATAAGATAATGAAATAGACTTTGTCACCGAAGAATCAAATAAGCGAGCGCCGTCCGTTATTAGCGCAACGGCAATGAAAGCACACCGGTTCATGCGCTTTACGACTGTGCTTTGCTGTGGTACTTTAGACACGTCTAAAGTGAAGGGCTGGAGCCGATATGCCGATCAGTTGGAATGAGATCAGACAGAACTCCATCCGGTTTTCGCGCGAATGGTCTGAGGAGAACCGCGAGGAGGCGGAAGCGAAATCCTTCTGGGACGAGTTCTTCCCTGTCTTCGGCATGCGGCGGCGTCTGCTGGCCACCTTCGAGGAGCCGGTCCGCAAGATCAATGGCCAGTATGGTTACATCGACCTTTTCTGGCGCGGCAAACTGCTGGCCGAACAACATTCGACGACGGAAACATGACTCCGTCAGGGCACGCCCTCGATCCGGACGAAATCGAACGCGGGCTCTTCATAAGGATGGGTGGCGCGCAACGCTGCGGTGACGGCTGCAACCGCCGGGTCTGGGCAAATCATCTCGACGCGGTACTCTGACACGCGCTCCTCGACGCCAGTCTGTCCGATGAACGGATCGCTTCCCGCCAAAGGGCGGAACTGCCCCTGCCCCAACACCTGCCAAGAGCACCGGTCATATGCGGCGTAGCGCCCCGCACCGGCCGCGAACAGCGCCTCTTTGACGCACTCGAGGTGGAATTCAGGAATGTAGACGGTGAGCTTGTACATGGAAACCCCAGGAAAGACTGTCATACTTTAGGTTGCAGTCTATTAGGCAGACGGGCGCCAGAAGAGGTGCCCGTTGTGAACCGTGCGGTCCTAACAGCCAAACGGTCTAAAGCCTATTCACCTTCTTCTTGTCAGTTCTTCTCGACGATATCTTTGACCGCTTTGAGGAACTGGTTCACATCCGCAAAGCGACGGTAGACTGAGGCGAAACGGATATAGGCCACTTCGTCAAGACGGTGCAAACGAGCCATGACCGTCTGGCCGATCTGCTCCGAGGTGACCTCGCCCTCGCCCTCGAAGCTCTCGATGACCTGATCGACCAAGTCGCGGATTTGATCCGCGCTGATGGGACGCTTCTCGCCGGCCCGCATCAAGCCACGCTCCAATTTCAGGCGGCTGAACTCTTCGCGCCGCCCGTCCCTCTTGATCACCCGCAGCTCATCTTTGACGATCTCTTCATAGGTGGTGAAGCGATGGTCGCAAGCGAGGCATTGCCGCCGCCGCCGGATCGACGCACCCTCGCGCGCAGCCCGGCTGTCCAGAACCTTGTCGTCCAAGTGACCGCATTTGGGACACTTCATAGAGACTCCTTGGTTATGTCAACACGAGCGGCAAACCGCTCACTTGCCACCGGTCACGGCCATAGTGCGGTCGATGATCGTGTTGACCTTGAGATCCTTCAGCATGCAATTCTGCGGAATGTCCAGATTGGCCACATGTTCCAAATGCGCCTCCGGCAAGTCCAAACCGTAAACCACTGCCCGCGTTTCGCGCGTATGCGGCAGCCGTTTGAGCATGGCAACAACCTCATCCGCGCTCATACCTTCCAGTTCCAGACGCATCACGACGGCGTCTGGCTTGAGCGTTACGCAGGCCTCCAGCGCTTCGGGGCCGGTGGCGACTGCCTCGGCCTCCAAGCCGGCGCTGGTGAACTCTGTGACCAGCGTCTGCCGCAGAGCAGGGTCACCTTCGGCAATGACCACGCGGCGCGCCGCCTTGGCGGTCGTGACGTGGTAGCCCTCGTTGGCGGTCATGAAAAGGATACGGCCCACTTCCATCAGCAAATCGGCTGGATCGCACGGCTTGGCGATGAAACCCGCGATCTGCTTATCGGCAAAGAACTCGGCCATGGAAGCCCGTGCGGTGAGCACCAGCACCGGTGCAAGCGTGCCGCCATCTGGGTTGGTGATGCGGTCAAGGAACCCGGTCCCGCCCATTCCCGGCATCCCCATGTCGAGGATGATGAGGTCCGGCTGAAAAGAGCGCATTTTGATCAGGGCGTCCTCTCCGCTCGACGCGCACAGCACCTCGTACCCTTCAAAACTCAAAAAGTCGCCCAGTGTTTCGAGCAGGCTCGGATCGTCGTCCACCAAAAGCAATTTGCGTTTGTTCGTATCCATAATTTTTTAGTTTATCCTGTTTCAGCGTCCTGTTCAAGGGGGGAGCCCGTATTTCGCGAGTCCTGCATCAGCGCAGCTTGCCCAGCACGGCCATGGCCAACGCCCGGGCAAAGTCCTTCTCGTGCCACGGCAGGGTCGAGTAGAAAATGCCGAAATGGCGGTACATCTCCACTTCGGAGCGTTCAAGCTGCCGAAGGCCCAACACGATCACCGGAAGCCGCTTGGTCTTGTTCTCCTCCCTCAACTGCAAGACCACATCGCGCACATCCATGTCCGCGATCCGCTCGTCGAGCACAAAGACCGCTGGCTGCTGAGTGAAGCAAACCTCGAGCGCTTCCTTGCCCGACTCGGTGAAGATCAGGCCATATCCCTGTGCCGTGACCCGCTCCTTAAGGAACGCGGCAGTCGCCGCATCCTGCGAGAGAACGGCAACCGTCGGCTTGGGCGCCTGCGGAAGACTGACGTACACGGCGGTGCCGCAATCGGTCCCTGGCACCGGGCTTTTGAACTCCATGGTGCCGCCGTGCAAATCGACGATCTCGCGCGAGATGGCCAGGCCAAGGCCCGCCCCGCTCACGTGATCACCCACCCGGAAATAGCGCTGCGACACTTTGGGCAGCACTTCGGCCGGGATGCCCATACCCGTATCACACACCGACAACATCGCCAGCTTGGGGTTCCCGGGGTGCTGCGCGAGCGAAATGGTGATCGCCCCATTGGCAGGCGTGAACTTCACTGCGTTGCCCACAATATTGAGCACAACTCGCTCGATCTTCTGCGCATCGCACCAGCAGAACAGCTCTTTCTCGGAAAGCTCGAACCGCACCGTGATGCGCTTGGCGTCAGCCTGCACCTGCAGCGTCTCAGCGCCTTCGCGGATCACCGGCCCCAGCGGCACGACAGTCTTGGTGAGCACCAGCGTCTTGTTCTCGATCTGCCGCAGATCCAAGATATCGTTGACGGTGGCTAGCAGGCGGTGGCAGTCCGACTGCAACCGCTCCAGATAGTGAAAGGCCTTTTCAGGCATCGGGCCAACCACTCCGCGCAGCATGTTGCCGACCGCGTAGATCATCGACGTGAGAGGCGTGCGCAGCTCATGCGACACATTGGAGACGAACTCCATTCGCGCGCGGTCGTGGGCCTGCAGACGCTCCACAGCGTCTTCCAGCGCGCTCTGTGCCTGCTGTCGGACGGTGATGTCGCGAACAAAGAAACAGAGTTGGCCCTGGGCATCCATGGCAACTTTGTTGACCGCGATCTCGGCGGCGAACGAGGTGCCGTCGGAGCGCTTGCACCGAGCCTCGACCAGCGTGTACTTTTTGTTCTCCAAGTTCTTGTTGATCGTGTCGAGCAGCGCATCGGTCGCGCCGGAGATCAGGCTGATGACCGGCAGTCCGACCAGCGCGCGCGGCTCCATCAGAAAGAATTCGGCGGCGCGTTCGTTGCACTCCAGAACCTTGCCCACCCGGGTCGTGATGAGCACGGCATCGTAAACGCTCTCCAAGAGCTTATAGAATGGCGTATCGCGCTGCGCGTGTTGGGTGCGCCACGTGCGACCACCCGGGCGCGGGGCAGGGCGGGGAGCTGTCGCGCGGCTACAGGTCTCTGAGGGATCGATGTCGATCCGCATGGTTCGGTCTGAACTCTTATTTCCGTCTTTCATGCTCGTCACATCCCGCACAAACAAAAAGCGTCCCGTTGCCGGGACGCTTTTGGGTTACTCGCGCGACTTGTTCTTCGCTTCGTTGACGCGCAACTTGCGTCCGAGGATGTCCTTGTCGTGGAGCGCCTTGATAGCGGCCTCAGCCTCGGGGCGGTTCGGCATCTCGACGAAGCCGAACCCCTTGGACTTGTGGTTGAACCGGTTCGAGATGATGCGGGCGGACTTGACCGCGCCGTACTTCTCGAACTCTTTGCGCATCTGCGCTTCGTTCATGTCGTAGCTCAGGTTCCCGACATAGATCTCCACACAGTCACCGTCTCCGCCGCCTCCGAACTCACCGTAGCTTCCGCAGCGGCTGCCGATCTTGCCGATCAGAAGACCGACCAGAAGACCGATCGCGCCGGACGCCGCGCCAACCACAACGGGGTTGGACGCCATTTCCTGAATGCTCAAAAAGAACCTCCTTGGTTCACTTCGTTGGATTGACCACACAACTCTGCTGGAAGGTCACACTGCAAAACCCCGTCTCACACAACCGGTCGGTGAGGGAGCCTGCGGCGGCGCCCCGCTTGCACGCGGCGCCGCACCCGCATCAGCGCGTTTCCAGGAATCCCTCCAGCTTGCGCAGTCGTGTGGGGTGACGCAGCTTGCGCAATGCCTTGGCCTCGATTTGGCGGATGCGTTCGCGCGTCACGTTGAACTGTTTGCCGACCTCCTCCAGCGTGCGGGAATAGCCGTCGGTCAAGCCGAACCGGTAATCCAACACTTGGCGCTCACGATCGGTCAGGGTTGTCAGCACCTCCTGCAGACGCTCCTTCAGCATGCTGTAAGCGGTCATCTCCGAAGGGTTCTCTGCAGACTTGTCTTCGATGAAGTCGCCGAAATGCGCGTCGTCTCCGTCACCGACGGGGCTTTGCAGCGAAATCGGCTGCTGGGCCATGCGGTAAACGGCACGCACGCGCTCAACGGGAATATCCATCTCCTCGGCGGCTTCTTCCGGCGTGGGTTCACGTCCCAGTTCTTGAACAAGTTTCTTCTGAACGCGGAGCAACTTGTTGATCGTCTCGATCATGTGAACCGGGATGCGGATGGTGCGGGCCTGGTCAGCGATCGCCCGGGTCGCAGCCTGCCGGATCCACCACGTGGCATACGTGCTGAACTTGTAGCCACGACGATACTCGAACTTCTCCACGGCCTTCATCAGGCCTGTGTTCCCCTCCTGAATCAGATCAAGGAACGAAAGGCCGCGGTTCATGTACTTCTTAACGATGCTGATCACCAGGCGCAAGTTGGCTTCGACCATTTCGGTCCTAGCCTTCTGCCCCGAGCGCAGCACCTCTCGCAACTCCTCGAATTTAGCGAGGAATTCCTCTGGATCCATGCCGAACTCCAGCTCGAGAGCCGCGACTCGCAGCGCGAGCTCCTGCAGGGTCTGGTCACGTTTCTTGGTCGGCCGCTGCTTGAGCAGTTTGCCCTGCTCATTCAGCATGTGCTTGTACGGGCGGTAGATTTTCTCGTCCGCCTCCGTGCACAGGCTCTCCAAAATCTTCTGCTTGAAATTCAGGCTCTGAAATACGCCGATCAGCTCGTGACGAGCCTTCTCCAGCGTCTTCACTGCGCGCTTCCGCTTGCTCTCATCCTTGCCAGCCGCTACCACGACCTCGAAGGCCTTCTGGATTTTGGTCTGCGCGTTGTGGAGGTTCTTCTTGATCTTGCCGATTCCCTCCATGTAGGCGTCGCGGCTGTCCGCGAACTTGTCTGTCACCACGCGGTCGAAACGTTCGGTGCCGGTCTCGAGCCGATCGATCAGCTCTAAGTACAGGCGGGGCGTAAAGGCGAACTGATTGAACATCTCGCGTTCTTTGCTCTCCGCGAGTTCGATGCGCTTGCAGATCTCGACCTCTTGCTCGCGCGTCAGGAGCGGCACCTGCCCCATCTGGTGCAGATACATCCGGATCGGATCGTCGAAGAAATCCATGCGACTGCCGCGTCCGCGCTGCTCTTCCTGCTCGTGCTCGCTGCGGAAGCGGTCGACCTCTGAGGCGTCGATGATCTCGATGTCCATTCCGCGCAAGATCGCCAGGTACGACTCGATATCCGTGTCTTTGATCACGGCACTCGGCAACGCTTCGTTGATGTCGTCGTAGGTGAGATAGCCGCCTTGCGCCTCGGCGCGCTTGATCAGCCCCTTGATGCGTTCGCTGCGCTCCTCGCGCTTGGCTTTCGCCTCCGCGCGGTCTGCGTCCAGAGCCAGTTCGGCCTCGTATCCGACAGTGAACTCTGCGCCGTCGATCACATCGAAGTCGAGTCCGTCGTGTTCGCCAGCCTCACCGCCCTCGCTGTACGGGTCATTTTCGTCAATGTCGCCGTCCAGGTCGTCCAGGTCGTCGCCTTCGTGGAGCACGCCTTCCAGCACGACATCGGTGACCGAACTGAGCTCCGCCAACTCGTCGGCGTCGAACTCCAAATCCTCCGGCGAAGGCTCTGTCGGCTCGGCATCACCTTCCGCCCCAGCCGTCACGGCAACGTCGAGGACCTCGTCGGTTTCCTCCTGGGCCTCGCCCGCTGGAGTTTTCTTCGCCTTCTTGGCCGGCAGAGGGGATGCTTTCGCGGCTTTCTTGACTGCCGCCTTAGGAGCTGGCGCGATTTTTTTTGCTTTTGCTTTTGTTGCTGACATCGGTGCTTTTTTCCCTCTTCATCAACCGGAAAACCGGTGAGCTCATCGGTTATTGACAGACCTCACCTATTATAGAAGAAAAATGGAGGATGAATTTACATAATCCGGTCTGGAATGTCAAGAAGGAGAGGCTGACTGCCCAAAAGGCAATCGCTCTCTCTGTCTGAAACGACACAGGCCGTACTTAAGCCTTTTGGAGATTCTCGGCCACAAAGGCCCAGTTGATCCGCCGCTCTAAGACGGCCTTCACGTAGTCGGCTCGCCGGTTTTGCCAGTCGACATAGTAGGCGTGCTCCCAGACGTCGATCGTCAGGAGAGGGGTCAGCCCTTTCGTCAGCGGCGTCTCGGCATTCGACGTTTTCATCACCTGCAGCCGCCCCTTATCCGCCACCAGCCAGACCCAACCGCTCCCGAACTGTGTCAGGGCCGCGTCGGTCAGCGCTGCCGTGCATGCCTCAAAGGAGCCAAAGGCTTGCTTAACCGCGGTCAGCAGGTTTTCGGCAGGCTGCCCGCCGCCCTGCGGCGACAGCGACCGCCAGTAGAATGTGTGGTTCCAAATCTGCGCCGCGTTGTTGAAGATAGCCGTCTGCCCGGCCTGCCCTTCTGAGGACCGAACAACCTCTTCCAACGGCTTGCCGACGAATGGCGTCCCCGCCACCAGCTTATTCAGGGTATTGACGTACCCCTGATGGTGCTTGCCGTAGTGTAGGGCAATCGTCTGGGCCGAGATGACCGGCGCCAAGGCGTCCGGCGCGTAAGGCAGCGCAGGGAGCGTGAACGCAGCCGCCGCGCTCGCCTCTGCCGCTCCCGCTGCACGCGCCCCGGCAACAACGGCACTGCCAGCTGCCACCGCCAAGAACGTCCGCCGGGAGACCCCCTGAACCTCTGCTGTCGTTTCCGTTTTCATCGTGCCCTTTCCTGTGTTATGTTGCTTACGGTTTACCGGATGAACCCGATCCGGTGAGATGTGAACGGCCAGTACACGACCGTCGCAGGGCCAAGCAGGTTATGCTCAGGAACGGGCCCCCAGTAACGGCTATCGAGGCTGTTGAACGAGTTGTCGCCCATGGCAAAGTACTGGTCGCCAGCCAGCTTGACGACGTCGTCCTCCGAGCCTAAGAAACGCGCCCCCGGCATCGCATTGAACCCCTTATAGGCCGGCGCCCATGGCGCAAGTTGCTTCTTTTCCGAAATCAACCCGATCCGCCCGGGACCGGTCACCGCCGCGCCATTCACGAGCAGGTTGGGCGCGTGGATCTGCAGCGTCTCGTTTGGCAGCCCCATCATGCGCTTGATATAGTGCGTGCCTTGTTGCAGCGTCGCGATGCCCGTCGTGGAAAAGACCATCACCTCGCCGCGGGTCGGATGGCAGAAATTCCACTTCCAGCGATTCACGAAAACGAAGTCCCCTGAGACCACCACCCCCGACCAGAGCACGTCTCCCGCTTTGACACTCGCACCATGTTTGACGCCTCCCTTCAATCCGATGGCACGGTGGAATTCATCGAACTCCAAGGCGTCGTTCGGCACATAGTGGGGAACGCCGGCCACCACCACGGACATGAACCCGGGCTTTTTTCCGTCTCCAGAGGTGAACTGCGCCGTGCCCCTCACTTCGGAGCGCACCACCTTGAAGGACTCGCCTGTGACCAGCCACTTGGCGAATTTGAGGGGCTGCTGATCGAAGACCCCCGCCTTAGAGGGGTCACGGGGTTCGGAGTGGATGCCGTACAGCGTGGGCTGCATCGAGCCCGTCGGGATCTTGAACGGCTGGTAGAAATAGGCGCGGAACGCCATGGCCACCGAAATCGCCACCACCAGCACGTCGAAGTTTTCGCGCCAGCCGGCGAGCGGTTTCGGCGGGTTCAGCTTGGCGACACACGCCTCGAGTGCCGTACCGGCGGCCTCCATGGCGGCGACGTCGCCCCCCCTGTACGCCTCCTGCGTGCTCCGCAAGTGCTCGTCGATAAAGGCCAGCTCGCCGGCGTTCATCAGATCTTCGCGGCTGCTGCGCACCGTACGGGCGTGATGCAGCAACGACTTGAGCTGTTTCCTGATCTTCCGCTTTTCAAAAAGATTCATGTTCATTCCTAACTCTCGGGCGCGGCACACAGCGCCCCTACTCGTCGGTCGCCGTCCCCTTCAGCACGGCGATGAAGGCCGACTGCGGCACATTCACCTGGCCGAACTCCTTCATGCGCGCCTTGCCAGCCTTCTGCTTCTTCAGCAGCTTCTGCTTGCGCGTCACGTCGCCGCCGTACAGCTTGGCCAACACATCCTTGCGGAACGCCCGGATGTCTTCACGCGCAATGATGTTGCGCCCGATCGTGGCCTGCACGGGGATCTTGAACATGTGCGGCGGGATCGTTTCAGCCAGCGCCTTGCAGATCTGCCGTCCGCGCGACACGGCCTTGTCGCGGTGGACCATGCAGGAGAACGCATCCACAACCTCACCGTTGAGAAGGATGTCCATCTTCACAATGTCGCTCACCTGGTAACCGCACGGCTCATAATCCATCGAGGCGTAACCGTGGCTCACACTCTTGAGAATATCGTGGAAGTCGATCAGGATCTCGTTCAGCGGCAAAAGGCAGGAGAGGATTACGCGCCTGGCATCCAAACTCTCCGTGGCCTTGACCTCGCCGCGCCGCTCCAGCACGATGCGCATCACTTCCCCGATGCAGGCGCTCGGGCAGATGATCGTGGCTTTGATAATAGGCTCCTCGATCTGCTCGATGCGCGTGACGTCTGGCAGATGAACGGGATTGTCGATCTCCAGAGCCTCACCGCTGCGCAACAGCACCTTGTAAATAACCGCCGGATGCGTGTTGATGATGTCGAGGTCGTACTCGCGGCGCAACCGCTCCTGCACGACCTCCATGTGCAACAGTCCGAGAAAACCGCAGCGGAAACCGAAGCCCAGTGCCACCGAACTTTCGGGGTGGAAAGTGAAGGCTGAGTCGTTCAGGTGCAGTTTCTCAAGCCCCGTGCGCACTTTCTCGTAGTCTTCGGTGCTGACCGGATAGATGCCGCTGAACACCATCGGGTGTACTTCTTTGAAACCGGGCAACAGTTCGGTCGAACCGTCTTTGACGCGCGTGACCGTGTCGCCGATCTTGATGTCCGCCGGATCCCGGATGGTGCCGACGATATACCCCACCTGGCCCGCCTCCAACACCTCGACCGGCTTTTGGTCGGGACTGAAAATGCCGACCTCGCGCAACTGCGTGGTCTGCCCGCTGCTGATGTAGAGCACCGAGTCGCCCACGCGGAGACTGCCGTCGACCACGCGCACATACGTGATCACGCCGCGGTAAATGTCGAACACGGAATCGAACACGAGTGCGCGCAGAGGGGCGTTCTTGCCGCGTGTCACGGGCGGCGGCACCCGCTCAACCACCGCCTCCAGAACATCGGCCACGCCGAGTCCGGTCTTCGCGCTGATATGCAGGGGGTGATCCATCGAAATGCCCAGCACATCCTCGATCTGATGGGTCACCTCATCGATATTGGCGCCCGGCAAATCAACCTTGTTGAGCACGGGCACGATTTCGAGGGCGTTCTCGACCGCAAGGTAGGTGTTCGCCACCGTCTGCGCCTCCACGCCCTGTGCCGCATCAACCACCAGGATGGCCCCCTCGCATGCGCCCATGCTGCGCGAAACTTCGTAGGTGAAGTCCACATGCCCCGGCGTGTCGATCAGATTGAAGAGGTACGTTTTGCCGTTCTTGGCCGTGTACACCATCGAAACCGGATGGCATTTGATCGTGATGCCACGCTCGCGTTCCAAGTCCATCGCATCGAGCGTCTGCTCGCGCATGTCGCGCAGTTCGATGGTTTTGGTCGCCTCAAGGATCCTGTCAGACAAGGTGGTCTTGCCGTGGTCGATGTGTGCGATGATACAGAAATTGCGGATGTTATCGAGTGTCTGTTCCATCAGGTTCTTTGTGAGTATGTGTCAGGTTTCAAGGTTCGGGGTTTACTTCGTCAATTTCAGGCCAGACAGGGCTCGCGGTTCCACGCGCGCGCCTTCTCCTCGCAACTCTCGCGCATGCGCTTGACAGCCGCAGCCATGTCTGCTTGCTTGAACATAAAACTGCCAGCAACAAACTGGTTTGCGCCATTCTCAGCGCACACGGCGGCGGTCTCGAAATTGACGCCGCCGTCCACCATGATGTCCAACTCGGCGAAACCGCTTTTGGAGGCAAAGCTGCGGAGCGCGGCGATCTTCGGCAAGACCTCGCTCATGAAAGCCTGCCCGCCGTATCCCGGGTTGACCGTCATGAACAGCACCTCGTCGCAGAGCGGCACATACGGCAACAGCGCAGCCACAGGGGTCTGCGGACGCGACACCAGCCCGGAACGCACCCCGCGCGCGCGGACGGCGCGCAACCCCTGCCAGATGTCGCAGTCAGCCTCCACATGGATCTGCACGGCCTGCGCGCCCGCGTCGATAAAACGGTCGGTGTAAAGGTCCGGGCGAGTCATCATCAGATGCACATTGCGAAACAGCCCAGGAGACGTCCGCTTGGCCAAGGCGACGACATCGGGGCCGAAGCTCAGATTAGGCACGAAGTGCGCGTCCATGATGTCGAGATGCAAAGCGTCTGCGCCAGACACGGCAACCCTTCGGATTTCGTCGGCGAGAAACCCGAAATCCGCCGCCAGCAAAGAAGGCAATACCTGAACGTTCATTGGCGAATGAGTATAGCCGATCCCACAGGCCAATGCAAACACGGCCGGGCACTTCTTTGTAAAGAAAGATCGGAAACACAGTCATTGACTTATCATGCCAGATTCCTCATCATGATTACGTCTGAGTCAAAACAAACGCGCCATTTCATACCTTCCACCATGACCTCGCCGGACACATACACGATGCCTTTTTGTCTGGAAATCGCGCCCGCACCCTGTGCGCTTGTCTTTTTCGGCGCGACCGGCGACCTGACGCGCCGCAAACTGATTCCGTCGCTTTTCCAGTTGGATTCGCAGGGCCTGTTGCACGCCTGCTCGCGCATCGTGGGGTGCGGTCGCACCCCGCACGACAACGCATCCTTTCGCGCCTTGGTGGCAGGCGCCCTGCCCGCTGCCACGCCCGACGCCCGCGACGCGTTCCTGAGCCGCGTTTCGTATCTCTGCGTCGATGCCGCAGACGCCGAATCCTTCCAGCGGCTGGCCGGACACCTGCGCTCGTTCGACGCGCTCGAAACCCCTGCCCCGCTCAACCGGCTCTTCTACTTCGCCACGCCTCCAGCCACCTGCCAGCCGCTCATCGCCCGCCTCGCCGCCGCCGGTCTGCTCCAGGAGAGCGACGCCCCTGGCGCCTGGCGACACCTCGCCCTCGAGAAGCCTTTCGGTTCCGACGCCGTTTCCGCCGCAGCGCTAGACGCCTTCCTCCACAGCTTCGTGCGCGAAGACCAGATTTTCCGTGTTGACCACTACCTGGGCAAAGAGACCATCCAAAACATCCTGATGCTGCGTTTCGCAAACGTCCTCTTCGAGCCGGTCTGGAACGCCCAGACGGTCGACCACGTCCAGATCACCGTTTCCGAAAGCGTGGGGCTCGAAAGCCGTGCCGGCTATTTCGAGCAATCCGGGCTCCTGCGCGACATGTTCCAGAACCACCTGCTCGAAATGTTGGCTCTGGTGGCGATGGAACCCCCTGCGGCCTTTTCCGCCGACGCCATCCACGCCGAAAAGAAAAAACTCATCCAGGCGATCCGCCCCTTCACCGCCGAAAGGGTGCGCACCGACATCGTGCGCGGCCAGTACGGCGAGGGGAAAGGGCTGCCGGGATATCGTGAAGAGCCGGGCATCCGTCCTTCTTCTCAGACCGAGACGTACGTGGCAGCCAAGTTCTTTGTCGACAACTGGCGCTGGCGTGGCGTACCGTTCTATCTGCGCGCCGGCAAACGGCTCGCTGCGCGCGCCAGCGAGATCGCGCTGTTTTTCAAGCGCGTGCCCCACTCGATGTTCAACCCGGCCTCGCCGGACACGCTCACGCCCAACGTGCTCACGCTGCGGGTGCAACCTCAGGAGAGCGTGAGCCTGCTGCTCCAAGCCAAACTGCCCGGCCCCAAGCTGTGCATCGGCGACATGCCGCTCCGCTTTGCCTATTCGGAGCTGGGCGGCGCCGACGCGCCTGACGCGTATGCGAGGCTGTTGCTCGATGCGATGCTGCACGACCACACGCTCTTCGTGCGAAGCGAAACCATCGCCGCTGCTTGGGAGCTCTTCACCCCGGTGATCGACCTGTGGCAGAACGCGCCCCAAGACTGCCCCCTGCTCATCTACCCAGCAGGTTCAGACGGCCCCGACGCCGCCGACGCGCTCATGGCGGCAGATGGGCGGACGTGGAAAAAGATGGTCTGAATCGGCGGCATCCGAGAAGCCGCCGTACCCATCACCTGTTAATGTGCGCACCCCTACTTGAATTGCAACAGCGTGCCGTACAGCGAGCGCAGCGTCACCACGACTTGTCCATTCTCGGCCTTCACCGAGGTCGCATAGCCGCGCCGGCCCAGACCAGTGACGGCCCAGTTCGTGAAGTTTGTGCCGCCGGTGATCGTGCCGTAGGTCATGACCGTCGCAGAGAATGAGCCGGAAACCTGATCCGCCTCGGTACGCCCGAAGTCAACCGTGCCCGTTCCTGTTACCGCCAGATTCCCGTTCACAACGGTCAGATCGCTGACCACGCCATTGCACGAACACGCGTACACCAGGTTCGTGCCCAGCGCCAGCCCGTCCACGGTCAACACCGCGCCAGGCGCCTGCTGACCCGTATCCCCCACCTCCAGCCGGTCTTTCACAGCCAAGGTGCCGTTGACGACCTGGCCGCTGCCGGACACCTGGGAGACCGTGTTCGACGAACCCTGCAGATCCAGAAGACCGGCCGCAGCCACACGCACAGCAGCCGGCCGAACCGCGCTTCCGCTGTAGAGCTGCACCACTTCCGCATCCGATAGCGCGCGGTCGAAAACCATCAGCTCGTCCATTGAGCCCCTGAAGCCAGGCCCCGCGGCGGCTGTAGTGCGCCCGATGACGATGCCGCCGGTTTTGCCAGTCGGTGCAAAACGGATGTCTCCCGAGTAAGGCCAGCCGCCCGCATAGTCCTGAATCGTGACACCGCTAGCATCCACGGCCTGCTTCAGCGCCTGCTTCACGCCATTGAAGTACATGGCCACGCCCTGCGGGCTTACGACGGCAACCACGTGCGTCCATTGGTTGACCGGCACGGCATTGGCGGTCCGTATCTCCTGCCACCAGGGCTGGGAGTCATAGCTGTGCTCCAGGATGCGCAGGGCATTGCTCCCTGCGTACAGCTTCAGCTCAAACGCCTTATCACCACCCGCACGCGTGCTGATGATCGACTGGTTGTTGTCCGGCGCAACGACTCCGACCAGAATCCAAGCCGACACGGTGAACGCCGTCATGTTCGTGTAATACGGGTTGTGCGGCGTCGTATAGAAGCCGTTGCCGTTGAACGTCAGCGCCTGCGCTGTCGGCGTGCGGTTCGTCACAACGAACGATGCCGCGTTGGTCACCGAAAGCACGATCCCATTGCCGGAAAGGTCGATGTTCGTCGCATTGTCCATCGCGCACCAGAACATGGGCGTGCCCGGCAGATCGCGGTGAGTGAGCTTCGCCCTCAGCACACCTTCGCGAACATCGGCCAGACCCCACATCACATTGGTGCCAGCCAAGGTCAGCACACCCGCGCCGACTTTGGCGACGCCGCCTGTGTTCGAGAGCGCCTGCACGCTTTGCCGGATGGTCACTTCCTGACCGCGCGTGTCGAAAGTGCCGCCGCCCGTACCCAGCGCGAGACGCCGCACGCCATTCAGCCAGTTGTCCGTCGCTGTGCTGTCGAGCGCTGTGCCCAGCGCTTCGAGCGTACCTCCGTTGAGCGTCAGCCCTGTCCAGGTGTTTGCGTTGGCGCCGTAAACCCGCGTCGCAGGCAGCGCCAGCGTACCGCTGTTCACGCGGACGTCCGTCATATGCGCACCGCTGTCGCTCATCCACGACCATGAGCCTATCGTCTCCAAACGTCCGCCGCTAACCGTCACTTCGGTCGACCCGCCGGCGGCCGCATTCGAGGTGGCCTGACAGCCTGCGGCGAAACGCCCAAGCGTCATGCTGCCGCCGTTGACCACCAGCCGGCCCGGGCCATAGTTGCCGACGTTCGCCCAAGCGGCCTGCGGCATCGTGAAGGTTCCGCCGCCCATGACATACGTGGCGGGCGCCGTTCCATAGTCGCGAAGAGAGAAAGCCGCGCCACTGTCGCCGCTCGCGTTACGCAGTTCGAGGCTTCCCCCGCTCTGTGTGATCACGCTGTCGTTGTTGGCCGTTCCCGTTGTTTCAGCGGTCACGCTCAGTCCGCCCAGCACCACGCGCGCGCCACTCTCGATGGCCACCGTGGTTTTGCCGTTCGCGTACATCCCCACCTTAAGCGATTCTTTCGTCGCTCCGTCGAACGTGTAGTCCGCACCCGAGGCGAAGCGCAAGCCGCCTTCGCGGAAGAGCAGTTTGGGAATTGAGGCGGTGACGCCGCTGCCCGTGCCGGCCAGCGTCAGCGTGTTCGTGCCAACTTTATAGACATATGGAACCGCGGACTGCCAGTCGAGCGTGCCCGCCAGCGTAAGATTGCAGTCCCGCGTGTTGAGCGTCGGCGCGCCGGTCTTCAGCGTCACCGGGTTAGCCACCGTCACACCGCCCGCGCCGCTCACGCGCACGCCGCTGCCGCCGTCGACAACCACCGTGCCGCTGCCCAGCGTCGCCCCGCCGGCAAGCTCCAAGGTGCCCGCCCTCAACTCGGTCGCGCCCGTACGCAGATTCGGCTGCGTCACCGTCAGGTCGCCCGCACCGGTCTTCACCAGCGATCCTGCGCCCGAAACCGCTCCGCCCAGCGTGATCCCCGCGCCAGAAGCAGGATTTGCAGTCAGGCCTCCGTTGGCCAGCGTCACCGGCGTCGCAATCGAGTGCACCCCGTATTCGATGTTGACCACGGCCTGGGTGGCGCCGTTGTCGAACGTCAGCGTGGAACTGCCAGAAACCGTATAGGCGTTCGTGCTGTTGAAATAGACCGTGCCGAGCGTCACGCTTCCACCCGAAACCGTTACGGTGGCGGGAGCCGTGATCGAGCTATCGAAACGCACCTGCTGACCGACGCCGCCAACGCCGGGCGCGACCGACCAATTGCCGGCCGTCTCCCATGCGCCTCCGCCAGTCGCCTTCCAAACCGACGCGCCCGTCGAGCCCGCGTTGTCCGAGTCGATTTTGAGCGTCACCGACCCAGACACCGCCGAGAACGTGTAAACCTTGCCATAGAGCGGATTCACTACGCTCAGTCCTGCGGTGTCAGGAGCCGTACCCGCATACGTCATCAGCGTATACGTTCCGTTCAAAGCGAAGGCGTCGCGCGACCCGGCCTGCAGCAGGGTCAGGGCCACGTTGCCGAGCACCACGGTGCCGCTCACCGCAAAGGTGTCGTTGGATGTTCCGCTAAGCGCAAACGAGAGCTCGGCAGACACGGGCGTTGCTGCTGCCGCGCCTAGCGTCAGTCCGCCCAGTGTCACGGCCTGCACGCTGGCGGTATCGAGCAACAGCGATGCTCCGGGCGAAACCGTCAGCACGGTCACGTTCGAGAGTCCGCCGGTGATGGGCAAACGCAGAGACCCCGCCGAAACCACGGTCGGCCCTGCGTAGAGCTGCTTGCCGCTGATGACCAGCCGGCCCGCGCCCGTTTTGGTGAGGCCGCCATCCGCCCCGTCGGTCGTAAGCGTCTGCGCCAGCGTGTACGTGCTCACCAGCGAAAGGTCGAAGAGCGCTCCGCCTGCCCCGACCTTCGCGGAGGTCAGGCTCTGGAGCGTCTGCGCATCCGCGCTCGGACGGAACACGCTGCCGTTGAAAATCACATTCGCCAGGCCGCTGGCACGCACGATGTTCGGCGCGACAATCGTACCGCCGTTCAGTTTCACCGAGGCAATCGCACCGGTTTGCTCCGGAATAGAGAACTGATTGGTCACCGTGAGCAGCCCCCCCGTGATCTCAAATTCCGGCGCTGAGTTGTGCCCGGCAGGCACGAGCGCGCGGCCAAGGATCAATGAACTTGCCGTCAGTTCGCCGCCCGACATCTTCAGCTTCGACACCCGCGCCACGGGTGCCGTGTTGGTGTTGCCGTTGCTGCGCCCGATGATCAGTTCGCTGTTCATCGTCGTGACGCCGCCGACAACTTCCAAAGCCCCTGCGGTCTCGGCATTGCTGTTCGACGTCGAATTCAAGCCGACCACAACCAGTCCGTAGAAACGGTTGGTCTGGCCCGACGCTCCGATCACGACCTTGCCGTCCACCACGTTGAACGCGCTGAAACCCGTTGTCGGGCTGTCGCCGTTCGCGCCGACGTCCAGCACCGCGTGGCTCGCGCCCGCGCCGTTGTCTGCGCTGAACACGTTCTCGCCAGGCGCGGTGAAAGTCACAGTGCCTGGCCCGGTCTTAACCAGAGCGCCGGACTGTGCGCTCACCTGCCCTTGGAAAGTGACGTTACCGTCCGCTCGCAGCACCGCCGCACGGGTGGCCGACTCGGTCTTCAACGTGTACCCGCTCGCCGTGGTTGCCGAAGCGCCAGTAACGTGCAGGGTGCCTTGCCCCAGTTCGAACGCGCCGCCCGGCAGCGCATCGAAGCGCACCGTGCCAGCCTTGGTCCTGGTGACGCCCGTATAGTTCGCATTCGCATTGGTCAGCATGAGGAAGCTCGAGCCCTGCTTGGTTAGGTCGCCCGAACCTGTGACTGCCGCTGCAAGGGAAAGCGCAGTTCCCGTCGCCGGCGCGAAGACGCCGCCTCCCGTGCCCAGAGAGACGGGCGTTGCGAGTGTCGCCGTGTTCGAGACGGCCAGCGTGCCCGCACTCACAAGATTCAATCCGCTAATGGCCAAGCCCGCCGCATTGGGAAGCGCCAGCGCACCCGGGCCCTCAACCGTCAGCGTCGTGCTGCCGCTGACGCCACCGTTCAGCGCCACCGCCGCTCCGTCCGACGCCCGAATCAGAGCGTTGCTAGTCAGGTTAAGAGCCGCAGAAAGAGCATGCACGCCGCGTTCCGAAGCGACAACAGCCGAGGCGTCACCGATATTGGCCAGCGTCAGCGCCGCGCCCGCCAAGGTGTAAGGCTGTGCGTTGTTGAAAGTCAGTGAGCCCACCGTCGAGCCCGCGCTGCGCGTCACGGTCGCGGAAGCCGAAATCGCGTCGTCCAGCCGAACAGCCGTCCCCGCCGCGTCCGCAGGTGACACCGTCCAGTTCCCTGAAGTTTCCCACGCGCCCGAGCCGCTGTTGGTCCAGACGGACACGTCAGACGTATAGGCGATGCGCAACGCCACGGTGCTTCCGACGATGGCGAACGACCACGTGCGTCCGACCGGGGGATTCCGCAGCGTCCAGCCGCTGACAGAAGGCACGCTGCCGGCAAAGGAGAAGAGCGTGTAGTCGCCCGGACGCGAAACCGTCGCCGTCGTGCCCTGTTGCACGACCGCCAGCGAGAGGTCGCCGACCGACGCGCTCGCAGGGCAGTTGATGCGGTCGCATGTGGTGCTGTTCGCCAGGGCCTCGAAGGTGAGCTTCGCGCCGGACGGCAACGAAGCGACTCCCAGCGCCCATGTCTGAGTCGCTCCGTTGGCCAGACTCAGCTCGGCTCCGGCCGCGACCACCAGGCCTGTTGACGCGTAGCTCGAAGGGATGATGATCGTTCCCTGCGAAACCGTGGTCACCCCGAAGAAACCGCCGGCGCCGGCCAGCGTCAACGCACCGCTGCCCAGCTTGGTCAGGCCGCCGTCAGCCGCCGACCCCACCTGCAGCGGCTGCGTGATCCCGACATCGTTCCCCAGCGTATCGATGCGCACGCCGCCCGCAGCCACATACACCTGTTTCGCGCCGAACAGATAATTGGTCAGCGTGGTTCCGCCGACCGGAGAAAGTCCGAACGTTTCCAGCGTGCCGCCGTTGAAGGTCATGATCGGCTGGTTATTGGACGAGTAGCAGGTGTTCGTCGTCGCGGGCAACCGCAGCACGCCGCTCCCCGGCGCGCCGTTGCCGAGCACAACGTAGTTGGTGCGCCCCGCCTGGGTATCGCCCATCCAGTTGAACGCTTCGGCAATATTCAGCCGTCCGCCGTTCACATCCAGTCGGCCCCGGCCGTCAAACGCGCCAGAATCCAGCCTCACGCCCAGAGAGACGCGTCCGAGGGTCGTGGTTCCGCCATTGATGATCAGATCCGCCCACGCATTGGCCCCGCCGCGGACACCGATGCTGAAGTAGGCGCTTGACGAGCTGGTCACCTCGCCTGATTCCACAATGAAACGATCCAGACCCGTCCCGTTCGAACGCATCAGGCACGCTTCCACGTTGCCGTTATTGAGGCCGCCCAACAGGGTCAGCTTGCCGCCTTGCACGCTCACCGTGTTGCTCACGCCGTAGCCCATCTCGATGCCGGACAGCGCGACTTGAGCGCCCGCGTCGATCACCACCGAGCGGGACTTGCCGGTGTCATTGACCATCGAGATGGCGTCGCGTGCGGCGGTCGATTGCAGTGCGAAGGCCGAACCGCTCAGGAACCGCAAGGTGCCATCGTCCACCGTGAATTTCGACCAAGCGGTTTCAGAGGCGGAGCCTCCCAGCCGCAACTCGTAAGGGCCTGTCTTGGCGATCGCGACCGAGGCGGTCTGCCAATCCACTGGGCCGCTCACCGTCACATTGTTTTCCAGCGCATTGAAGTTCACGCCAGCCAACAGGACAACGGGGTTGGCAAGCGTTATCGCCGTCGTGCCGACGATCCGGAAACCCGGGGCACCCTCAGCCGACACCGTTCCCGTGCCGAGCGTCGCGTTGTCGGAAAGGAGCACAGCGCCCCCCGCTTTCAGCCGTGTGCCACCTGAGTACGTGTTGGCGGAAGTCAGCCACAGTTCGCCCGCATCGTCCTTGACCAGTCCGCGGGAACCGCCGATCGATCCCGTCAGCTTCAGCTGCGTGTTCAGCGCGGGTTTGGCCTGCAAATCTCCAGCCAGAGTCAATGGAGCGGACACCACGTGCGTTCCAATTTCGGCCGCAAGAACGGGCGAAGACGTGCCGTTGTCGAACGTGAAGGCGCTGCCCGCCAGCGTATAAGCGTTCGTGTTCGCGAAGGTGAGACTGCCCACCGTCACCGGCGATGTGGCCGTCACCGTCGCAGGCGCCGCGATCGAGGCGTCCAAACGCGCCCGCGCGCCAGCGGCGTTCACAGGCGGAGTGGACCAATTGCCAGCGGTCTGCCAGTCACCCGCCCCCGTCGCCGTCCAAATCACATCGCTCGTTCCGTAGGCGATACGCAGCGTTACGGTCTTTGACCCCGTGTCGAGAATGAAACTGTAGACCCGACCCGTCGCAGGGTTCGGCACCGTGAAACCGCTCACATCGGGCGCTGAGCCCGCATAGGCCATCACCACGTAGTCGCCGGCGCGTGCGGCGCGGTTCGTCGACCCCTGAACCACGGGTGAGAAGGCCACCCGACCGACCGACGCGCCCGCGGGCAAGGCCAGCACGTCGCACGCCGAACCGCTCGCCGAAAGCTCGATCTCCAAAGAAGCCGCGCTGTTCGTACTGCCCAAGACCAGCGCCGCTGGCGTGAAGGTCGCCAGCGATCCGTCGCGCAGACTCAGCCCCGCGCCTGAAGCCACCGAGATATCCGGATGAGTCGAGGTGGTGCTGCCGCTGATCCGCAGCGTGCCGGCCAACACGCGTGTCTTGCCCGTATACGTGTTCGCTCCGCCCAGCGTCAGCGTGCCGCTGCCGAGCTTGTTCAGACCGCCCACGCCCGCCGCACGCAGCGGCGGCGCGATCGACGTGTCGCACGATGCCGCGACACTCACGACCAAGCCGTTCGTCCTCACATTGAGGAAGACGTTGGTCTGCAGCACGCCGCTGCCCGAGAAGAGCGCGCCGCTCGCAACCACCTGCAGCGTGCCCCCGTTGAAATTGAAGGCCTTGGCCACGTTGGTGGCAGAGTCGAGATAGATCTGGCGCACCGCGAAAACACCGCCGTTGAGGTTGACCGTCTGCGTGCCTGTCGCCGTGCTATTTGCGCTGCTGAGTTTGACGAGTCCGTTGGTGACAGCCACAATGCCGCCATTGACGGTGAGGGTGCCTGAGTGACTGCACACGCCCGAGACGTCGTCATGAACGTTGCCGATCATCAGTGCGTAGTTGTTCACGCCTGAGCCGCTCCCCGTAGCCTCAAGCGTGCCGTTGTTCACCGTGATCTCGCTGGGCAAGCCGCTGGCAGGCCCGCCGTTGATGCCGATGCGAAGGTAGACCGTGCTCAGGCTGCCGCCTTCCATGAGGAGCCTCCCTCGCCCATTTGACGCCCCGATGAAGTTCGCGGTGTCGGTGGCACTCGTGCCCTTGGTCACGTGCGTACCGTTGCTGACGATGAGGAGCGCATCGCTGCTCGCGTTGCGGCCCACGTAGAACCGTCCGCCAGTCGTGCCGCTCGTCATGAAAGCCAAACCGCCGTTCTTGCCGGTCAGCACCGTCGTGCCGTTGAACAACACCATCGAGTTCGCTACGCCACTGGTGACGGCTCCGTCGAATACCAGTGTGCCGTTGCCCTGCTTCTGCCAGTCGGTGCCTGCATTGACCCCAACGGCGTTGGTGAAAGCCAGCACCCGGCCGGCATTCACATTGATGACCGGCGACGTGCTGGTCAGGACAACCGGCGTTTGCACTGTGAGGTCTTGTGCGGCGGAGGTCATGTCGATGTCAGTCGCAGCTGCGCCGCCCACCGTCAAAACCCAACTGCCCCCGATCGTCACCGGCCCGCCGGGGCTTGTGATCTTGATTCCGCTCCAAGTCACGGCGTTCGTCAGTGCACTGCTGTTGGCTCCGGTGACGTTGTTGCTCCAGACTGCCATGTCCGAAGCAGTGGGCGCGACACCGCTGACCCACGACGACCCCGCATTCAACGGATCGGTGTTATTTTGCTTGACAATATCTGCCGCGAAAAGCGGCAGAACCAGAGACAGAACCAGACAACCGACACTCGTTTTTTTCATTGCCCACACTCCTTGGATTAGGAAGAGGAGTGTACCACTTTGGGATAAAATCGCTCCAGTTTTTTCAGGGGTCCTCAGATCACGAAAAAAAAACACAGAGAGGAACCTCTCTATACTGAGGTTCTCCATGTGGGAATTGCGGTGCCGTACTGAACGCGAGCAATTACCGCGGACGCCGGTGCTTAGACTGCGGGCGCGGGCCTTTGTCGCCCGCTGGCTTACGGCCGTGACTTTCCGTCCGTTTGCCGTGCACCGTGCTCTCGGGTTTCGGCCCCCGTCCGCTGTCCGCCGCAGGAGCGTGGGTTGGCCTGCCCGCAGGCTTCTGTCGGCCCCGGCTCTCCGGCCTCCGGCGTCTGTCGTCCGGCTGCCGGCTGCCGGTTGCCGATTGCCTGCCTCCACCCTCCGCCGTCCGTCTCTCTCCGATCTCCACACCGGCCAGCACATAGTCCGCACGCCGCTGGTTGAAGTCCACTGTCGCCACATGCACCTGAAGAACCGTTCCGACGCGGTAAATCGCAGCGCCCGCGCTCAGCGATTCGTTGGCTGGGTTAAACCGCACGAACTGCTTGGAGAGGTTGGAAATGTGGATCATGCCGCCCATCGCCAGATCGGGGATATCGATGAACAGCCCGTAGTTCGTGCATTTGGCCACAACCGCCCGGTATTCAATCGGCTTCTTCTCATCGAGCTGCTGCTGCAGGAAGCGGAACTTCTTGATCTCGATCAACTGCCGCGAGGCATCGTCAGCAACCTGCTCGCGCTCGGTCGCTAGAAACGCGGTCTGCACCAAATAGTTCTGCGGCAACTTACCGCCCTTGCCGTCGAGATAGTCGGCGAGCTGGCGGTGCAACACCAAGTCCGGATAACGCCGGATCGGCGAAGTGAAATGCGCGTAAAAATCCTTGGCTAGGCCGAAGTGCCCGATCTTCTCGGCCGAATAACACGCCCGCTTCATGCTGCGGAGCACCATCGTGTGTGCGTGATAGCGCAAAGGATGATCCTGCGTGTCCTTGAGGAACTGAGCCAGATTCTTGGGATCGGCCAGATTGCCGGGGTGGAAGCCGAGCATCGCCAGATTGGCCTGCAGCTCTTCCAGCTTCTCCTCGTCCGGCGGTTCGTGCAGACGGGCCAATATCTTAATGCCGCGCGTCCACAGCTCGGTCGCAACCGCTTCATTCGCAGCCACCATGCATTCCTCGATGAGCTGATGCGACTCGTCGTACGGCCTGACGAGCATGCCCGTCATCCGCGCGTGCTCGTCCAGCACCACTTCGACCTCGGGCACTTCCAGATCCAGCGCCGCCATGGAGAAGCGCCGCGCCCGCATCTGCGACGCCAACAGCCACGTCTCCTTGAGCAGCTTGCGTGCCTCGGACGGAACCACCGCAAGGCCCTCTGGCACCTTGTCCGAAATGATCGCCATGGCCTGCTCGTAGTTCAGCCGCAATTTGGAACGGATGCGCGTCTTTGCGAAACGTCGCGCAACCATGCGGCCCGCCGCGTCGAACGTCATGAAGGCGGAGAAAGTCATCCGGTCCTCATCCGGCCGCAGACTGCAGACGCCGTTGGAGAGCTGCTCCGGCAGCATCGGAATCACTTTGTCCACCAGATACACGCTGGTGCCGCGCTGCCGCGCCTCAATGTCCAGCGGCGAATTGGGCCGCACGAAGTGGCTCACATCTGCAATGTGTACGCCCAGCACGCGGTTGCCCTGCGCGTCGGCCTCCATCGAAACCGCGTCGTCGAAATCGCGCGCGGTCGCCGGATCCACCGTAATGATGTATTTGTTGCGGATGTCTTCGCGATTGCCTGGACGTGTCAGGCGCTGCGACACCTTCTCCGCCTCGTCGATCACCTCCGCCGGGAAGGCCTCTGGAAGATCGAACTGCTTCATCACCACCAACGTGTCGAGCGAGGGCTGATCAGCCGGGCCGATCACGTCTACGATCTCGCCCTCGGGCGCGACGTAGCGGTTCTCCCAGCCCGTGAAATGGACCACCACCCGGTCGCCGGGTTTGGCGCTGTTCGCGGCGGGCACATAGAAATCTTTGCGGTAGACCGGGTTCAGCGGCACCACATACAGAAACTTGCCCGTGGACATGAGCGTGCCCACGATGTCGCGCGGCGAGCGCTCGACGATCTTGATGACCTTGCCCTTGGACTCGCCTTCGCTGCGGTAGAGGCGGATGGTCACGATATCGCCCGGCAACGCCGTCCCCAGATCATCCGATTCGACCCAAATAAACTTCCCGGTCTCCCGGTCGGTCACATTGCCGGCGCCGTTGCGCACCATGCGGAGAGGGCCCGTCACGAGGTCGGCCTGTTTGCCGAGCGTATAGGCGCCGTCTTTGCGGATCTGGACGATCTCGCCGTCGTGCGCCATCTGTTTCAGCAGCTCGTGCAGACGCTTGATTTGCTTGCCGCGGAAACCCAATGTCCGGCTGATATCCGGAGCGGTCCACGCATGTTCAGGCTCGGATTCAAACAAATACTGAATCGCGATTTTTTCTTTATTATCTGTCATTTGAGTCCTTAGTTTACCGCACCCAGCCCAGTGTTGTCTTCAACAAAAAAGGACCGCTGCCCAGAGGTTCGGCCGGCATTCACTCTTCGCTTGCGCTGTCCCACACCATCCGCCCGTTGAAGTATGTGCGCAACACTTCGCACTTCTCTATCTCCACCGGCGGCACGGCGCGCGGATCGCAGTCCAACACGATGAAATCCGCCGCCCGGCCCGGCGTCAGCGAGCCGCACACCTCCTCGCAGCCCATGAGCGTTGCGCCGTTGCGCGTGTAGCTCGCCAACATGCGTTCGACGTTGACGCGCTGGCCCTTGCCGAGCAGATGCTTTTTGCCCTCCGCACGCGTGATATCTTTGACGCCATACCACTTGGCGGCCGCCAGGTTGCGCGTCACGCCGATTTCGATCGCGACCAGCGGATCAGGCTGCACCGTGATGGGATGGTCCGAAGAGGCGGCCACCGTCAGCCCCGCGTCGAACAGCGCCCGCAGCGGATATTCGCGCGTGGCACGCCGCGGACCGAGCATCGTGGCGTCCACGCGCCGCCACCAGTTGGGCTCCTTCATGTGCCAGAACGGCTGGACTGACGCCACAACCCCCAACCGCTTCATGCGCCGGACATCCTGCGCGCGCACCAGCTGCAAGTGGGTGATGACCGGTCGGGCGTCGCGCCAGCGGGCGGCGCCGGCCAAACGCAAGGCGTTGAGCACGCGACGCGTAGCGGCGTCTCCGATCGAATGCGTGAACAACTGAAAGCCCGCGCGATGGGCCATAGCGAAGGCTGCAGCCAAGTCCTTCAGCCCCCAGACAGCGTCGTTGTTCTCGTCGCTTTCCTGTCCGACCTTCGCCGCATACGGCGCATTCAGAAACGCCGTGCCGCCTTCCACCACACCGTCAGCAAAAAACTTTGCGGTGGTCACCTTGAACAGCTCGCCGTCGTAGCGCGTTTTGATTTCTTTCAGCGAGGCCACCTGCTCGGCGACCGGATATTCGGGATTGATCTCCTGTGCGAAGTTGACCCGCAAGGCGAGATCGCCTTCGGCCTCAAAACGTGCGAAGGCCTCGGCGGGCGCGCCCAGTCCCGAAGCGCAAATGCTCATGACGCCCGTGATGCCGTACCGGTGCATACGCGTCTGATAGAGCTTGAGAGCACGCGTGTACTGCTGCGCGGAGTAGGCCTTGGGCGGCAGCAGTTTCGCAGCCTCCTCTTTGAGCGTGCCCCACAGCGCGCCGCTGTGCGGGTCGCGCTCGATCACACCGCCCGACGGATCGGGTGTGCGCACGGTGATGCCATACCGTTTGAAGGCCGTGCTGTTCATCCAGACCGAGTGCCCGTCATACGAGCGCAAAATGATCGGCAGCGCCGAGGAAACCTCGTCGAGACGCGCCTTGCGCGGACCGTGGATCAGCTCCTTGTCGGTGAACCCGGCGATGTCCCATCCCGCCCCGCGGATCTCTTCAGCCTCGGGGTAGTCGCGCATGAAGCGCCGCACCGCACGCAGGCAGGCCTCCGGTGTTTTGCACGTGTAGAGCGAAACATCATAGAGATCCGAAAGCGCGGTTCCGGGCGCGTGCGTATGCGAATCGAGGAAACCCGGCATGACAAAACGTCCGCGCAGGTCCTCCACCTCCGTATCGCGTCCGGCATACGCCATCACCTCGGCTGCAGACCCGACCGCCAAGATGTGACCGCCCTTGACAGCCAGCGCTGACGCGACCGTCTCCGCCGCGTCCCCGACCCAGACAGTCGCATTCAGGAAAACCCAATCGGCATGCAGGACATTTTCAGCTTTCGCCAAAACACACCCCCTTCCGAAACACAAAAGCAACACGGTCATGATAGACCATGCTGCTTCGAATAGAAAGCACGCAACGCTCAACGTCAACGCGTTGAACGCAGAGCGTTTTTCGCACCGTCGCGCTCTCTTTTACACGAGGGCATCCCTACACCGCGCTGGGGTATGACACTGCGACGCACTGGTCGTAGACTTCGCGCCCGATGGTTTCGAGCACGCGCTCACGCCCCGCACGGTCCAGCGAAGCCCCCCACACCATGAGATTCGACGGCGAGGTCGGCTTGCCTTCATACGCGGGCAGCGTGACCGACTGGCCGCTGTACGAGAACCCCAAACGGCTATAGAACGCCACGCGCCGCGCCGCGTCATGATCCGTGCCGAACGGTTCGACGTCCACCACGATCGGACACGCCACGCGCGACTGCAACAGCGCGATCGCCTGGCGGCCGAAGCCGCCTGACCGCTGACCTGAAGAGATCGCGAAATGCTCGACAAAACAGAAGCCTGAAAGCTCCCACCACGCCAGCACCCCAACCACCGAACCCTCATGCATGACGGCCGAGAACCGGTAAAGGGGATGACGCATCACCTGCCTCTGCTCCCGGCGCGTGCGCCGTTCGAGACCGGAAAATGCTTCGGCATAGATGGTCCAGGCCTGCTCGAAAACCTCATCGTGTTCGACGAGATGCGCGGAAAACCAGAGTCCCTCATTTCCACAGACAGGCAGTGCTTTGAAGGCGAGCCGGCCGAAATCAACAGACGCGTCCACGCCCATCACTGGACTGTGCCCGCTTCTGAAAACTCCCCGATGCGTGCTTTCTGATTGAACCGGATATGCGAAGAACTTCGCGCGGTCAGACGTTAGGCCAGACTGGCCTGTCGAAGAGAAGATCCGTTCGGATCTTTCATGCTGTGCGATATTCATAGGCTCGCCGCCTCGCAAGCGATGCGACGATGTGCCAACTCACTTCTTATCGTGTCGGTTTGAATCCGGGCATTGCCGGAACCAGCAATCGGCGTCACCGGTCTAGGACCTTAAAAAGACGCCTTTCAGTTGCATCACGATGTCAAGAGTGTACGGCTTCAGCCCCCCGTCTGACAAGCGGGAAAACAAAACAGTTGGTTCCGGCGCACAGGCACTCTATACTGACGCACCATGAGACTCTGTGAAACAGTCCGCTTCCTCACACTCGTTTTGACTGTCGGTCCGGTGGCAGCCGCCGACCCTGCAATCAACGTTGTTTTCCCCGCTGTGGGCGCTTGCGTGCACACCGAGAGCCGGACCGTCGTCATCGGCTCAGTCACCCCGCCAGACACACCTCTCACGGTCAACGGCGCAACCGTAACCCCTTGGCGCACAGGCGGGTTTCTCTACATGGCATCGGTCACCCCCGGCACCAACACACTCGTCGTTCACGCAGGCGCAACCGAACACAGGCTCACCTTCACCGTGCCGTACCCGATTCAGCCCTGGAACGGCAAGAGCCTCCGCGTTCAGCAACCGTTGCAACCGCTTGGCATCCAAACCAATGAATCCGTCCGCCTCGAATGCCTCGCGCCCACGGGCCTCACCGTCCGCGCCACAGTCGGCGAACGCACAATCACGCTGGCACCGCAGGGCAAGCATCCCACGCACTATGCCGGCAGCGTCACCTTTGCAGCCCCCGCAGCGAAGGTGCCGGTCACGTTTTTCACCGCATCCCTGCCTGATGCGTCCGGCGCATGTCTGACCGCCCTCAACGAGTGGCCCACGCTCGCCGTAACGGGCGGGCTGTTCGAAGTTCGCGCGCGAACCGCCCCCGGCGAAGGCGACACCGCGGGCTTCCTGAAGCCCGGCCAGTGCATACAGGGTGCCGGGTTCATCGGAGAACACACCCGTTTCTGGCTTGCCGGGCAGTGGCTCTTCGTGGAGACCCGCCATCTCGCCCCTGCCTCCGCAACAAACGTGCCGCTGTGCGACCTGTCGATCCCTGACCTCGCCCACGGCTTCGGCCCCCACCCCCCCACCAACCGGCCGCCTTCCGGTTTTCTTATCGTCCTCGACCCCGGGCATGGCGGGGACGCGTCTGGAGCAGTCGGCCCCTGCGGCACAACCGAAAAACAGGTCACCCTGCAGCAGGCGGGGGTTGTGAAACAGGTGCTCGAACAAGCCGGGTTCCGCGTGCGCCTCACCCGCGACTCCGACACCAATCCGGACCTTTATGAACGGGTGCGCCTGGCCTACAACGAACGGGCCGACGCCTTCATCTCGCTGCATTACAACGCCACCGTGCCAGCCACCGACCCGCAAAGTGTCCGCCACGTTGCCACCTATTACTGGAACCCTATCGGCGAGCAATTCGCACGCGCCATCCACCCGCACGTGGCGGACGCCACCGCCATTCCCGACGGCGGCGTCCGTCAAGCCAGCTTCGCGGTCTGCCGCAACCCCGCGGTGCCCTCAATCCTGATCGAGCAGGACTTCATCACCGTACCCGAGGGCGAAGAAGCCATCCAGCGGCCGGAGCGCCAGAGACGCGTCGCCGAGGCGATCCTCGCCGGCCTGCGCGACTGGCTCACCCCCTCGCCCCCCTGAAGCGAATCCGCACTTGACTTTCGCACCCGTCCGGTTTACAAGAATGACAATCTAACCACGGAGTTTCTGACATGACAACACGTCGCTCGTTTTTCAAACAGGCAGGATTCGGACTGGCTGCCGCAGCCAGCGTCCCGGCCCTGATCACCCGTACAGCCAGCGCGCAACAGGCCGAAGCCCCAGGTAACGCACAAGACACCTTCCGCCTCGCAGTCGCCGGCTACAGCTTCAACAAGTTCAAGCTCGACCCGTCGCTCGAGATGCTCAAGAAGGTCGATGTCCACTATCTCTGCATCAAGGACTTCCACCTGCCGCTCAAGAGCACGGACGAGGAGATCGCCGCGTTCCATGAGAAGTGCAAGAGCTTCGGCGTCACCGGCTATGGCGTCGGCCCCATCTACATGGGCAGCGAGCAGGAAATCACCGACGCCTTCGCCTACGCCAAGCGCGTCGGCGTCAAGGTGCTCGTCGGCGTGCCCTTCAAGATGGTCGACAAAAAACGCACGGCCGCGCCCGAGCTGCTGAAGCTGGTGAACGCCAAGGTTCAGGAGTACGACATCAAGTACGCCATCCACAACCACGGCCCGGACATGCCGGAGCTCTTCCCCAATGCCGAAAGCGCCATCGAGATGATAAAGGACTTGGACAAGCGCGTCGGCCTCTGCCTCGACATCGGCCACCAGTTCCGCGACGGCAAGGATCCGGTCAAAGCCATCACCGACTACGCAGACCGCATCCATGACATGCACATCAAAAATGTGACCGAGGCCACCAAGAAGGGCCACGGCATCGAACTGCCGCGCGGTGCCATCGACTTCCCGGCGGTCGTGCGCGCGCTCCGCAAGGTCAAGTACAGCGGCATGTGCAGCCTCGAGTATGAGAAGGACATGGCCGATCCGATCCTCGGCATCGCCGAGTCGATCGGCTACTTCCGCGGCGTCATGGACGCCACGCGGTAAGCGCACACTTTTGTGCTCACCCTTTCAGGCGTGTGCTCCGCAGGGCACACGCCTGTTCTTTTTACACGTCTTCGACGGCACAAAAAAAGCCGCACGCGCCAATCGCGCGTGCGGCCCCCAGTATCCAGAGAAACAGGCTCTCTTAGAACGAGGCTGCAAGGTTTACGCCGCCCCATACGATGTCTTTGTCGTAGTAAACGTCGGCGTCGCGGGCACCCTTATCAACAAGCGACATCCACGCCAACCGCGGCCCAACGGTAATGTGGTCTGTGATCGAATAGGTGGCAAACAGCGACGCATTGAAGTCGACCAAGCCGGCATCCTCATCCGTCGCGAAATACGCGGACATATAGTTGCCATCCCCGACGCCCAGCGACACTTCGGAGCCGACTGAGAACCGGTCATTGATCTTGATCGTCTTGTTCACGCCCACGTTGCCGTAACACCCCTCAACGAATTCGTAATCGTAGTACACTTTCACGAACGGGTTCACAATGTCGGTGTTATACTGCGCCGTGGCGTACACCTCACGCGTACTGGAACCGTAATCCGGACCGTTCACTTTCGGGAACGTGTACCAGATGTGCCCAACCGAGAGGGAAACCGGCCCGACATCAATCGCATAGCTCGCCATATAGTCGAGCTCGCTTAGGCCTCCGCCCGTGTAGTGGCGGTTCCGGTCCGTCATATCGAAATTGCCCCACACGTTCGCCGACAGCGTCCCGTAATTGCCCGTCGCGTACGAGACCGTCGCACCCGGCTGCCACACGGGGCGGTCGTTGACTACGCAACCGCGCCAGACGTAAGCCGAATACAGATCCAGCGTCGTAGCGAACGACAACCCCGTATTGGGTGCCGCCTCCTTCACTGCAACAGGAGCGGCGGCCGCAGGTGCCGCAACCTTCGCCTCCTCAGCCAACACCGAAGTGGCAACAGCCATCATCGCCACAGCCATCATTACGAGTCTTTTCATGTTACTCCTTTTTCGTTCTTGCCCCGCTGAATCGCAGGTTGCCTTCATTTAGCACACGGTGTGCCAATCGGCTGAACTGGACAAATTGGGCACGATCCGCCTCACAAACAGACATTTTAACCCTAAAACCGTGACAAAAACTTAACACTCTAACGCACCCACTACACCCCTGTACGGTCCAGCCGCGGCTGTAACCGCAGGAGAAACGGCCGATTCAGACAAAAATGTCATTTTTTCACGAACACTCTTCTCCGTTACACCGCGCTCATTCTTTACACATTCTCCAACTTGATTTACAAGACACGGAAACACGTTTCGCGTATAGTGACACACACTAAGCAAGGGGGAAACATGTCGATGATCACTCATACCGGTCGCAGGGGATTCCTGTTGCGTGCCGCCGCTTTCGCCGCCGTCGCAAAAACAAGCTTCACCGCGACCCGCGCCCAAGCCGCCGTACGCCCTTCTAATACAGTGACTCTAGGCCTCGTGGGGGTCGGCGGCCGCGGCTCACAACTGCTTCCCGTCTTTATGCACCAGGGCGACGTTCGCATCCTCGCCATTTGCGATGCCGTCAAAGAACGCCGCGACCGTGCGAAAGCAACCGTCGACGCGTACAACGGCGACACGGCCTGCACCGCCTACCGCGACTTCCGTGAACTCCTCGCGCGCTCCGACATCGACGCCCTCTACATCGCCACCGGCGACCGCTGGCACGCTCAGCTTGCCATGCAGGCCATGCAGGCCGGCAAGGACGTCTACTGCGAGAAACCCATTTCTCTCTCGATGCGCGAAGGCGAAGCCGTCACGGCCGTCGCCCAGCGCTACCAGCGCATCTATCAGGGCGGCGTCCAGCGCCGCAACGTCGGCAACTTCGTCACCGCCATGACGCTCGCCAAGAGCGGCCGCCTGGGCCGACTCCACACCCTCCACGCCGGCATGGCGACCATGGGCCGCTCCGCAGCCAACCATTTCTTCCCCACTGAGACAGCTCCCGATCCGGACACGCTCGACTGGAACATGTGGCTCGGCCCTGCCGCGTGGCGCCCCTTCAATGCGAAGTACCTCCACTCCTGGCATGGCGAGTACGACTTCCACGGCGACCTCACCGAGTGGGGCAGCCACACCGTCGACCTCTGCCAACTCACCCTTGGCCGCGAACACACCGCCCCTGTACGCTATGTGCCCGAAAATGATACGACCCTAGCCGCCCACTATGCTGACGGCGTCAAGATCGTCATGCGCCAGCAAGGTTTCCGCAACTCCTGCGCCGTCCGTTTCGAAGGCACTGAAGGCTGGGTTGAAACAGACGACTCCGGCGCCATCCTCGTCTCCGCGCCCACGCTCCTCGAAACCCGCAAGGTTCAGACTGAAGACTGGATGCGCCCCGTCGCCCACCCCGCGGAGTTCATCGCCTGCGTCAAGTCGCGCAAGGCCACCTCCGCCCCGCCTGCTTCGCTCCATTTCTCTCATGTCTGCTGCCACGCGGCAACCATCTCCTATCACCTGAAGCGCGAACTCGCCTTTGATCCGGCGACCCTGACCTTCGCAAAAGACGCGGAGGCTAACCGCCTCATCAACCGTCCCTGCCGCGCCCCGTGGTATCTGTAACCCGCACCGACCGAAAGGTAACCCATGTCCACCCAACTCAGAACTCAAATCTCTCTTGCGCTTTTGCGCCCCTGCGTTAAGGATTGCTTCCACACCTTGTTTATCCTGTTAGCCTTTCCCGTCCTAGCCGATGACACCACGCTCATCCAGCGCCTTGCCACCGGCTCGGTCGAGGAAAAGGATGCGGCTCGCCAAACGCTCCTCGCGACTGCCACACCGGCTTCGATCCCGCAACTCTCCGCCCAACTCGCAAACCCCGAGACCTTCGACACCGCCTGCTTCCTGCTTGAAAGCCTACACCACCCGGACGCCGACGCCGCCTTGCTCGCAGCCCTGGATCGCACTTCAGGCCGCGAGCAGGCAGAACTGCTCTACACCTTGGCGCGCCGCGCCTCTGCCGCCGCAGAGAAGCAGGCTGTGGCGTGCCTTTCCCGCGCTGAACCTGTCCGCTCCGCCGCCCTGCGCTACCTCGGCGCCATCGCCACGCCCGGCGCGCTCACCGCACTCGCGGCGCTCCCCGCTGACGCAGCCGCTGCGGCCTCCACGCTTCTGGCGGCAGACACGCTCGCAGCCCGCAAGGATCTCAAACGCGCCACAGTCCTCTACACCCAGCTCTACCGCTCAGCCCTTCCCGACCACATCCGGCTCGCCGCCCTCGCCGGCCTCGTCAAGAACGACCCCGACAACCTGACGGCCTGGCTGACCGAAGGCCTCGGCCAAGCCTCGCCGGTGTGGCGCGGAACTGTCGCACGCCTCGCCGCAGAACTGCCTTCGCGCGACTTGAAGAAGCAGGGCAACAAACTGATGGCTGCACTCCCGTCCGAAGGACGCCTCGCACTCGTCAACGCACTCGTCAACGCCAAGAACCGCGACGGCGCAGCCCTCCTGCGCTCCGCAATTGACAAGAACGGCGAACCGGCCCTGCGCCTCGCGGCTGCCGCCGGACTCGGCGACCTCGGCACAGCGGACGACGCTCCCGCGCTGATCGCCCTGCTCGGCCACGCCGACCCCGCGCTCGCGGACGCCGCGCGCATGAGCCTTATCAAGTTGGCCGACCCGAAAACCGATGTCTCCGTCGTCCGTGCGCTCCGCAAGTGCGACGGCGATGCCGCTTGCCGCGCCCGGCTGATCAGCGTCGCCACCTTCCGCAAGATATCGGATGCTGCGCCGCACCTCCTGTCCTATCTGGCCGATACCGACGCTGCCGTACGCACGGCAGCCTTTCAAG
>Ga0118677_10002946_pt1 | contig 33349 bp, 21 predicted proteins | sample AliMusrvi5mmetaG_FD_86154 | JGI IMG/M metagenome (GOLD analysis project Ga0118677, IMG submission 86154) | reverse complement strand
GCGAAGGCCAGCGCTTCTTCGCCCGCTGGTTCCACGAGGCTTTGCAGAGCTGCCTTGCCCCCGTCATCAAGGTGGCGCACACGCTCCAGAGCCATCTGCTGGGGCTGCTGACCTATTTCCGGCACAAAATCACCAACGCCATGACCGAAGGTTTCAACTCAACCATCCAGTCGCTCAAAGCCAGCGCACGCGGCTTCCGCAACTTCGAGAACTACCGCATCCGTATCCTCTTCTTCCTCGGAAAGCTCGATCTTCAACCACGCTAATTCACGAAGAGCCGATTTTCTTTCCTGCCGAGGTTTTCACAAGCTCTCAGGTTATTGGGAGGTTGCTTTGAGGCGGACGAAGAGTTTGCCGGCGACCGCGTTGCTCCGGGGGATGGTGACAACGACCGTGTCGGCGGCGCTGCCGTTGGCTGTGATGGTGACGGTGACGCCGTTGGCATCCGGCCCGGAAGAGGTTGGGCTGATGGGAACGGCGGTCCAACCGATCAGGTTGTTGCTCCACTCTGCGATCAGGGTGGTGGTGGATTTGCTGGCGACATTGCGGGCGAAGGTGAAGACGAGATTATTCGCATCACCCGTGATATGGGGAAGTATGGAGGTGTTGTTCGCAAGCGGGTTTCCGCCGAATATCCATTCGAGGCCGTTGGGGATGCCGTCGTTATCGGGGTCGTCGCCGAAGTGGGATTGCTGGCCGGGCGCGCTCTCGAGGTTATACGCGGCAACCCAGGAGGCGTAGGGCTGTTGCGCGGGTCCGTTGGTGACGTTGAGAATGCCCGTGCCGGTGATGAGCGCGGTTTTATAGGTGGCGCTGGAGGCAAGGCCGCCCCACATGCCCGGCGACTGATCGAGGCCATTGATCCGCAAGGTGCTGACGGTGTTGGTGCCGGTGAAGTTCAGGTTGAGTGCGCCGCCGGTGTTGAGGTTCACCGTGGAGGTGCTGGCGAGGAATGCGTTCGTAATGCTCAGGGTGCCGGAGTTGACGGTGGTCGGGCCCGTGTAGGTGTTCGAGCCGGAGAGGATGAGTGTGGAGGACGAGCTGTTTTGCACCACACTGGTGACGTTGGCGCCGATGACCCCGCTGATGGTGGTCGTTCCAGCGCCGGTGCCGGAGTTGGTGATGGTTCCCGCGGTGTTGATGCCGCTGGAGATGGTGATGGCGTTGTTTGTGCTGCCGTTGTTATTCAGCGTCAAAGGTCCTGTACCCGCGACACTGCCCGTCTGCACGGTAATGCCGTAGGTGTTGCCAGTGGCGAGGGTCAGGCCACCGCTGCCAATCACAAACCCGCCGTTAAAGAAAACCGTGCCGCTCGCATTTACATTGGAAATGGTGTGTGCGACGGAGTCCAAGGTGACCAAACCAGTGAAGGTCGTAGTTTTTCCGCTGTTGGAATAACCCACGGTCAAATGGTTGTTCAAGGCAATGGGGCCGCCCCATGTGGTTTGGTTGTTGCCGCTTTCGCTAATTTGGAGGGTTCCACTGGAACCAGCAGCCACAACAATCGCGTTGGCGGGGGTAATCGAGGACGCGGTCTGTAAAGTGGCGTTGGCTGTGCCGCTGGTATCGCCGAGGGTGATGGTGCCGCTGCTTAGATTGTTATTGGCCGAGACGTAAACCGTGCCCGCCTTGATGGAAAGCCCGCCGCTGAAGGTGTTTGTGCCGGAGAGAGTCAGCTTCGAGGTGGCGCTGTTCTGGGTCACACTGGTCACGTTGTTGCCGATGGGGGCGCTGATGGTCGTCGCGCCAGTGCCGGTGCTGGAGTTGGTGATGCTGCCGACAGGGTTCACGCTGCCGGTTGAAAGGTTGAAAATGCCGCTGCCGGTGCTGGCAATCATGACGTTGCCGGTGCCGCTGATGCCGCCCGTCAAGTTGCCGGTGTTGCCGGAGGATCCAACGGTCAGGTCATGGCTGTTGAGCGTGATTGCGCCCGGGAATGTTAGGTTTTGAGCGGTGGTGATGGTGGACAAACCGGTGTTGGTCGAGGCCACAGAAATCGGGTAAGCGTTATAGGTAACCCCGCCGTTGAGGTTCAAGTTGGCATTGTTGTTGCCGGTGGTGTCGCCAAGGGTGATTGCGCCTGCCCCGAAAGCCGCGGCAGCCGAGCCGGAAACCGTGCCGCTCTTAATCGCCAACCCGCCATCAAAGGTGTTCGAGCCGGAAAGCGTGAGCGTGCCGCTGCCGCTTTTTATCAGGCCAAAGCCGGTGCCGCTGATGGTGCCGGAAACGGTCAACGTCTTGGCCGTGTTGACATTCCAAATCTGGTTGGCGCTGAGGGCGAGCGGATTGCTGATCGTCAGATTGACCGTGGATGTTGATAGGTCCATTCCCCCCGCATCCAGTGTGAGCGTGCCCGCACCAGAGATGGTGATGGCCGCAGTGGCTCCCGTGACGTTGATGCCGCCCCAGGCGCCGGAATTCGCCAGCGTCAGGTTTCCTCCCAGCGAGGTGCTGGCCCAGGCAGCCACCCTTCCGGATGTCGGCGCCGTGCCGCTGGTCCAGCTCGCGCCTGCCGTGAGATCGGTCCCCGTGGCGGCCTTGATGACCGGCCCCAAGCTGCTGACCAGGAAAGGCGCGCTAGGTCCCGCCGCCGCAGCGGGGTTGCCCGGGGTGTCGATAGCCGTGCCAGCGGCGATCGAGATGCCCAGCGTGCCGTCGCCGGTGATGCTGGAGATCGTTACCGTCCGCGTCGCTCCGGTTCCCGTCACCGTCACAGTGCCTACATTAGCGCTGCCGGTTCGGTTCAAGGTGAGGTTGCCAGTGTTCAGGGTGCTCGCGTTGAAGTTGGCATCCGCATAAGTCACCGTGTAAGTCACGGGGCCGCTGACCGTCGAAGCCGCCGAGGGGGCGCCAATCGTTAGAGTCGGCCCGACCGTGTCATAAGACACGGATGCGGTGTTGGAGGCGGCATTATTGTTGCCCGCTGTGTCCTGGGCGGCGGCGGCGGCCACCTGGCAGGTCACAGTCCCCTGGGCGCTTGGTGTCACCGAAGCGGTGTATGCCGGGCCGCTCCCGGTCAGGGAACTGACGGTGCCGTTGGTGACAATGATGTCTGCGGTGGTCAGACCGCTCACCGGCTTGGAGAACGTCAGCGCAAAGGGAATCGGCGAGGCGCCTGTCGCGACACCAGAGGGCGTCACGGTCACGGTCGGCGGCACCGAGTCATATATGACGGAAGCGGTGTTGGAGGCGGTGCTGGTGTTGCCGGCCGCGTCCTGGGCGGCGGACGCGATCACCCGGCAGGTCACAGTCCCCTGGGCGCTTGGCGTCACCGAAGCGGTGTACGTCGTGCCGCTCCCGGTCAGGGAACTGACGGCGCCGTTGGTGACGGTGATGTCTGCGGTGGTCAACCCGCTCACCGATTCCGAGAACGTCAGAGTAAAGGGAATCGGCGAGGCGCCCGTCGCTGTGCCGGGCGGTGTCACGGTGACGGTCGGCGCGACCGTGTCATACGAGACGGAGGCGATGTTGGATGCGGTGTTGTTCACGCTGGTCGCGCTTTGGGCGGCGGCGGCCGGCACCTGGCAGGTCACGGCGCCTTGGGCGGTTGGTGTCACCGGAAGGGTGTAGGTCGTGCCGCTGCCGGAGAGCGCGCCCTTGGTGCCGTTGGTGACGGTGACTTTGGCAGCTGTTAGACCGGTCACTGTTTCGGAAAACGTCAGGGTGAAGGTGATCGGCGAGGTTTTTGTGGCCGTGCCGGTGGGCGTGACGGTCACCGTCGGGGAAATCACTGTCGCGGTGGCTTTGAACTCGTCGAACTGCGCCAGCGCACTCCTCGTCGTGCTGCCGCTCGACACCGCGAGGCCGACTTGCAAAGATGCGGGCAGGCTGGCGTAGGTCGTGGTCGTTCCTTGCTGGGTCCAGGTTGTGCCATCGGTCGAGACATAGGCGGCGATCGTATTGCCCGAGCGCACGAGGCGCAGCCATTGTGGAAAGACGAGTCCGGTGACATCCACTTTTGAGGCGGCGGCACCAGCAGTGGTGCGTTTGATGAAGCTGGCCGTCCCTGCGGAGGAGAGGCCAATGAAGGCGTGGGGGGCATTGGCGGCGGTACCCGTGCGCAGCATCAGGCCGGCGCGGGCGGTCGTGCTGTTTTCGGTGATCGAGAGCAGCTTGACCTGTACGGTGTAATCACCGGTGATCGGCTGCGATTCAAAATGGAACGCGTCCGCGGTGCCCGAAGTGGACAGCGCCCCGCCGCCGCTGATATTAACTGGGCCGAACGTGCCGTCGGAGACGTTGTTCACCTTGTTCGCCCCGGCGTTTTTGTTGCCTCGAATCTGCGCCTCGGTCAACGCGTAGTCGTAGATGCGGAACTCGTCAAAGACGCCATCGAGATTCGAATCGGTGCTCACCATTGAGCGGCCGAGCCAGTTGTTCACGTCGTTGATGGTGGTGAGCCCTTGCGTATCGGGCAGCGTCTGCATGAGCAGGCCGTTGCGATACCAGCGCCAGTTTTGGGCGACGGCGTCATAGACCAGGACGACGTGGTATTGGATGGCGTTCGCCGCGGCGCCGGAAGAATCAATGCTGTGTGCATCGCTATACACATCCGTGGCGCCCGCCGGGTAGTTGCGGGAAAGCCGCTGGTCGTAGGGCGTCGGGCCATTGTTGGAGCTGAGGGCGACGTGATGGGTGTCCGTGCCGTTAAAGGTGCCGCCGGGGGCGTTTACTTCGCCGATGCTGCTCGTGCCGAAATCAAAAATGCGCGCCCAGCTTTGGGTCGTGTTCATGGTCACCCAGGCTTCGTAGGTGGCGCTGGTGTAGCGGGTGCCGCCGCCATACGTGCCGGTGATCACGCCGCTGGGCAGGTCGATGTAGGCCTGCGTGGTCGAGGAGCCACCGGGCAGGTCGATGCCGGCGCCACTCGAGTTGAAGACCGCGCCCGCGCCGCGCACTGCCGCGCTCGCGCCGCCGATGCTGTCGGGGACAGCCGTGCCGTCGGCGATCGCCGCATTGGCCGTGCCCGAGAAGCTGTAGCGATGCTTGGGCGCGGCCGGGATGAAATCCGCCGCGACGCCTGCCGAGCCGTGCGTGCCGGCGCCGATATCCGTGCCTGTCCACGCGGCGGGCAGCGGCGTTGCAGGCGTGTAGGGATCGAAGCGGTATGCTGGGATGGGCCGCTCGAGCGCGCCGTTGGGATACTGCACACCGACCGACATGTCATCGCTGCCGGTGTAATCCTTGAACAGTGCCTCGACATAATAGCGCTGTCCGGCCGTCAGCGCGATCGTGGCGGAGGCCTGGCTGCCTTGAGCGGTCCAGTTGCGAAAGCCGGTGCCGGTGGTCGCGTAGCAGATGCGGCTCTTGCGCTCAGGCGTGGCATCCGTCGAGAGCCACAACTCCGAGGCATCGTCGCTGGCGATATAGAAGATATAGTTTCCGGTCACCGGGGCGGTGAACCACGCCCGCCAGCGCTCGCCGAAGTAGTCTGTGTTGGGGTTGCTCTGCGGTGCTTCAAACACGTCCGTCACAATCTCCGAACCCGACGTGGTGAAGGGGTATCGCGGACAGCCGATGAGGTCGCCAATCGCCCCTCCCCCATAGTAGTAACTGGTGAAGTCATACCACTCGCGCAGGATGCCGCCGCCGGTGCCAGGCTGCGGGAGAATGCGCACGGTGGCGGTGGCGGGTGATCCGACCGTGTAGCCCGTGCCGCTCGCGATCGTGAGGATCACATCCTCCTCAATAATCGCCCCACTCGGGTTGTTCGGAGAGACGGTAATCGTCGTCGAACTCTGGCTGGCGGGAATCGTCACGGTCGTTGGGAGCGTCATGTAGTCCGTGCCGTTGGTCGCGCTGCCGCCGATGGTGAGGTTCACGGTGAGCGCGCCAGCGGTGCTGCCGGTGCGGGTGACCGTGAAGGTGCCGGTGTCGCCGCTCGTGTTGCTCGCCGCCGGGTCGGTCGCCACGATGCTTACCTGCGTGGGGCCGCTATCGTGAATGATGACGGTTCCGCTGGTGGTCGCCCCGAGCGTGTAGGTCACGGCCGGCGAGAGTGTCAGGATGACGGTCTCGTCGGGTTCGGCAAGGGAGTCGCTTATCGGCGTAATCGTCACTGTCGTGCTCGCCGACCCGGCCGGGATGGTCGCGCTGAGACCGGTCGGCTGGTAATCGAGGCCATACGTCGCGGCGCCGGTCAGGTCGAAATAAACTGGCAAGGCGGCAGTCGTCGGGCCGGTGCGGGTGATGGTGAAGGTGCCGGTGTCCGGGCCGGCCTCGCTCGCGCTCGCATCCGTGGCGGCGACGGTTACTGTGTTGGGCATGGTCGGCGGAGTGGTGCTGCTTCCGCCCGTCGCGGTGAAATCCAGGTTCACCACACTCGGCCCGATGACCACGGGATTCGCGAACTGTGCCACGAACGTCCAGCCGTCGTGCAGGGCGCTGAGGCTGTAGGTGTTGGCCGCGAGCGCGCCGAGCGTGTAGCGCCCGTCGGAATCCGTGTAAGTGATGTGCCAATTCGCGTCCTGGATCAACACGTCCGGCACGGGCGTGCCGTCGCTCGTGGTCACGCGACCACTGATGCTGAAGGTCGCCGGCGTGCCGACGTGGATCACGAGATTCTGCACCGCGGTTTTGCCCTTCATGTCGCTCACCGTGCAGCGCACGTTGTAGTCGCCGGCGGTGCTCCAGCTCTTGGTCTGCGTCGCGGAGTTGTTCACGCTTGGATTGCCGCCGTCGCCAAAATCCCACGAATACGCCAGCGTGTCGCCATCGGGATCGGACGCGATCGCCGTCAGCGTAACGGAGCCGCTGACGGCCGGCGTGTACGTGCTCGCCGTCACCACCGCGACCGGCGGGCTGTTAGACAACGGGTCCGTGAAATTCACCACCACGTCCAGGTAGTCGTCGGGAGACGTGCCGCCGCGCGCGATCGGGGTGATGGTGAGTTTTGCCGCCGCGTCATTGAAACTGCGCCCGATGAGCAACGCCGCGTCGCCTTGCCCGGCGGCGGATAGCGGGGTCATGTCGAGCAGTTCGTCGTTTTGCGTCCAGGAAATCAATGCCCCGTTGTCAGCCGTGAAGTCGGCCGTGGGTGTCCAGTCCGGGCGGAATTCAATGCAATAAGTCAGGCTGCCAGACTTGGCCACGCGCATCCCGTATGGATGCCCGGTCGTGAGACTGGTCTTGTCGGGATTGTAAATGCGGCAGGTGCCGTTGGCGGTCGCCGTCACCACATCGGTCGATTCCAACCAGTGGATGCTGTAGCGCTCGAATGTGTTGTAGGGCCCGTAGTTCGATTGGTTGCCACCCATGACGCTGTGGTTGTTCCCATACTCGGCGTGGACGCCTGGCCCGATGGGCGAATCGCTGGTCACGTTCCAAAGATTCGCGTGGCCGAGTCCGAAATTATGGCCCCATTCGTGCAGCCAGATGATCGGGTTTTCCGGAGCCCTCATCCACAGGGAGTTTCCACCCACGGAACCCAGCCCGGCATAAACGCCATCCGAGACGCTTCCGGTAAATACGACGGCTTGAAAGTCGAAGTTCGTCTCCGGCGAAGCGTAGGGATGATTGCCCGAGCCATCGTCATAAGCCGCCGCCGCCGCGAGCGCATCGGTGCGTAGTTGATTCTCTTGGCCATTGGCGTAATACCACGAATCCGCCTGCGGCAAATCGAGCGTGGGCGTGTAGGCGTAGGTGGACTGGAGTTTGCCGTAGGACCAATCGCGAAACTTATCCACCACGGTTTGCAGGCTGGAATTCAAGACCGCATCGCTCACTGGCTCATAGTTCGACGCCTGATTGGCAAAGCGCACGCGGATGGCGAGGAATTTCTTGTTGCCCGTCGTGTGCGTGGCGGGCGTCACCGTGCTCGTGCCGCCGCTCGATCCCGAGCCGCCGGCCTCCATGAGTATCAGTCCCTCCGGCGTCTGGAGCCATTGGTTCACGAGCGCGGGGCTGGCGAGCCAGACAATCTTTGAGCCGATATGCAGGGCCGTTTCATCAGCGGATGCTGTGGTCGGCGTCCCTGAGATGGGGCAAATGGTATTAGCTTGGCCCCCGGCGGCCTTTAGTTGCGCCGCCTCGTCCTGTGAAAGCACTTCGTAGGGGGTGTCGCGCAACGCGAGAAGCTTCTGCCCGTCCTGGGACGTCACGCCCACGCCGAGGATCGGCGTGACCTTGGCGGATATCTGCTGCAGGCGGCTTCCGTAGGTGTAGGTCTTGTAACTCTCCTCGCCGATCTTTACCATCCGCCAGATTGGTTCCTCAACCGTCTGCCCCGGCAGCGGCGTGACCGCGAGCACGAGCAATTCCCCTGTGTCGCGCACCGGATACTCGATGTTTGAGGCGATTTCCGGCGGGAGCGCCTGCCGCAAATTATAGGGCAGCAGCGCGGCAACTGCCGCTTGGGGATCGTCATGAATAAGCCGGGCCATCGCCCCGCCCCGGGCTTGCGCCAAGCGCACGCCATCCGCAACGAGGGCGGGCTTCTCCCCTTCGGTCGCTGCCACGTAATGCTCGGCCCATTGGCGGAAGGCATCAAGCACCGGCGACGCAACCGTCCGCGCTGGCGCAGCCGTGACGCGTTGAGAGGCTGTTGCCGCTGCCGCCGCCGGTTGGTCGCGCCCATCCCCCGTGACGCCCGTCGCCATCCCCTTCGGCGGCTTCGCCGCGAGCGGGGCAGTCGCAGGCGCAGTCTTGGACCGCATCGGCACAGGCACCGCTGCTGCATGCGGAAGCGGCGCCGGTGAAGCCGACCGCGGTTGCTCCCGCCAGATTAGCGCCGCCGCGCAGGCGAGAAGGATCACGCCGACGAAGCGCTTAAGACTGGGATGGTTCATGAGGGGTGGGGTTACAGGCAAATTTGGACAGGCAATGCCATCGACTGGTCAGGAACCCGCGCGAGGCCAAAAACGACGGTGGCGCCCTCTCAGCAGGTTCAACATGGGGAAATCAACAGTCATAAAAACGACAGTTTATTCTACTGTTTTGCATTAAGGCGGTCAAATTTTTGGTGGTTCATATCGTTGAAACAAAAGGTGGTTTGAACCAAATTATACCATTTAGCAAAAAAAACGCCATACTGTTCGCCTACAAAGCGTTTACGGCCTTTTTTACTCCACGGTGTCTTTTTTCATTGAGGCAACACGTACGGGAACCGTGACAGCGGAACTGACAGCGCCAACCGGCGGCTGGCTCCGCTTCACTCCGCAGCAATACACCCTTCTTTGTTGGGCGGCATCATGGGGCTATGCCAACCCATGTCCTTCGCCAAAAATCGCGGCCAGCAGCCGCTCTAAGAAATGGCATCATCATGAAAGCAACTGACACCCTATGAGCGACACTTTACAGGGTGGGAACGGGTCCTCAAATAAAACGGCGCTCTGTTTTCCCAAAGCGCCGTTTCAATGAATATTTTTGGTGGTATTGGCTCTACGCCACCACCTTGTCCTTCGCCCGTTTGCGGGCGTTGGCGTCGAGGATCTTCTTGCGCATGCGCAGGCTCTTGGGCGTCGCTTCGACGTATTCGTCCGGGGCGATGTATTCGAGCGAGCGTTCCAGCGTCATCACGAGCGGCGGCGCCAGCGAGATGCCTTTGCCGTCGCCGGTGGAGCGCATGTTGCTGAGCTTCTTGGCGCGGCAGGGGTTCACCGGCATGTCGTCGGGACGGGCGTTTTCACCGATGATCATCCCTTCGTAAATCTCCTCCTGTGGCCCGATGAAGAGGCGCCCGCGTTCCTGGATGGTTTCCAGTGCGTAGGCGGTGGAGACGCCGCCGTCCATGGAGATCAAGACGCCGTTGTAACGGGTGGGGATGTCGCCCTTGTAGGCCGCGTATTCCTTGAAGAGGTGGGACATGATGCCGTGGCCCTTGGTGCAGTTGACCAGGTCGGTCTCGAACCCGATGAGACCGCGCGTGGGGACGTCCGCCTGGACGGTGACGCTGTGGGGCTGGTGGTCCATGCTGACGATCTCCGCCTTGCGCCCGGCGAGGGATTGGAGGATGTCGCCCAAGTTCTCGTTGGGCACGTCCACATAGACCGTCTCGATCGGCTCCATCAGGTTGCCGTTGTCGTCCCGATGGAAAATGACCTCGGGGCGCGAAACCAGAATCTCGAACCCTTCGCGGCGCATCTGCTCGACGAGGATGGCGATCTGCATTTCGCCGCGCGCCTGGATTTCGAAGTGCCCGGCGGTGTCGGTGTCGCTGAAGAGGATGGAGACGTTGGTGCGGGTCTCGCGCACGAGCCGCTCGCGCACCTGGCGGGCAGTGAGCAGCTTGCCTTCGCGACCTGCCAGCGGGCCGTCGTTGATGCAAATCTGCATGGTGATGGTGGGCGGGTCGATGTCCACGAAGTGCAGGGGGAGGCGCTCTTCGGTGTCGGTGATGGTTTCGCCGATGAACACGTCCTCAAAGCCGCACAAGCCGATAATGTCCCCGGCGCTGGCGTGTTTGACTTCGATCTTCGCAAGGCCCTGGTGGCTGAAGAGGGCGGTGACGTTCGCACGTTCGCGCGTCCCGTCCTTGTGGATGCAGACGACGGTGTCGCCGACATTCACCCGGCCGCTCACGATGCGTCCGTAGGCGATGCGCCCGAGGTAATCCGAGTAGTCCAGGTTGGAGGCGATCATCTGGAAAAAGCTCACGTCGGACTTCGGCGGCGGCGGGATGTGCTTGATGATGGCCGCGAAGAGCGGCTCCATGGTTTCGGAAACCTGGCCGATTTCGTTCATCGCATAGCCGTCGCGGGCGCTGGCATAGACCACCGGGAAGTCGAGCTGCTTATCGGTGGCGTTGAGCTCGATGAAAAGGTCGAACACCATGTCGAGCACCTTGTGGGGGCGGGCGTTCTCGCGGTCGATCTTGTTGATGACAACGATCGGCTTGGCGCCGTTCTGGAGCGCTTTCTTCAAAACAAACTTGGTTTGGGCCTGCGGGCCGTCATGGGCGTCCACTACCAGCAGCACGCCGTCCACCATCTTCATAATGCGTTCGACTTCGCCGCCGAAATCAGCGTGGCCGGGGGTGTCCACGATGTTCACATGGTAGTCGTGCCACTTGAAGGCGGCGTTCTTGGCGCGGATGGTGATGCCCTTCTCGCGCTCGAGGTCCATGGAGTCCATGATGCGCTCCTCGCTGGAAATGGCTTGGTTGGCGCGGAAGGTGCCCGACTGCTTGAGCAGTTGGTCCACCAAGGTGGTCTTGCCATGGTCGACGTGCGCGATGATGGCGATGTTGCGGATGTGCTCCATATCAAATTCAGTAATCGTGGTGTTCTCGTTCAAAAAGGCCGGGAATATGGCGGCAGAGTCGTCCGGAGTCAACGGATTAGAACAAACATCTTCACATCTCTTGTTGACAAGTGGCCTCCGGGAGTTCATTTTCCGCGTCCATTTCCTTTTTGAGAGTTAAGCCATGGCCAATACCAAATCCGCAGCCAAACGCGCAAAGCAGACCGTCGTCCGCACGGGACAGAACCGTACCGCTTTGAGCGCCATCAAGACCCACACCAAAAACTTCGACGCCGCCATCAAGACCGGCAAGAAAGACGAGTCCAAGACCGCCCTTCAAGTGCTGGTCTCCTCGCTCGACAAGGCCGTCAATGACGGACGGGTTCACAAGAACCTGGCCGACCGCCGCAAGAGCCGCCTGGCGAAGAAAATCGCCACGCTCGCGTAGTTTAACGCCTCCGCCCGCTTTGCAAAAGCGGTTGGCGCGGGAGTATTGTCAGGTTTACGGACCGTTTGAAGCGGCCCGCCCTTCTTTGGTTTTTTGAGCACAGGCCTCCTTCGGGGAGCTTGTGCTTTTTTTCAAAAACCCCATCAGGGTCAAAAAGAAGCTACTCCACCACCCGGCTGAACCGCTGGATCGCCAGCGCCTTGCCGGTGGTCTCGTCGATGTCGATCAACGCGCCACTCAGAGCCACGGGGCCTTTGGCCACCGGGAAGGTGGCGGGCAGATTGGTGATAAAGCGGGTGATGATCGGCTCGATCTCCCGTCCCAGAATCGACTCCGTGGGACCGCACATCCCTGCGTCGCACAGAAAGGCGGTGCCGCCGGGGAAAATCCGCTCGTCGGCGGTCTGGACATGCGTGTGCGTGCCCACCACCGCCGAAACGCGCCCGTCCATAAAGCGCCCGAAGGCGATTTTCTCGCTGGTGGTCTCGCAATGGACATCGACGAAAATCACAGCGGTCTCCTCGCGCATTTTTGTGATGGCCGCATCCAGCGCGCGGAACGGGTTCTCCAAAATCGGCTGCATGAAGGTGCGCCCTTGGACGTTGATGACGCCCACTTTTCCCTTTGCGGTCTCTAGGACGACGCTCCCCTGGCCGGGCGTGTCCTCCGGGTAGTTGATGGGCCGCAGCAGGCGCGGTTCGGTATCGATGTAGTTGAAAAGCTCCTTTTGATCCCAGACGTGGTCGCCGGTGGTCACCACCGCGATGCCTGCCCGCAGCAGGTCGATGGTGATCTTGGGGGTGATTCCGCGGCCGCCCGCCGCGTTCTCGCCGTTGACGATGACGAAATCGAGTTCATACTCTGCTTTGAGGGTGGGCACCAGGTCGATCACGGCCCGGCGTCCAGGCTCGCCCACTACGTCACCCAGGAACAAAATTCGCAACATAAGCGCTTCTTTACTGGAAAACACCGCAGTTCCACAAACGATTTCATCACGATGCGCCATTTCCTTTCCTTTCTTTTGATGGCCGGGCTGCTTTGGGCCACCCCGATCCGGGCCGCCGAACCGCTCAGCGCGCTGGCGGAACCGCCCGATTGGTCGGACCTGGAGCCGTTCCAGAAGACCATCACCCGCGCCGATTTTGTGCGTCTGCTCGACACCGTCTATGCCCCGGGGGGAGCCTGGAAGGAGTGCATCGACGTGGGAACCAAGTCTGCCCGCATTCATCAACCCGGCGCGTGGGGGAGCGATTTCCGGCTCGTTTTCGCCCCGGACGCCGCATCCGCCCAGCCGGCACCTCGTTACTGGACGCCGCCAGGCGAGCGCAAGTTCAAGCCCGGCAAACCGCTCGCAGGCTATACCATCGCGCTGGACCCCGGCCACTTGGGGGGGCGCTGGGCCAGGATGGAGGAGCGCTGGTTTCAGATCGGCGACACCCAACCGGTGATGGAAGGCGAAATGACGCTGCTCGCCGCGCGCCATCTGGCCGACCGCCTGAGGGCGCTGGGGGCCACCGTGGTGATGGTGCGCAACAAAAGCGAGCCGGTCACCGACGAACGCCCCTCCACCCTGCGCAGCGTGGCCCGCGCCGAACTTGCTGGCGTGGCCCTCGTCCTCGATACCTACAACGGCCCCAACGACCCGCTCAAGACCCACTCCGTCCAATGGCAAAGCGAGTTGCTCTTTTACCGGGTCAGCGAAATCCGGCACCGGGCCGCCCGGGTCAATAACAAGCTCAAGCCGGATCTGGTCATCTGCCTGCATTGCAACGCCGAGGAATGGGGCGACCCGGCCAACCCGAAACTCACTGACATCAACCATCTCCACCTGCTGGTGAACGGAAACTGCGGCCCCGGCGAACTCGCATGCGCGGACATCCGGCACGACATGCTCTTCAAGCTCCTGAGCCGTTGCGCGCGCGTGGAGTTGCCGCTCTCCAACCGCGTGGCCGCCTCGCTGGCCAGCGCCACCGGCTTGCCCCCCTACGAATACCACGGCTCCAAAGCGCGCCCGACGGAGAGCCCCTACGTCTGGACCCGCAACCTGCTCGCCAGCAGGCTCTACCGCTGCCCGGTGATCTATTGCGAGCCCTATGTGATGAACTCCAAGCCGGTTTTTGACCGGGTGCAGATGGGCGACTACGAGGGCACAAAAAAAATCGACGGCGGGGAATGCAAGAGCCTCTACCACGAATACGCCGACGGCGTGGCCGCAGGGGTGGCGAAGTATTTTGCGGAGATGGGAAAGTAATACCACTCCCAGAACGCGGTGCTCCCATCCTGCGCGTTCTCGTTGCGGAGTCGAACTCCGTAACGCACCCCTCTGCGACGCTGCGCTTCGAACCAGTAAACAAGGGAGGCAAAACCGCCCTACGCTCACGCGATGCGCCGCAGGTGGAGAACGTGCTGTGCGTAGGGCATCACGATGCCTTCCTTGATCAGTTCCAACTGGCTAGCTAGAGCGTCTGCCTGAATGGGCGGGGACGCGGGTGTCTGGGCGTGCGCGCCGATCCCAAGAACGGTTGCCGCCACGGCGATGAGGAAGGCTTTGGAAATGTGCTGCCTGAAGAGAATGCAGGCTGTATCCGGCGATCCGGCACCAAAGTCAACCCGCCATTTCCTTTTCCATGCAGCCCCAATCCCGGCAATCCTCCTGCCGCCCGCAGAGCTGTTTCTTGCGCGTTGTTGGGAACAGCCGTCGCGCGTCATTTCTTCGCCGGTTTTTCGGCGACGAGCGCGGCGAGATAATCCGTCAGCGCTTCGATCTCGGGCTGCGTCCCCACCAATGGCGGCATGAACGGGCGGTAGGGGGAGTTTTCCGGGTAACCGTGGAGGATGTTGACGAGATTCGCGACGGACTTGCGGTCCCGTCCTTTCAAAAAGACGCGCATGGGCCGGTAGCCGTCCAGCGTGTGACAGGCCATGCATTGGCCGCGGAACATGAGCTCGCCGCGGGCAGTGACGGCTTGCCAGAGCAACGGGTTTTTCTCCCTGACCTCCACCGCCCAGTTCGCCCTCTCTTGGGCGGTGGTCAGGATGGCATCGGCCACGGCCCATTTCGTCCGCTCTTCCGGGCTCACCCATTGGCTGCGGGCAAGGTAGCCTTCCTTGTTAAAGCGGGCGACTTCGCTGGTCCGCACGCCGTTGGAGAACATGTGCCCGGCGATGACGTAGGGCTTGCGCAGCATCTCACGAAGCATTTCGGTGGAGCCGATGGTGGTGTAGGCAAGCGCCGCGACCGCGAGCGCGCCGCCGAGCCGGAATCCCAGGGCATTGCGGGCGCTGGTGAAGAGGTAAACGGTCGCGACGGTTGCGACGGCGGAGAGAGCCAGGACCAGCGCCAGGCGCGTGAGGATGGTAAAGAGCCCCTGGCCGATGGTGGAGGCGCCGAGTTCGAGCAAGGCGCGGTGCGCGGGCGGCACGTTGGAGAGATACCAGAAGAGTCCCACCGGCAGGAGGAGGAAGGTGGGGAGCAGCCAGCGGCGCGCCCAGAGAACCATTTCGGTTTTGAGTTCCGGCTGTTTTTCGCCGTCGATGAGGCTGGCCGTCACCAGGGCGAACACGCCGGCTTGGGAGAGGCAGATCAGCGTGCGCACAAACAGGCTGGGCCAGAAAGTCGGGTTGAAGAACGCCGCCCAGAAGACGAAGGTCTCCTGGTGCGTCCCCGCCGCAATCGCTTCCAGCCAGGCCCGGCCCGGAGTGAGCATGAAGGTGAGGATGCCGTTGATGAGGAAGAGCGAAAGCCAGGCCGTGACCGCGTAGAGCCAGCCCAGCTTGAGGTGGAGCGAATCCGAGATGCGACCCCAGAGGTAGTAATAGGCGGCGATGGAAGAGAGCTCGACGATGAAGACGACCCACTCGATCCCCCACGCGAACACCCAGTAGTGGATCAGCGTGCTTGTCGCCTCCGGGTTCGCCAGGCCGATGGCGAACCAGATGCCCACGCCCGTCACGGCGCCGAAAATGCCGGTGAGAATCAGAAAAAACTTGGCGTGCTTTTTCAGGACCGCCAGCCAGTCGGCGCGTCCCTTGCGGCGCGCGATCATCTCGGTGATCGGCAAATAGAAGCCGCCGCCGATGGCAAAATGCGAGATAAAGACGTGGAAGATGGCGATCAGGGCGATCACCAGCCCGCTTCCAAAAATAGGCACATCCCAGACCGGATAGTTCATGGTGAATGGTGGTTGGATTACAGGACTTCGATGTAGCCCACGATGGTTAAAGCGATGAGTGCAAACAAGAGAAGCACGCCAAAGTAGGTGGCCATGCGGTCGCGGCGGCCCGTTGCGGTGCGGGGGTCAAAGAGCGGAACCGCCGCCCAGAGCAGGATCACCAGCGTGAAGGCTCCGATCCCCGCAAATTCGCCCAGCGTCCCCGGAATGACGCGTCCCAGCATCTTGAGAAACTGGAACTGGCTCATGAAATACCACTCGGGATGAATGCCGACAGGGGCCGGCTTGAGCGGGTCGGCCTGGGCGTCGAGTTGCCAGGGGAAGAGGGCCGCAAGCACGGCCAGCAGATTCAGGACGAGCAACCACGCGCCCATGTCCCGCAGGGCGAAGTTCGGGAAAAAGGGGACGGAGCGCTGTTCTGCGAGCGGTTTGGCATCCTCGCTGGGCGGGACGGCGTTCCCGTGCTTCTGCACCAGCCAGAGGTGGAACCCGAGCAGCGGGGCAAAAAGAGCGGGGAGCACGACGACGTGCAGGGCGAAAAACCGCTGGAGCGTTGCCGCCGAAACTTCGGGGCCGCCGCGCAGCAACGCCGAAATGATACCGCGCATGCCGGGCATCACTTCCGGGATGGCCAGGCCCACGCGCGTCGCGAAGAATGCGAGTTCGTCCATCGGCAGCAGGTAGCCGCTGAAGCCGAACACCATGCAAAGCCCGAACAACCCGAGGCCGCTCCACCAGCCGAATTCGCGCGGCTTGCGGTAGGCCTTCATGAAAAACACCGAGAACATGTGGACGAACACGGCGGCGATCATGACATTCGCCGACCACGCGTGGACGGAGCGGATCAGCCAGCCCATCTTCACCTCGTAGGTGATCTGGCGCACGGAATCATACGCCTCCGGGCCGGGCCGGTAATAGACCATCAAGAGCACTCCGGTAAGCGCCTGGACGATGAAGAGGAACAGGCTGATGCCTCCCCAGTAATACCAAAAGGAATGTTTGTGTTCCGGCACCCGCTTGTGCGCGGCGTGCGCAATGACAGGCGTCAGATCCAGCCGTTCATCCACCCAGCGGTAGGCTTTTTCCAGCAGGCAGCGCGGATCAAGCACGGGAGATCACCGCCTTTCCTTCAACGATGGCGACCCGGAAGGGGGTCAGCGGCTTGGGCGGCGGCCCCGAAATGTTGGCCCCGGTATCCGCATTGTAAACGCCCCCGTGACACGCGCAGGTGATCTGCGCCTTCTTCGGGTCAAACTCCACGGTGCAGCCCAGATGCGTGCAGACCGCGCTGAATGCCGACCACCCGCCATCGGCATGGTGGATGAGCATGGCCGGGCGCCCGGCGAACTTGAACATCAAGGCCGAACCGGCGGGGAGCTTGGCCGCATCATTCAGCGTCACCTCTTTCACCGAAGCTTCCGTCTCGGCCTTCTGCGCCGCGGACGCCAGATACTGGTAAACCGGGTAGCCCAAGGCCGCCGCATAGCAGGCTCCGGCCACGGTCATCGCAACCCGCACGAATACCCGACGGGTGGTAGGGTTACCTTCCTCTGGAATGATTTGGGGCGGTTGATTCATGGCAGGACCTCCTTTTGGATCGGCTTGGCCTTGTATGCTAAAAAGACCATCCACCCGAGCGCCAGCAGACCGGCCACGAACACCGCCAAAAACAGGCCGACGACGGGCCAGTTTTCGACGATCTTTTGATTCCAAACATCGTAGCCCTGGAGCGCAAGCGTGATGTCGCGCACCCCGTCGCGGTAGATCACGGCCACCGCCGTTAGAAGCAGACCCGCAAGCGTGGCCGCCAAAGCAAGAAAGCCGCCCGCCTTTTCCCGCCGCACCATCGCCACCGCCCCCAGGCCGATGACACCCGCCGCAAGCCCCAGCCAGACCCACGGCAGCAGTTGGTAAAAGGCGCTTTCGGTCAGCTTCAATCGGACCGCCTCGGGTTGCGCTTGAAAAAACCGAAACGCCACCGCCGTCTGGAGCGCCGCCCCAGCCGCTGCCAGCGCCCCGCCCTGCCCCACCAGAATGGCCTTGAGCGCCTCCGTATTGCGCCGCCAGATTCCCGCCACAACCAACCCGAGGCCTCCCACAGTCAACGAACCTGTCAACATATAGAGCCAGCGCGGAAACAAAGTGGCATCCCCATGCGGCAGCCCGGTTCCATTCGGATGGGCGCGGAACATCTCTTCCCAAACGCCGGGACGCAGCATCAGCGTCATGTTCGAGCTGTATATCTTGGCGATGGCCAGGCCCGTCAGCAACGCCAGCAATCCGACGCCCCACCACGCCTTGCCGCTTCCATCCCGTTCATTGGCCACATAAAGCAGCGAATAGAGAAGGATGACCAGGAAGATGACGGAGAGCCACCACACCCCGATCAACACGCTGCTCGTGTAGAGAAAATTGCCATAGAGCACCTGGGTGAACAAAAGGGGGGGGATGCCCAAGTTGATCAGATAGGTCATGAGAAAAGGCAGCGCCCGGGCGATCTGCGAGGAACCGGCGACCCTCCGCTCATCTCCCCGCCGCCGCCCGGTAATATTCCAGATAATGCCGATCAACAACCATCCCAGCACCAACTGCACTGTCACGAAATGCAGCGAGAGAACGGTTCCGTGGAGCGCCTTGAAAAGCCACACAGGTGCGGGCATCGGGATCGGGTCTGGCAATGGGAAGTTGGCGAAGCCTGGCATAACCGAAGTTGCGGCGTTAAAAGTCGCGCCCCTTTGTGAGGCAGACTGAGGCATATTTCAACCCCTTTCTTCGGGGAATCCCCGATGGAGCGCGCGCTCCCGCACGCTCTCAAACTCACGGAGTGGAGACCCGCAGGCGCGCGAACCCTACTTGGGAACCGAGCTCCTTCACGGCGGGTTTAAGGCGGAAGGTGACCGTTTCGGTGATCCCGTCGGAATTGGGGACCGGTGTGCCGATCTGCTCCATGTTGGTCCCCACCGGTGTCCATTTGACAAGGTCGAGGGAGGTTTCCACGCTGTAGATCAAGCCGGATTGATCAGTCCGGCGCCGATAGCTGAAGGTGAAGTAATCTTTGCCATCGGCAGGATTTGTCTGCACTGCGGAGACCGGGAGTTTGGAGCGGTCCAAGGCAACGGGGTTCAAACCCAGCCCATAGGCAATCAAGTTCGATATCCCACTGTGGGTGGTGTCGCCGGGAGCAAAGCCCAGCACGGAGAGGGAGGCTGTGGCTCCGGTGAAGCCGGAGGCGCTGGCGCTGATTGCCGTCGTCAAGACGCCGCCGGTGAGCGGGCCGCCGAGAATGTTCACCGTAAAAGAGGCGGAGGTTTGACCGGCTGGAATGGTGAGCGTCCCCGTGACGGTCGCCACCGCCGTATTGCTCGAAGAGAGGGCGACGACCAGATCGGTCGGGTAAGTCCCCGAAATTTGCACCGCGCCGGTCTTGGGCGCATCTCCCTTCATGGCGACACCGGGCACCGACAGCACCAGATTCGTGTTTTCTTTGTCAATGACGGTGGTGGAGCCTTGGCCACCGCTAAAGCCCGCTCCCGAGCTGGTCACAGAAACCAGTTCATTGCCGGTGATCTTGTTGTCCGCCGGGGCGGTCATGTTGAAGGCGGCCCAACTGCTGCCCGCCGGAATGGTTACCGTTGAGGGGACAACCAGCCGCACCGGATCGCTTGAAGTCAGGTTGATGACCGTGTCGGCAACTCCGGCGGCGAGCATGCCCACGGTTCCGGTAAGAGCGGGGCTGCCTTCGGTAATGCTCGTGGGCAGCGCCATCCCAAAGGGCGAAGTGAGGGAGGAAAAATCATAATTGGTAAACCCGGTGGGTGTTCCCTCCCCTCGTGAAAGCCCAAGCACCCCGCCTGTCGCATCGATTCCGAGGATGGTGATGCGGATGCGTCCATCGAGAAACATCTCGATCTGGAAGCTATTTTTGGCGGTGGATTTGTAATCGGGCGGCGTGTTCAGCCAGGTCACCGCGATGCGGTCGCTAAACTGCATGCGTCGGACGTGGCTGCTACCGGGATAGAGCTGGGTGAGCAGGGCCGAAATGCGCGGCAGCGCAAAGTGCTGGTCAAGGCCGCCGGTAAAGTCGCTTTCAGTATTACCGAAGGTGATGGAACCATTGGGGCTGATGTAATAATTGGAGTAGGTTTTCCCATAAAAGGAAAACGTAGCCTTGTTGGACATCTTGATAAACACGGAGGAGCCACTGTTGAATACGACCCCAAAACTCCCGGGGGTGGCCGTGCTGGTGTCAGAGGGGAAGGTTGCTGCCGAGTTGCGTGTGGCGGAATAATAATTCGGGGGCTCGGTCGGGGTGAAAGTATAGGTGTTGTTTTGCGTGCTGTTGGGCGAGGTGGCGTCAAAAAGTTCAGCGTAGTCGATGATGCCGATGCGCGCGTTCACCGACCGGGTCAGCACGGTGCCCAGCCCGGTATCCGTGATCGTGATCGTATCCGTATAGATTTTCGCTGGGAGGGTTGCCGCCGCGGAGTTGAGCGAGGCGACGAGCGTCGCCGAGCCCTTCGCACTGAGGGTGCCGGAGGCGGGGTTCAGGGTCAGCCAGGTTTGCGTGTTGGTCGCCGTCCACTTGAGCGGCGTCGTGCCGGAGTTCGTCAAGGTATAGGTCGCTTGCGCAGGCGTAAAGGGGCCTCCCACCGGTCCCGAGGCGTTGAATCCCGCCGTGGGGCTGACCCCAAGATACTGGGGAACATCATAAGCTTCCTTCACGCCCGTGGTGGTCGTGGAGGCGGGCGCGGTGGCGCTGGCACCCATGCCGCGTTTGGCGAACGCAGCCCAAAGCTCGATGACGTTTGCCGCGGCGTTGTTCACGCGGTCAGCTTGGAGGATGGCATCGCGCGCCTGAAGAAAGGTGGGATTTGCCGGGGAGAGCTTCATGCCGTCGGTGACGAGTTGAAGCATGAGCTGGTTGCCAACGGTCCAGCCATACTTGTTGATCAAATTCGCACGTGCATCCCACAGGGTCACGCACCAGACTTCGCCCTGGTTATGCACTTCGCTGGGGCTTCCGCCGGATATGGGACTGATCAGGACTCCCGCGTGGGCGCTGGCGGCATTCGGGTCGATGTCCTTGAAGGTCAGCGGATTCTTGGTCATGTCCGTCGTATAGGGATAGCGCCGGATGCCGTAATAATAGTTTTGGAGAAAAGTCGTGTCGCCGCCGTATTGATAGGAGACATAGCCGCCTTGGGCGTAGTTGCCGTTGACGTTATCATTTGAGCCACTGAGCAGCGAGAGCGCATAGAAATCCGACCACCCCTCCCCCATGCCGCCGGTCTGAATGGCATTCCATGAGATGCCAACGCCGCCGCCAACGAGGCGATTGCTCAAGCCGTGGGTGTATTCGTGCAAGACCACCTCGGCATCCAGGGAACCGTCGCGATTCGGGGTCGGGCCGGTAAAAATATACATCTGCATGCGGGGGGCATTGCCGTCCGGAGGAGTGGAGAAGTTGGCGTTGTCAGTGCCTCCCCCGTCCTGGCAGTCCGCCTGCACGGCGTCGTTGCCCACCCCGCCTTTGCCAAAGTTGTTGTTCTGAAAATTGCCCGAGGCTTCGTCGAACCCGAGTTGGTAGAGTTTGTCGTGCATCCAGTTGCACAAGTAGAAGAGTTGGACGACCGCCGCATTCTTGTTGCTTCCGGTGGTGGGATCCTGCGTGAGGTCCAAAGCAAAATTAAAGACCCGGCTGGGCGAACCCTGCGGCCGCGGAAGGATAGGGGTGTCGTTGCCGTTGGAGTCCAAATGCGCATCGACGTTGTTGCCGCGCGTCTCATTCACGCCGTCATCAATCCAGCCATTGGGCGAGGCGGTCGTGTCAAGGGCGGAGAGCGTCACCTGCGTGCGCTGCTGGATCGCGGGTTGGGTGGTGCCGGGCGTGGACAAGCCGGGCGAAAAGGGCGAGGGGCTGTCGCTGGTATAGACGGTGTAGGTGGCCGGGCTGATGTGCTCCGTCAGCGAACGTTGCAGGTAAACCTCCCCCATTTCGGCATCGACCATCAACCGGAACATCTCCTTGCCCGCCCGGTTCGTCAGGAGCACATCCCAGCAAAGGCGCAGGGTCTTTGGGTCCAGGTTAAACCACGTCAGGCGCGCGCTTGGGTCGAGCAGTTTCGCGTTGCTGAAGTGTTGCACTTTTTCCGCGCCCTGCGCGTTGTCGGTCGCTGTCAAGTCCTCCGCCTGAACGTCCACACCGATGCGCTGCGCCGCGATCGCCAGCGCTTGCGCGGCGGAAACCGGCGGGGCCGCCAGCAGCGCGCTTCGGTTGGGAGACCCCTTGTCCGCCGCGCTGGCGGGGTCGCTCATAAACTGGCTGCCGATGTTGACCAACTCGCCCTTGGCGGTGACGTGGGATTTCAGGATGGCATCGAAAACCGGAATCCCCTCGAGCATTTGATGCCAGACCACCGTGCGCATCCCATTGTGGGCAGACTTGTCGTCACGATCCACCCTTGCGCCGGAGAGCGCGTCGGCGCTGTGGCCAAAAAGAGCGCGGTGTTCGTTCAGAAAGGCTTTCACCACCCGGTGTTCGTCCGTCACAGGGATCGCACTCAGGGTGGCTGCGTCAAGCGCATTGCCCGTTCCCTGAGGGCCGGTCAAAAACTCCTGGGGTGAACCGACGAACTTTGCCGAGCCCGAAAACGGGTCGTTGCTGACGTTGGCCGTGCCAACGCGTTGCCGCAAGCGTTCTTCCGCCTTGCCTTGAACTGCCGCAATGGCAGCGTCCGAACTGTGAACCCGCTCTAAACGGCGGTCGAAACTCCCCTCCTGCTGTGCGGACGGCCCGATACCGCATGCGGTGGCAATCCAATAAAGAAAAAGAAAAACGCTGAAAAATCTCTGGGCCATTCCTGTTTTGCTATTCAAACCCGCTCTTTCTGTCGATGCAATAATCTGCACAAAAGCGACTTTCCTAATCCATAGCGTCCCAGAGAAAACTAGCGGTTTTTCGGTGAAAACGGTGGAATGGATTGCGCTCTCCGGGCGCGGTTCGGGCCGCCCCTCGCGCGGCACGAAAATAGAATATTTTCCCATCGAGTCCGGGCGCTGACTGCCCCATACTCCCCAAAAATATGGCAGGCATCATCATCCGTCCGCGTTCGCGCATCCTTCATGGGCATGAATGGGTTTACTTCTCCGAAGTGCTCAAGACCTTTGGCGTGCCGGAGGACGGCTCGGTCATCTCGATCAAGGACGGCAAGGACCGCCTGCTCGGGAGCGCCATCTACAACGCCAAATCCCAGATCGTCGCCCGCCGCTTCTCGCGCCAGCGGCAAGATTTGGACCTCGATTTCTTCCAGCGCCGCATCCAGCAAGCCATCGAATACCGCACCCGGCGCGGGGTGAACCCGCATCTGGGCCGCCTGGTTTGGAGCGAAAGCGACGGCCTGCCGGGGGTGATCGTGGACCGCTACGGCGATTTCCTCGTGCTCCAGACCCTCACGCTGGCGATGGACCTGCGCAAGCCGCTCATCGTGGAGGCCTTGCGCGAAATCTGCGCCCCGAAGGGCATCGTCGAGCGTAACGACGCGCCGATCCGCAAAGCCGAGGGGATGGAGCCCGTCGTGGGCGTGCTCTGGGGGGAAGTCCCCCCCGCCGTGCCCATCGAAGTGCTCGGCCTGCGCTTTGAAGTGGACCTGCTGGCGGGGCAAAAAACCGGGTTTTACCTCGACCAGCTCGACAACTACGCGGGCGTCGCCCCGTGGGCCGCAGGCAAGCGCGTGCTGGACTGCTTCTCCAACCAAGGCGCGTTCGCCCTGGCGTGCGCCAAAGCCGGGGCCACCTCCGTGCGCGCTGTGGAAGTCAGCACGGATTGCGTGGAACTCATCCGCCAAAACGCCGCCCGCAACGGGCTCGTGGTCGAAGCCATCGCCGCCAACGTGTTCGATTTCCTCAAGGACGAAGAGCGCGCCGGGGCGCAATATGATCTCATCGTCCTCGACCCCCCCTCGTTCACCAAGTCCAAGGAAAAACTCCAGGACGCCATGCGCGGCTACAAGGAAATCCACCTGCGCGCGCTCAAGCTGCTCGCGCCGGGCGGCTTGCTGGCCACCTTCTCCTGTTCCCACCATGTGAATGACGAGCTGTTCCGCGAAATGATCGCCGACTCCGCCGTGGACGCCAAGAAGACCCTGCGCCAACTGGCGCGCTTCGGCCAGGCGGCGGACCACCCCGTCATCCTCAACCTGCCGGAGACGGAATACCTGCGCGGCTACCTCTTCGAACTCGCCCCGGGTCGATAGGGGCGCCTTCTGGTCCTACTCCACGGCCATCCGGCGCAGGGCGTTGGCGGCAAACTGCGCCAACCCCGCGACCATGGTGGGTGCGCCGTTGCAGCGGATCACCTTGACGCTCCGCTCGGACTTGCCCGCCAGCTCCGGTTCGCCTTGGGCGACGATGATGGCGCAGGAAAACTGCTCGCCCAGAATCTCCATGGCCCGCTTGAGCGCTTCCTCCTGGGTGGGATGCACCGGGGGCGGCGTCACGTTGGGTTTGGGCGCGCGCTCGCCGAAGGTCCGGCACAGGAGGTCCGACGCATAGACGATCAACCCCGTCGCTGTCGTGGAGCATCCATACCAGCGCATCATCTGGGCGAACTGCGGCTGGCCGTCTTCGTTGAGAAATTGCGCCTCCGCCACCATCGTGACGTTCGGAAAATGCTCCGAGACGATCTGGTGGGCGGATTGCAGGGCTTGTTCCCGAGGGTCGGTTGACATTGAGGATTTCATTACGGGCCATGGGGCGCGAAGTCAATCCCCGTAAATTCCTGAATATTTCCATTGCCAAGGGGGGGCGAGCCGACTACGTTTTCCGCTCCCGTCCTTCCGGGGCACATTTTTAAACCAACCGTTTTTTCATCATGTCACAACATCGCAGCCTCAAAGGCGCCAGCACCATCACGGTGAAACGCAACGTTCTCAAGCGTTTCGAGCGCGTCGAACTCCTCAAGAAACGCGGCGTTTGGAAGGCCGACCAACGCGTGATCGGCCTGCCGAAGACCAAGCCCGAAGACTAGGCCGTCCTGCAGACTGTCCTCCTTCAGGCTTTTCCGCCCGCTTTTTCAGAAAGGCTCTCCTTCCAGAGAGCCTTTTTGCTTTTCTCTATCGCTTTCCAGCGGGAATTTACGTTTTCCTGCAATTTGCGGGTTGCAGAAATCGCTCGGACACACTGTAATCCTCGCCCGCTTCCGACACTTTTCACTTCAACCACCCTGTAAATAACCCATGAACGTCCAACTCGAGAACCTGCCGAACTGCCTCACCACGCTGCGTGTGGAGGTGCCCTCTGAAAAGGTCATCAAAGCCCGCGAAGCCATCCTCCGCGAATACACGCAATACGCCAAGCTCCCCGGCTTCCGGCCCGGCAAGGCGCCACGCACGGTCATCGAGACAAAGTTCAAGAACGAGATCAAAGAGGAACTCCAGAAACGGTTGCTCTCGGATTCCTGCCGCGAGGCGATCACCGAGAACAAGCTGCGTGTGCTGACGATCTCCAACGTCGAGGACGTGGAGTTCGCGCCTGATCACACCCTGCGTTTCACAGCCACGGTGGTGACCTCGCCCCAATTCGAACTTCCCGAATACAAGGGGATCAAGGTGGAAATTCCCGAGGTGACCGTCACCGACAAGGACATCGACGAAGGCATCGACCGCCTGCGCGAGGAGGCCGCCGATTTCACCGACATCACCGACCGACCGCTGGCGATGGAGGATTTCGCGGTGGTCACCTACAACGGCACGCTCGATGGCAAGCCCGTGGAGGAAGCGGCTCCCTCGGCCAAGATTCTCACCCACAACGAAGATTTCTGGCTCAAGCTGACCTCGGAGACTTTCCTGCCCGGCTTCAGCGAGAAGCTCGTGGGCATGACCGCAGGCGAGGCGAAGGAATTTGACCTCGCGGTGCCCGCCGAATTCCCGGTGAAGGAACTCGCCGGCAAGACCCTTCACTATTCCGTCACCCTCAACTCCCTCAAGATGAAGGTGCTGCCGGAGGCGGACGACGCCTTTGCCGCCACGGTCATCCCCGGCAAGACCATCGCCGAATTGCGCGAAGTCATCCGTGGCGAAGTCACCCGCCAGAAAACCGTGGAGCGCGAAAACAACAAGCGCGCGCAGATCATGAAAGCGCTCCTTTCCGGCGTGGAATGCGAGTTGCCCGAGAGCATGGTCCGCAACGAAACCCAGCGCCTGCTGGCCGAAGTCATCCGCGAGAACCAGAGCCGCGGCGTGCCGGAGGAAGTCATCCGCGAGAACCAGCAGGAACTGCACGCCTCGGCTGGGGCGACCGCCCGCGAGCGCCTCAAGGGCACCTTCGTTTTGATCCGCATCGCCGAGGCCGAGAAAATCTCCGTCACCCGCGAGGAATTCAATCAACGCCTCGCGATGATGGCCATGCGCTACCAGATGCCGGTGGAAAAGCTCCAGAAGGAACTCGAGAAACGGGAAGCCCTTGACTCCATCAACGAGGAAATCCTGACGGGCAAGGTCCTTGATTTCCTCGTGGCCAATGCTAGCGTTTCAACTGCCGCCCCTGCGGCCTAGGAAGCGTCTGCTTCCCCGGGTTGCAAGCGGTTTACATTATGCCCTATTTTCCGGACGAGAAACCTTCCACCCACCCTCCTCATAATATGCTCATTCCGATGGTGATCGAACAAACCGGGCGCGGCGAGCGGAGTTACGACATCTACTCCCGCCTGCTTAAGGACCGGATCATTTTCATCGGGACGGCGATCGACGACCACGTCGCCAACCTGGTGATCGCGCAGATGCTCTTTCTCCAGATGGAGGACGCCAAGAAGGACATCCATATCTACATCAACTCGCCGGGCGGCTCGGTCACAGCCGGGCTGGCGATTTATGACACGATGCAGTTTGTCACCTGCGACGTGACGACCTACTGCCTCGGGATGGCGGCCAGCATGGGCGCGGTACTCCTGGCGGCGGGCACCAAGGGCAAGCGCTACGCGCTGCCAAACTCCGACATCATGATCCACCAGGTCTCCGGCGGCGCCCAAGGCCAGGCCAGCGACGTGGAACGGCAGGTGGAGTTCATGTTCAAACTCAAGAAACGCCTCACCCGCATCCTCTCCCAACACACCGGCAAGCCCGAGGAGCAGGTCAAGAACGACTCGGACCGGGACTACTACATGACGGCCGCCGAAGCCGCCGAATACGGCCTGGTCGATCACGTCGTGCAATCCCGCAAGGACGTGAAGATCGAGGCGGTCGAACCCAAACCCGAAGCGTAGCCCCACGGGGGCCATCCACTACCGAGAAACCGGGCACCCTTTTTTCTTAATGGCTCGCACCACCAACACGACCCTCTGCTCCTTCTGCGGAAAGGGCCTGGCTGAAGTCAAAAAACTTATCACGGGGCCCAATGTTTACATTTGCGACTCCTGTATCAACATCTGCAAGGGCATCCTGGACAAGGAACTCCACGACGAGGCGCGACGGCAGACCCCCGTGCTGCGCGTGCCCAAGCCGATGGACATCCGCCGCTCGCTCGACCAGCACGTAATCGGGCAGGACCGCGCCAAGAAGGTGCTCTCCGTGGCGGTGCACAACCATTACAAGCGCATCCAGCAGACGGACTCCGCCAGCGCGCTCATGGGGGACGTGGAGATCGAGAAAAGCAACATCCTGCTCATCGGGCCGACCGGCAGCGGGAAAACCCTGCTCGCCAAGACCCTGGCCCGCATCCTCGATGTCCCGTTCTGCATCGCAGACGCCACCACGCTCACCGAAGCGGGGTATGTGGGTGAGGACGTGGAGAACATCGTCCTGCGCCTGCTCCAAAACGCGGATTACGATGTGAAGCGCGCCGAGATCGGCATCGTTTACATCGACGAAATCGACAAGATCGGGCGCAAGACCGACAACGTCTCCATCACCCGGGACGTCTCCGGCGAAGGCGTGCAGCAGGCGCTGCTGAAAATCTTGGAGGGGACCACCTGCAACGTGCCGCCTCAAGGGGGGCGCAAGCACCCGCACCAGGAATACATCCAGGTCAACACGGACAAAATTTTATTCATCTGCGGCGGGGCCTTCGTCGGGCTCGACAAGATTGTCCAACGCCGCTTGAGCAAGCGCGTGCTCGGGTTCGGCGCGGAATGCAACAGCGTGAACGAGGAGCAGCTCGCCAAGGAAGCGCTGGCGCTCGCCGAGCCGGAAGACTTGCTCGGCTTCGGCATGATCCCCGAATTCATCGGACGGCTGCCCGTGGTCGCGGCGCTCTCGGCGTTGAGCGAGGAGGAACTGGTCTCCATCCTCACCGACACGAAGAACGCCATGGTCAAACAGTATATGAAGCTCCTGGCGATGGAAGGGGTGAACCTGAATCTCACCAAGGACGCGCTGAAGGCGCTGGCCGCCCAGGCCGTCACCAAGGGGACCGGCGCGCGCGCGCTGCGCTCCATGCTTGAGCGCATCATGCTCGATTTGATGTATGAAGTCCCCAGCCGCGACGACGTGACCGATGTCACCATCAACCGCGCCGTCGTGGAGGGGAAAAAAGGGCCGCTCCTCCGCAAAAAACAAGACAAGGACGCGGCGTAAAGCAATCGTCCGCGTCCAAAACCCCCACGGCAGCCGTTACACGAGAATGAAAATCAGGCTTCTGTTGGCGGGCACACTTCTTCTCGGCCTCCCCCTCGCCGGAACGCGGGGGTTCGGAGCCGACGCCAAACCGCCCCCGGAGGAGGACAACGGGTACGAAAACATCGCCATGTTCACGCGGGCGATGCAGCTCATCCGGCAGGACTACGTGGACGAAAAGAAGACCAGCTACCAGGCGCTCACCCACGCCGCGCTCAAGGGAATGTTCAATTCGCTTGATCCCCACAGCCGGTTTATGGAACCCAAGGAACTCAAGGGGATGGAGGACGACACCAAGAGCGAATTCGGCGGCCTCGGCCTCATGGTCTCCATCCGCGAAGGGTTGTTGACCATCGTCGCCCCGATGGAAGACACGCCGGGATTCCGGGCGGGCCTGCTGCCGGGCGACCAGATTCTCAAGATCAATGGCGATGCCACCGAGCAAATGGACCTCTCCAGCGCCAACGACCGCCTGCGCGGCCAGCCCGGCCAGAAAGTCACGCTCACCATCCTGCGGCCCAGCAACCGACAGATCAAAGACTACGTGATCGAACGGGCCATCATCAAAGTGGCCAGCGTGAAGGATGCCCGGCTCCTGAGCGCCAAGATGGCCGGGGAGACCAAGATCGGCTACGTCCGCATCACCCAGTTCAGCGAGCCCACGGCCGCGGAACTCGGCGCAAAACTCGACGACATGGAAACCCGGGGAATGCAGGCGCTCATCCTCGACCTGCGCAACAACCCCGGCGGGCTTCTGGAAAGCGCCGTCGATGTCTGTGCGCAGTTCGTGGGTCCCAACACGATGGTCGTTTTCACCGAAGGCCGCGTCGCCTCCGCGCGCAAAATTTACAAAACCTCGCCCCAATCCAAACGGCGTCCGAGGTATCCCGTGGCGATCCTCATCAACGGCGCGAGCGCCAGCGCCTCGGAGATCGTCGCCGGAGCGCTGCGGGATCTCAATCGCGCCATCCTCGTCGGGGAAACCACCTTCGGCAAGGGGAGCGTGCAAAGCGTCATCGAACTCCAGGACGGAGCCGGCGTGCGCCTGACCACCGCCAAATATTTTACGCCGGGCAAACAGTTGATCCATGAAAAGGGGATCACGCCGAGCATTCGCGCCACCCTGACGCCCGAGCAGGAAAACCTGCTCCTGCTGCAACGGCGCGAGGGGGGGATTGAAGAGGCCGACAAAGTCCTGCTGGCCAAATTCCACGACACCCAGCTCGAACGCGCCGCCGACGCCCTCAAAGGCGCCATCCTCTACGCCTCCAACGCGAATTGAGGAGGCCGGGAGCAACCGGCCTTCCAACAAGCCACACCTCCTGCATGTCCCTTTGGATTTCTCCTGAACTCTTTGCCGCCTTCGAGGCCGAAGCGACCACCGCGCACCGTCTCTTTACCTCCCCTGCCGTCTGGGTGGAACGCCTTGGGACCGACGCGCTCATTTCCTTCAAAACGGATGCCGCGCGCGATGCGGCGCTGGCCGGATTGCGCGATTGGACGGCGCGCACGGGGTTCTCCTGCGGGCGCGTCTTCTCGCGCTTCCTGCCCCGCCAAAACGCCGAACGCGTGGCGCCGGTGCTGATGGAGGGGGACGCCGACGCTCCGCTGCACACCGTGGTGGGCGAACGCGGAGTCCGCTACGGGATCGACTTCGGCGCGGGCTATTCGGCGGGGCTTTTCATCGACCAGCGGGCCAACCGCGCCTTTGTGCGGGCGCGCGCCCCCAAGCGCCTACTCAACACGTTCGCCTACACCTGCTCCTTCTCCGTCGTGGCGGCGCTGGCCGGGGCGGAGACGCTCAGCGTGGACCTCTCGAAAAAATCGCTCGACCGGGGCCGCGAAAACTTCGCGCTCAACGGCCTGCCACTGGCGGGACACCGCTTCACGGCGGACGACGTGCTCGACGTGCTACCCCGGCTCGCCCGGCGCGGCGAACGCTTTGACTTGATCGTGCTCGACCCGCCCACCTTCTCCCGCGGCAACCGGGGCCGCCGCTGGCAGGTGGAGGAACAGATCGAAGAACTGCTCCAGGCGGCGCTGGAACTGGCCACCCCGCAGGCGTCCCTCCTGATTTCGACCAACTGCACCAAGCTCGACCGCCGCGCGCTGGAAACCGCCGCGCGGTTCGTGCTCAAGACGCAACGCCGGGGCGGGGATTTTCACTGCGAACCGCCCCTGCCGGATTTCCCGCCCGGCGCAGGCGCGCAGACCTTGTGGCTGCACCTGCGGTGAAGCGGCGGCGCGGCCCTTTCTTCCCGCTTGATCGGCCACCATGCGCCTTGTATTTTAATTTCATGACTCGAGCCCTCGCCCAAATCCTCGAAGAGGCGGAACTCGCCCGAGTGCTCGACCCGCTGACCATGACGCGAAAGCTGTAAAGTCGGCACCGGGAAACGACGATGATCTTGAAATGAACATCCGAAACACTCAGGATGAGCGCACGGCCCCGCGTCTCCAATCATCTCCAGCCCAGCCGAAAACAACGAAAATGAGGCAAAATGTAAAAGACAAGGACCCTTTCAACGTCCCCTCGGAGCACGAGAGCGCTGGCCGTTCAAGGAAAGGAAGGTTATTCAATTGAAAAAAGGGATGTATTAAATATGAAACATGTCTTTGTACTGCTCGCTGCGTTGCCTTTCATTGCGATCTCCGCACCAGCTGCTGAAAAATTGCCGAATATCGTCATTATCCTCACCGATGATCAAGGTTACGCCGATGTCGGGAAATTCGGCGCAGAGGGTTTCACGACGCCGAATTTGGATCGCATGGGGGATGAAGGTGCCGTGTTCCGCAATTTCCATGTCGCACAACCGGTGTGCTCCGCATCGCGCTGTGCGTTGATGACCGGTTGTTATTCGAATCGTGTCGGCATTCATGGCGCGATCGGGCCAAAGTCAAAAGTCGGTATTAGCGACAAAGAAGTGACCCTGGCGCAATTGCTCAAGTCGCGGGGTTATGCGACAGGAATGTTCGGCAAATGGCATCTGGGCGATTCGCCGCAATTCATGCCGTTGCGGCACGGTTTCGAAGAGTATTTCGGCCTGGCGATGTCGTGTGATTACTGGCCGGACCAAGGAAGTTTTTTTCCCAACTTGCCCGCGAAGCTGGCCGCCATCAGACGCGAGTATCCGAACCTCGCCATTTGGGATGGCGACAAGAAATTCAGGGAGGAAATGTCCATCGACGACCTGAACCATCTCACCACTTGGTACACCGAGCGCGCCGTGAGGTTCATTGAAAAAAACAAGGAGAATCCCTTTTTCCTTTACGTGGCTCACAGCATGCCGCACGTGCCGCTGGGGGTGAGTGATAAATTTTGCGGCAAAACCCAGCGCGGACTTTACGGCGATGTGATTGAGGAAATTGACTGGTCGGTCGGACAAATTCTTGATGCGTTGAAGCGCAACGGCCTCGACGAAAACACCTGGGTTATTTTCACGTCGGACAATGGACCGGCGTTGGACTGGGGGAATTGGGGCGGCTCTGCCAAGCCGCTGCGCGAGGGCAAGATCACGAATTGGGAAGGCGGCACGCGCGTGCCGTGCATCATGCACTGGCCCGGCCACATCCCCGCCGGCGCGGACACGTGGGACATGCTGATGACAATTGACTTGTTCCCGACCATCGCAAAACTCGCTGGAGCGGAGTTGCCGAAAAACAAGATTGATGGCCTTGACGTGTGGTCGATTATCTCGCGGCAGTCCGGCGCTCAAAATCCGCATGGATCCTACTGGTTTTATTTCGGGGACAACCAACTTGAGGCCGTGACGACAGGCGACGGGAAATGGAAACTTCAATTACCGCACACTTACAGCACGCTAGCCGGCCGGCCCGGCGGCATGAACGGTGTGCCGGCGGCGTATTCGCGTGGCAAAGTTGAAAAGGAAGAACTGTATGACCTAGTTCATGACATCGGGGAAACGACCGACGTTTCCGCGCAACATCCCGAAATCGTGAAGCAGCTCGAAGCCGAGGCGGAAAAGGCCCGCGCCGATCTGGGCGATGCCCTGACGAAACGCACCGGAGACGGCCATCGTGAGCCGGGTCGGTTAAATCAAAATAAATAGGAAAAATAAGGTGCTTCGTGAATTAGCGTGGTTGAAGATCGAGCTTTCCGAGGAAGAAGAGGATACGGATGCGGTAGTTCTCGAAGTTGCGGAAGCCTCGGGCGCTGGCCTTGATGGACTGGATGGTTGAGTTGAAGCTTTCGGTCATGGCGTTGGTGATTTTTCCCCTCGTTACCAAGTTTCACTTGGTAACGCACCTTCCCGCGAAGTTTTACTTCGCCTGCGTGGCGCCACCCCGAGCAGAACAATACGGGAGAGCGACGAACCAGCCCAAGCGCGTCCGGCCTTCCGCGCGTGTGAAGTGCAACTTCGCAAACCAATCGCGTTCTCTCGTGCCCAAACTCCATTTGGGCACGGGCTTGTCTGCGCAACTCCATTGCGTTTGCGGAAATGCGCTTTGATAGCGCTCCAAGTCCCCACCCGGCAATGGAGTTGCCGGAACAACGGCGTTCCCAAATTGAGTTTGGGAACGAGGGGAACCGTCCTTGTCTTTTCCACATTTGGCTCATTTTTTCTCGTGCCAAACGCACCCGACGCAAGGAGGTGGCACGCGCTTGTCTTCGCAATTTCATTGCGTCTTGCGAATAGAATTTTTGGGGCTCTTCGTGAATTAGCGTGGTTGAAGATCGAGCTTTCCGAGGAAGAAGAGGATGCGGATGCGGTAGTTCTCGAAGTTGCGGAAGCCGCGTGCGCTGGCTTTGAGCGACTGGATGGTTGAGTTGAAACCCTCGGTCATGGCGTTGGTGATTTTGTGCCGGAAATAGGTCAGCAGCCCCAGCAGATGGCTCTGGAGCGTGTGCGCCACCTTGATGACGGGGGCAAGGCAGCTCTGCAAAGCCTCGTGGAACCAGCGGGCGAAGAAGCGCTGGCCTTCGC
>Ga0118677_10002945_pt1 | contig 33350 bp, 10 predicted proteins | sample AliMusrvi5mmetaG_FD_86154 | JGI IMG/M metagenome (GOLD analysis project Ga0118677, IMG submission 86154) | reverse complement strand
AAATAGGATAAACGTAGGTTTTAACGATGAAAATTGACATCAAACTCTTCCGCAGCCGGTTGAAAAGCCAAAAGTATAGCGAAAAAAGTATTGCTTCCTATTGCTCGAGCCTGCAACTATTCATGCTCGGCTTTAAAAATTGCAACACCAAAACCCTATCCATTGAATTGATCGAACGCCATATCAAGTGGTTGGTTGAGGAAAAAGACATAAGCAAATCGTACCAAAAACAAATCTTGGCCTCTATTCAGAAATACTTTGATTTGGTGCTGTCTAAAAAAATTGACCTTTCGGTGCTCAACCCCAAAGATTCTTCGGTGAACTTGCCAACCTGCATAGGCAAGGAGGATGTCAAAAAATTGATTGAAGGCACTGCGAACCTGAAACATAAGACCATTATTTGTTTGTTGTACAGTGCAGGCCCACGGCTTTCCGAATTGCTGAATTTGACTATTCGCGACATTGAATTGGAAAAAAAAGTGATTCATATTGTCAATTCAAAAGACAAGTCCCTGCGCACTGTGATGCTTTCACCTTCCTTGCTTGAAAAATTGCCTGAGTATTTCAAAAAGTACAAGCCCAAAAACTTTGTCTTTGAGGGCCACAGCGGCAAAGCCATGTCGGCCAAAAGTGTTCAATTGATCGTCACTCAAGCAGCAAAAAGAGTCCAGATAGTTGTGCCTGTTACACCCAAATGCCTACGCCACAGCTTTGCCACGCACCTATTGGAAAAAGGAATTGACATCCATCATCTACAAGAACTCCTCGGTCATGCGTCCATCAAAACCACCGAAAACTATGTCCATAAAGCCAATTTCTCGAAAAGCAACTTAATAAGTCCCTTGGATTTGCTCTGACTTTTTCTACCTGCATCAGCTTAATCTTCGTTCAAAATAAAAGATACTTTCCTCCCCTCCAACAGGAAACCAAATTACTTCTACCCTAGCAAGCGAATATCCGTCGCAGCAAAACACGCATTCGACGAAGCAAAATGCTCATTCGACGAAGCAAAACACGCATTCGACGAAGCAAAACATGCATTCGACGAAGCAAAACACGCATTCGACGTAGCAAAACGCTCATTCGACGAAGCAAAACACGTATTCGACGAAGCAAAACTCAAATCAGTGAGCCAAAAACGTCCATTTGCAGAGTCAAAACACGTATTTGTCATATCAAAACACAAATCTGCTCATAACAAAACCGAATCTGTGATGTATAATCATCCATTTGCAGGGTCAAAACATGTTTATGTCACATCAAAACAGCATTCTTTTTCGTTCATGAAATGCAAAGCGATTTTCATTTGTCCCTCACACCTTGGAAAATAGTATCTAGGCCTATAAACAAAAAAAACTCCGACCGTAAGGTCAGAGTTTTCTTCATTAATGTGCTGATGCGTTTTATTTCAGCAACTGATCGGAACCTAAAAGCAGGTCAATGTATTGCCCACGTTTATAAACGAATGGATCTTTCAAGCCCTTCTTCGAAAGTTTCCCTTTGAAGTCGGCAATGGAATCGTATTTCTTTGCTTCCATCCACGATTCCATCTCCTGAAGCATGGTTGCGATATGTTCTGGTTTGTTCTTATATAATGTACTGACAACTTGTACGCAATCAGCCCCTGCCAAAAGCATCTTAATCACATCACTGCCTTGGTAAATCCCGGTGTTGGCACAGATGCTTGCCTTTGCGTTTCCAAACAACAGCCCTGCATACCTGAGTGCAAGCCTGTAGTCGCCTTCATGGCTCAAATAGAGAGGGGCAATATGCTTTAGGTCTTCCGTATTGATTTCCGGTTCGAACATGCGGTTGAAAATCACTACAGCATCGGCTCCAACCTTCTCCAATCTTGAAATGAAGTTCAATGGATTGGAATAGAATGAACTCAATTTGACTGCCACAGGTATCTTTATCTTCGATTTGATGAGTTTAACGAGATCCAGATGCGCATCTTCGATCAATCGGCCATCAGCTTCGAAATCACCTGGCACAAAGTAGAAGTTGATTTCCAATCCATCCACTCCTGTCTTCTCTATCAATGATGCATATTCCAACCAAGTGCTGTCGTAAAGGCAATTTAGGCTAGCAAACACAGGAATGCTCATTGATTCTTTTGCTTTCTTGAGACCCACTAGATAAGCTTCTGGTCCTGCATGTTGAAGTTTGGGATAAAGGCTGGTCATTTCGGCATGAAGCCCACCCATGGATTCCAACTGATCGTCGAAGTGCGCTCTCTCGAGGTTTATTTGCTCTTCGAACAAGGTTTTGTAAACAACAGCAGATGCTCCTGCCTTCTCTAGTCTTTTCAGCATGTTCAAGTCGGTTGACATTCCGCTTGCCCCTGCAATGATGGGATTCTTCAATTCAATCCCCATATAGTTGACTGCCAAGTTGATCATAGGTATTTCCTCCTAAGTTTAAGTTTCTTAATGTTGTGAATGTTGATGTTGGTTAACAGAAGCCGAAAATACTACTTTTTCGCTTAAGCCTAATAAAGACAAGGTTTTTTTTAATCACAAACTACATTTGTACGAAACAAACTTAACATCCTGATTTTAACAAGGAAATTAATCTGTAATCATTTTAAATTAGCCCAACGACCTGCATTTTCTTTGTCAAAAAGCTACCAATTCCTTTCAAAGGAGTAATTTTGACCCGCTTTTCAAGGAGCAGAACAATGTACATTTTCCAACCAATCTAATATAAAGTCTCATGAGTGACAAGAAAAGATATGTGACCTGCGATGGCAATTATGCCGCTGCGCACATCGCATACATGTTTAGTGAAGTGGCTGCTATTTATCCCATCACACCATCCTCAACAATGGCCGAATATGTTGACGAATGGGCAGCTCATGGTAGAAAGAACATTTTTGGTGAAACAGTGAAATTGGCCGAAATGCAATCCGAAGCTGGCGCCGCTGGCGCTGTGCATGGTTCTTTGCAGTCAGGTGCTTTGACAACCACATTCACCGCTTCTCAGGGATTGTTACTGATGATCCCTAACATGTACAAAATATCAGGCGAATTATTACCCGGAGTTTTTCATGTTTCTGCCCGCAGTATAGCTGCACAGGCATTATCAATCTTTGGTGATCACAGCGATGTGATGAGTACGCGGTCATGCGGTTTTGCTTTACTCGCTACCGGAAGTATTCAGGAAATTATGGACATTGCCGGTGTTGCTCACCTCACAGCTATTAAATCAAGAGTCCCTTTCCTTCATTTTTTTGATGGTTTCCGCACTTCAGCAGAAGTTCAGAAAGTTGAAGAAATTGCAATGGAAGACCTCGAAACACTTCTTGATTATAAAGCTCTGCAGGAATACAGGGATAGATCATTGAATCCTGAACATCCCGTCACCCGCGGCACTGCACAGAATCCTGATATTTATTTCCAGTCACGTGAAGCATCCAACAAATTTTATGATGCCATTCCTGATATGGTTGATGATTACATGCAGAAACTGAAAAAATTCACAGGTCGGGAATATCATCCTTTTACTTATTACGGTCCTAAAGATGCCGAAAATGTAATAGTGGCAATGGGTTCGATCACCGAAACAACTAAAGAAATTATTGATTATCTCGAAATAAAAGGAGAAAAATTAGGATTGATTTCTGTTCATCTTTACAGACCTTTCTCTGCAAAATATTTCTTCAACGTACTGCCAAAATCAGTGAAAAGGATTTGCGTGCTCGACCGCACAAAAGAACCGGGCGCTAACGGCGATCCTCTTTATCTTGATGTCAGGGATATGTTTTATGATGAAAAAATAAAACCAATGATCATTGGCGGACGTTATGGTTTAAGCTCTAAAGATACCACTCCTTCAATGATGCTTTCAGTTTATGAAAACCTTAAATCAGCAGATCCTAAAAATCATTTCACCATCGGTATTGAGGATGATGTAACCCATCTCTCTCTTCCACTTCTACCTGAAATAAGCGTGAATCCTAAAGGAATTTACGAAGCCAAGTTTTATGGACTTGGAGCTGATGGTACAGTTGGCGCAAATAAAAATTCAATCAAGATCATTGGTGAAGCAACCGACAAATATTGCCAGGCTTATTTTGCTTATGACTCTAAAAAATCCGGAGGAATAACCATTTCTCACCTTCGCTTTGGTGATGTGCCTATTCGTTCACCTTATTATGTAAACACACCTGATTTTGTAGCCTGTCATGTTCCGGCATACCTTGATAAATATGATATGCTCAAAGGTCTCAAAAAAGGCGGCTCTTTCCTTTTCAACAGTATATGGGACGAAGAAGAAACCAAGAAAAGATTGCCTGATCACATGAAAAAATATCTTGCCGAAAACGAGATCAGATTCTATGTTATCAATGCTACAGCTATCGCAGAAGAAATTGGAATGGGCAACCGTACCAACTCAATTATGCAGGCTGCATTCTTCAAAGTTTCTAATGTCATCCCTTACGAACTTGCCGTTAAGGATATGAAAAAAGCGATCGTCAAAACCTACGGGAAAAAAGGCGAAGAAATCGTCAACATGAACTATGCTTCTATTGACAAGGGCAGCGAAGTAAAAGAAATAAAAGTGCCGGCTGAATGGAAGAATATTGAATTGAAACCGAAGAAAGACACACGTGACATTCCTGATTTCATCAAAAACGTAATGGAGCCTATCAATGCTATGAATGGCGAAAGTCTCCCCGTCAGCACATTCCTCAACAGGGAAGATGGTACTTTCCCTGCCGGAACTACCGAATACGAAAAAAGAGGTATTGCAGTTAATGTCCCTGTATGGATCTCAGAAAATTGTACCCAGTGCAACCAGTGTTCCTATGTTTGTCCTCACGCCTGCATCAGGCCTTTCCTCTTCACCAAAGAAGAACTCGACAAAGCTCCTTCAGATACTGTTACTTTAAAAGCTTTCGGAAAAGATGTTGATACTTTTCAGTTCCGTATTCAGGTAAGTGTTCTAGACTGCACCGGCTGCGGCAATTGTGTTGACGTTTGCCCATCCAAAGTAAAGGCTCTTGAGATGAAACCTCTCGGCACCCAAACTGCTGAAATAGCAAGGTGGAACTATGTTGAAAAAAATGTCACTTACAAAGACAATGTTGTTGATAAATTCAAAACTTTCAAAAATAGTCAGTTTGCACAACCTTTGTTTGAGTTCTCCGGCGCCTGTGCTGGTTGTGGCGAAACTCCTTACATCAAACTCATCACCCAGCTTTATGGCGAGCGTATGATGGTGGCCAATGCCACCGGCTGTTCTTCTATTTATGGAGGTTCCGCTCCCGCTACTCCTTACCGTGGCTCTAACAGAAATGGCAAAGGCGTTGCATGGGCAAACTCACTCTTCGAAGACAATGCCGAATATGGTTTTGGAATGGCTATTGGTGTTAGCAAGATCCGCGACAGGATCAAACGTCTCATGGAAGATGCTATCATGACAGAGATACCTGCCGATATGAAGGAAACTTTCAAAGGCTGGATTGATGCCAAAGACAAAGCTGAAGAATCTATTGTAGCTTCCGGAAAAGTTCTTGCACAAATTGAAGGTAGCAACCTCCCCGTTGCCAAACAAATTTTGGATTTAAAACAATACCTTATTAAGAAATCCATTTGGGCATTTGGTGGCGATGGTTGGGCTTACGATATCGGCTATGGCGGAATTGACCATGTCCTTGCAACAGGTGAGGATATTAATATTCTTGTTCTCGATACCGAAGTTTATTCCAACACCGGCGGACAGGCTTCAAAATCTACTCCTATTGGTGCCATTGCCAAATTTGCCGCTTCCGGCAAAAAGATCAGGAAAAAAGATCTTGGCATGATGGCTATTTCTTATGGATATGTTTACGTTGCTCAGGTAGCAATGGGTGCCAACAACGGACAATATTTCCGCGCTCTCAAAGAAGCCGAAGCTTTCCCCGGTCCTTCTATTATCATTGCTTATGCTCCATGCATCAATCATGGTCTAAGGCGTGGAATGGGCTTGACCCAGGATCAAACCGACAGGGCTGTCAAGTCTGGTTACTGGCATCTCTACAGGTACAATCCACTGTTGGAAAAAGAAGGAAAAAATCCTTTCAAACTCGATTCCCCCGAACCAAATTGGGCAGAGTTTCAGGAATTCCTCAACAGCGAAGTTCGCTACACCTCTCTCAAACTTGGTTTCCCGGAAGAAGCTGACGAATTATTCCGCAGAGCTGAAGAAGCCGCAAAATGGCGTTACAATACTTACAAACGCTACGCAAATATGGAATTTGGTAAATAAGCACTTTTCAGCTTATCATTATCAAAAACTATTTAGTTTTACAGTAATAAAAAAGACCGGAAATTTCCGGTCTTTTTTATTATCCTCTTCTAAGATTTCGTCCACAATTTCATCTGCGTGTTCCGAAGCTTTCGTTCGCGAGTCTCCAAGCTTCGGGATGAAATCCGAGCACAACTGGCGGCACGCATTTCCTCTGCTGGCGAGCGTTTCCAACGCATGCCCCAACAATCATTAATTTTTCACAATCTTTTCAATCCCTGAATAACTATCCGATTTGAATTCCACAAAATAAATCCCATCAGCAACATTTTCCAGATTCAATGAAAATCCTTTTAGCTCCAATTCTTCATGACTGATATTTTTAGAGTAAACCTTGCTTCCGAAAATATTGTAAACATTGACAGTCGCATTTTCTGAAGTCGAATTATTGATCACTGCAAACACTTCTGATGTAAATGGATTTGGATAGTAAGTTATGTTCACCTGCGAAGATTCTTCATCACAATTTACTGCTACAGCATTGAAAGATTCCGACTGTCCGTTATAATCAGTTTGCTTCAACCTATAGTACGAAATACCTTTGAGTGGGTCAGCATCTTTAGTTGTATAATTCAACACGCTGTTGCTGTTACCGGCCCCACTAACTTTCTTTACAAAATTCCATGTAGCGGCATCAGTACTCCTCTCAACAGTAAAGTAATCATTGTTCATTTCAGTAGCTGTTGACCAATTCAAATCAACATTGTTATTCATACATTTTGCATCAAAACTGAGCAACTGAATTGGCAAAGCGCTGGTGGATTTATTAAAATGCAATTTGAAACGACTATTGAAGGTTCCTGCGTTAGATGCGAAAGTGTAAGTTTTGGTCGAGGAAAGATTTACTGTTGCGGGTATTTGAGTATCTTCAAGATAAACAGTAGTATTTGCATCAAACTGTGCAAGGTTAGTAGCAGTTATTTTGAAATTACCTGCAACGTTGGTAAGAAAACCAAGTGGAATAATTCTTTCAACACCTGTTACCAATACCGGCTGACCATTTACAGCAACCTGAACTGCATTTGTCGTGTAAGAGTAAAGCTGAGGATAAGCCGGTTCATCAGAAAGCATCTTTGGTGAATCATAATCTTCGAAACCGCCCAATGCAGCAGCATAGAAAGTAACAACTGATTCATCAACCAAAGTGTCTCTGGCAACCTGCATACGGAACACATTAGGTGGATCACCCAGTTTGTAGGCAGCCTGTGCACTGTGCACTCTTATGGCGTTTGTGAATTGAATACTGCCTGTAGTATTGCCTGCTGCAACACGTACCCAGAATGCCTGCATAGCGGGAATATATTGTCCGCCTCCATTCACACCCGTTCCACTTCCCATTGAATTCCACGTCGCATAAGTACCCGGTACTTTATACTGAATAGTCTGCTCCAAATTGGTTTGTGTTAAACCAGATTGTGGTGAGTTTTGACTTCCCCAGTTAATTGCTGAAGGATAAGGGTTGCTAACTAAGTTAAATCCTTGTTTCGTACCAGATGTGTATGTCAGATTTGCTGTTATGGATCCTGTGTTTAAGTTGCCAATATAAGTTGCTGTAATTGGAGAACTACCAAAGTCTTCAAAAGCATATCCACGCGTTGGTTGCAATATATCTGTATTAACCAAAGCAACATAAGCATGAGTAGTTTCTTTCCAGTAAAAATCTCTTGTTCCTGTACTTGGAACAGTTGATAAAGTTCCATAAGCATCACTAGCAGCAATAGATACTATAGGTGAGCCAATATACCAATAGCGTCCTTGTGATAGATACTTTTCAACTTTTGCAGTTCCTGAACCGGTGATACCATTATCAATGAAAGAGCCTGAACCTCCTGCAGCCTGACCGGATGCTGCTTTAAGAACGAGGCATTGAGGATCTGTTAAAGTTGTAGTACCATTAACAGTAAACGCTTTTCCTGCATCAACAGTCAGTACTGCTCCGGAATTGATCGTTAGGTTATGACAAATAGCTGCTGTCACCGGTGACGATGTAACATGTGGTGAATAGGTGGTTCCCGAAGGAATAACAATATCTGAGGTAGAGGTCGGAATTCCATTACACCAGTTTGATGCATCATTCCAATTAGTACTGTGCCCGCCTAACCATGTGTTATTGTTTACAGTCAATGTTTGCTGAGCTGATTGTGTGCCGTTGCATCCTCCATTAATTGTGTAAACAATATTACAACTACCTGCCGCGATACACGTCACCACACCAGATGTACTTATTGTGGCAACGTTTGTATTATCACTGCTCCAGCTTCCTGTCCCTCCGCTAAGCACTACTGTGTTTGCAGTATAGGTTGCTGATCCGCCAACACAAAGCGGTGAAGTACCAGTAACAGACGAGATGCTTGCATCCGGTAATATTGTTACTTTCTGTTTGGCCGATGGATTTCCTCCGCAACCACTGATTGTATATTCAATATAACAACTCCCTGGAACAACCCCTGTAACAACCCCCGATTGATCTACTGTAGCAATTCCTGTTGCTGTGCTGCTCCAGCTTCCTGTACCTCCATCCAAAATTGCTCCACTCGTCGTATAAGTAGCAGATGCACCAACACACAAAGGAGTCGTTCCTGATACTCCGCTTATTTGTGCATTTTGGTTTATAGTCAATGCTTGTTGTCCGGACGGTGATGTGTTACAACCACCTGTAATTGTAAATTTAATGTTACAGGTTCCCGATGCTACCGCGGTAACTACTCCTGTGGAAGGATCAACAGTGGCAGAAGTGTTGTCGCTACTCCATACACCGGTACCTCCGCCTAAAACTACCGGGTTTGCAGAGTAAGTAGCTTGTCCCAGGATACAAAGAGGTGTGGTACCTGTAACAGTCCCCATGCTTGCATCTGGATAAACTGTAATTACATGACGATCACCATTCCAAACATCAAAACAGGTTGTTCCTCCACCATCAGTTGCTCTAAGCGCATAAGTATATGTTCCGGGTGTTGATAGTGTTCCAATTGTAGTTCCCAAAAGGGTAGGGCTGGAACCTGAACTTCCAACAGCAGTCCATGAACCCAATGACCAGTTACCACTTGGTGCAGCCACTGTGCCTGTCTGAGTGTACCATTGATAGGTTAAAGATGTTCCACCACTTGGAGGAGTACTATATGTAATATCTGAAGGTTGTGTACTGTGACAGATGCTTTGTGTTGAACTGGCAAGTGTACCTCCGCTGTGTGCTCCACGTACAGTCACAATGTGACAATCGCCGTTCCAATTATTAAAACAATTGGCAGAGCCACCATCATAAACCTTAAGAGCAAATGTGGTTGTTCCTGTCAAATTGCCAATCGTTACTCCTGTAAGAGTAGGAGTGGTGGTACTTGGGCTACCGATTGCTGTCCATGCACCCTGGCTGAAAGTTCCGCTTGGGGCTGTCTGACTTCCTGCAAGGTAGTACCATTGGAATGTTGTTACAGTTCCTCCTGTAGGAGCCGTACTATATGTAATACTTGAAGGTTGCGTATTATTGCAAATAGTCTGTCCAACACTGTTAATAGTTCCGGCACTGAATGTCGCATCTATTGTTATTACCTGAGCATTACCTGCCCAATTATCAAAACATGAGCTGGGGCTATCATCATAAACCTCAAGAGCAAATGTAGTAGTTGATGTCAAATTGCCAATTGTTGATCCTGCAAGAGTAGGAGAGCTGGTACTTGGGCTTCCGACTGCTGTCCATAAACCCTGGCTGAAAGCTCCACTTGGCGCTGTTTGATTGCCTGCAAGGTAATACCATTGGAAAGTGGGATTGCTTCCACCACCCGGGGCAGCACTATAAGTAATGTCTGATGGATTAGTATTGTAACAGGAGGTTTGTGTTGTACTGGTTAAAGTGCCTCCGCTTAATGTACCACCAACAGTAATTATCTGAGCATTGCCAGCCCATTTATCAAAGCAAGCAGAAGAACCTCCATCATAAACTCTAAGTGCGAAAGTAGTCGTAGTTGTTAAAGTGCCAATTGTTGATCCTGCAAGAGTAGGAGTGCTTGTACTTGGGCTACCAATAGCAGTCCATAAACCCTGGCTGAAAACTCCACTTGGCGTTGTGTGACTTCCGGCAAGGTAATACCATTGGAATGTTGGAGTAGTTCCACCAGCCGGAGGAGTGCTATAAGTAATGTCTGAAGGTTGAGTATTGTAACAGATGCTTTGTGTATTATTGGCTAAAGTTCCTCCGCTGAAAGCAGGATCAACCGTTACCTGTATATTATCATTATTACTTGCTCCCGCCCAGTTGGCACTACCGCATCCTGGTGTTACCCAACATGCAAATGTTGTGGTTCCTGTGATAGCTGTAGGCGCTGAAAAAGTTGCAGTATTATGACCTGTACCCGGAGCTGATGTCCATCCTGAATTGTCTCCGGCGGTTGGAGTTACTGCTCCAGTTTGAGAAAACCATTGATAACTGAAACTACTTGAACCTGAAGCGCCACTTGCTGACATGCTTGCGGGTGATGTATTGTAACAGATCGTTTGTGTGTTGGCACCTCCTAAGGTATTGCTTGCTGTTCCATAATTGATGGCTGGTCCTACAGTAACTTTAACCGAAGTGGAAGCCACATCTGTACATACACCGCTGGTTACTATTGCGCGGTAATAAGTTGTTGCTGTTAGCGGTCCCATCTGGGCGCTTGTTAACGGATTTGCTGTTGCACCGGAAATATTGATCCAGGTGCTGTTATCCGGTGACGATTGCCACTGAATGTTTCCAGTGCTTCCAAGTAAAGAAATATCGGCGGGAGAACTGCTGTAACAAATCGTTTGAGGTAAAGCAGCAAAACCGCCCGCACTAGCTGGATTTAGTGTTACTGTTACATCCAATCTTGAGTTACTTTCGCAACCTGATACTGTTTGGCTTGCATAATAATGAGTGCCATCAACCAAAGCAGTACTGCCTGATAAAGCTGTTCCGCCGCTTGATGCTGCATACCACTGAATGGCAGTTCCTATTGCATTGGTTAAGTCTCCTACTGTATGAGAAGCTGATGAACAGAATGATTGAGATGTTGAGCCTGAAGGTGCAGAAGGGGTTGTATTTACCGTTAATGTTTTGGCATCAGAGGTTACATCATCTCCACATGCACCATGAACGATACATTGATAAGTATAGCCATTCATGCCAATTGGAGCATTTGCAACTGTAAGCGTAGCAGTACTGTAATTGGAATATGTACATCCATCGCTTGGAGTTGTTGCGGCGGAAATATCAACATAAGTACCTGAAATACCTCGCTGCCATTTATAAGTTGGGGAGGTCCCTGCAGCCGTAACAGAAAAATCGCTGCTATTAGTTCCTGGGCACACAGCAGCTGGATCAACCGGCTGCCCTGTAATAGAAGGCGCAGTGCAACACAAAATTACCGTTACAGCAGGTGAAGAAGCTATACTTATACATTTACCTGATGCTGTTGCTGTAGCGGTGATATTATCGCCTGTAGTTATAGCAGGTGAAAGAGTTCCTGTTGTCCAGTTCCCGTTGCCATCTGCAGTTGCCGTTCCTATTTGGGTAGAACCGGCTTTATATACGATGATAGAAGCACCTGGTTCACTGGTGCCGCTAACTGTTGTGGCAACATCACATATTGTTGAAGAAACTACCGGCGCTGAGGTAATATCTTGCACTGTAACAGCAGGCGTAGAAGCTGCACTTACGCATTTTGTGGGCGTAAGCTGGGTTGCAGTTAGTGCATCACTTGCAGCTAAGGTAAGTCCATTAACTGACCATGTAGTTCCTGAAACAGTTGTTGAACCAATGGAACTTCCGCCACGTATAACATTAATAGTTGAACCATCAACTCCCGTACCGCTAACAGTTGTGGCTCCCGAACAATAAGTGCCTGTAATGACAGGAGCATCAGAAGTTGATTGTCCTGTAACCACGGCTGGCGCCGAGTTCACACATCCATTAATCTGCACACTATAGGTGCCGGCAGAAGTTACATTAATGCTTTGAGTGGTTTCATTGGTTGGCGACCATAAATATGTGCTTCCTGCACTAGATGTTAATGTAATACTTCCGCCGGTGCATAATGTTCCGCTTGCGGTTATTGTTGGTGTGGCAGAACTTAAAATCACATCATCAATTCTTATAGTAGATGATGCGCCCGTAACCGGAGTGCCAGGAATCCGGAACCGGATATACACTGAAGCTGCGTTATCTATGGCATTTCCCAGGTAAATTGTTTCCAAACCCCATGTATCAGATGGCTGATCAGCATTGTGAATGGTTTGTGTAAAGGCATTGGTTGCGAAATTATCAAGACTAACAGCAATTTCTAAATCGCGGGAAAAGCCACTTGTTTTCCGTAATCCAAAGGTTAGTTTACCATTAGTATATCCTGAAAAATTAACGACAGGCGCATACAACGAAGCATTTGTTTCGACCGGATTATTTGTCCAGACATTGTTATCACCGCTATTACCAGTGTAATGCCCTGCCCCTGAGGAAGGAGATGTACTATTAACTGCCCAATCGGTAAGAGTTGATGACCAGCCTGTAGGCAACGAAGAACCAGTCCCAAAAGTTTCATTAAATACATTAGAATATGCAGCAATGTTAGTATGTAAAGTGGGAGATACTGAAATGGTATTCGAATTTACGCTGGTTCCTGTACAACTATTCACAGTAACATTAACCCTGACTCTATAATAATATGTTATATTCTGAGGAAGACCTGTTACAGGGTATGAAGTAACATTGCCCATAGAAAGATTATTGAAGCCCGAAACAAAATTGTTGAAATTAGCATCGGTAGCCACATCAAGGTAATACGTTATCGATGTTCCGCTAACAGCGGTCCAATTAGCAGTAAAATCATTGCAGTTCAAATCTGTCGGTGCATTTGCTGTAACTGTTGGTATTGTATAAACAGTAAAAGTTACTGAACTTGTTCCTGAAGCGGTAGCTGTTGTAACAGATATTGTTCCGGTGGTCCCACCCGCAGGAGTTGCTGTTATTGATGTTGAACTATTCACAGTAAATGAACTTGCATTGACACCGCCAAAAGTAACTCCTGTTGCGCCAGTAAAATTTGTGCCCGTAATACTGACCGGTGTAACATTTGCACAACCAGACGAAGGTGTAAAACTGGTTATTGTCGGTACAAGAAATGGGATATTAAATGTTTGATTGGTTATCGCAACTTGTTCAGGGTCTGTCATAATATAATACTGAACTCCCCCTGTTAGAGTAAAACTCCCATATGTACCCGTTGTAGCTACACCAGAGGACACAATACATGTCCATCCTGTGCCGGAGCAGCCATCTGAAACAGGCTTGTAAAAGTAATCCAACCAAGTAGTTCCAGTGCCATTTGCAGAGGTAACCTGTAATGAATATGTCCCGGTAGTCGGTGGAGTAAACGTATAAATAATTTCTTTTCCCGGGGTCGTCCAGGCTCCCTGACTGCAGGCAGTAACATCCCATGCTCCTGTTCCTGTTGTATTTGAAGTCACTGATACTCCGCATCCGCTGATTGATTGGATTTGTGAACAGGGAAACCAATTGGTAAGAGTCATAGTATTCCCTGTTGCAGTACCATTGACAGATCCGCTGGGTGTTATAGTCGCAGAGATATTAGTTGATGGCGTGATCTTACCAATAAACGTGTTTCCGGGCGTAGCTCCGGATGCAACATCAGCCACAAGCAAGTATTTACGGGCAGCGCTGATTCCAGTCTGACCGGTTATAGTAAATACGATGGAACCGCTTACTGATAATCCAGTGCCGGATACCAGGACATCCGTTCCGCTTTCAAAGGTCCCATTGGAGTTAACATCCTGATAAATTCTTAAATTGGAAATATCGCTTGTGCCTGCAGTACCGGTATTAGTTACAGTAACTCCGGTAAAATTAAGGGAAGTACTGCATACCGGATTCAATTTGAACCCGAACAAAACCGCATTTGAAGTTGGTATAGATACGCCCCCTGCTGAAGGTGCGCCTGTATTATCAAGCGTCACACCAGGCACAGGCCCTGTAACAGCAACATTAAATGTTCCACCTCCACCAGAATAATCCTGAACCAATACATAATAGATTGTACCACTAGCACAATTAAAAGTGAGTGTTTCTGATGTTGTTGAATTCCCTCCGCTTGAAGCAACATAAGAATAATCACCAAAATTTGTAGTGCAAGCAGTGTATAAATACAAATATTTATAGCCTGAGGTACTGAAACCATTAATTGTAATTGTATGATTACCTGATCCGCATGTGCTAAAACTATACCAAACGTCATTATACGATGAGCCTGAAGTTGGCGTTGAACCTGTCCAAGTACCCTGAACCGTAGCGCCACCAACAGTGAGGCTAACAGCACCCGAACAAGCATCATTTACGGGAGGAGTAGTAACGCACATGGTAAAAGTGCCGGTATAGGATGATCCGCTATAATAACTATAAGTTCTTACATAATATGTGTTTCCAATAGTCAAACCTGATAAATTGACTGAAACTGCTGCGCTTGCCGTTGACGTATTATATTGACAACCCAAGGAGGCTAAACTTCCACATGAGCCGCTGAATACCTGCAAAACCGCATATTGCATTGTTCCTGGAGTGACAGTTACGACATGTGACGTGGAAGTAGCAGTAAATTTATACCATACATCGTCATCTGCAGTACCGGAACAGCCTGATTGCGATTGGGAAGCATTCGTAGTTGTTCCTGAAGTAGTTGAAGTGCAAGTGCTATTTGAATTAACGGTCAAACTGACTGCGCCACTACATTCATCGTTAGCAGGAGGATTAGTAACACATAAAGTAAATGTGCCCCCTGAACTTATGGGAGTTGATCCATAAGAATAAACCCGGATATAATAAGTTGTCCCGCTAGTCAAACCTGTCCATGCCTGATTACTGGGATCCGTATCATAATACCCCTTACTTGTCCAAGATCCACCGCATGTGCCGCTTAAAAATTGAGTTACCAAATCGGTACCTCCTATATTAGTAAGTGTAACATACTGTGTAGTTGCTTCCGCAACAAATTTGAACCAAACGTCATCATCTGCTGTACCAACAGAAGAAGAAACTCCGGAATTTGTCGCTCCGACTACTGATCCGTTCACGATAGCAGCACCTGTGCAAGTAGCATCAGGATTTATCAAAGTTGCATTGGCACATTCATCGTTTGCCGGAGGATCAATTTTCCTTCCTGTGATATCATAACCAAGTGGGGAAGCGGCTGATGTTGCGCCCGAAAATGATAAATAGTCCGAACTCGTATTTACTGTTCCTTCATAAGGAACCCAGGCAGAACCATTCCAACCTTCTGGTGTTAAATAGGATTCAGTTCCTACAATATCTCCGGTTGACCCATTGTAGGGCATATTAGCAGAATAAGTATAAGATCCTGTCGTATTGCTAACAGTACTCATCCAATAGCGGGTCAAATAATTGGTACATGTTGGGGTGTTATAGTTTGATTCTGCAGCATCTATTACTTTGAATCCTATTATTCTTCCCGATACAGTATTTGTATTCAAAGTAAAATCGAAACCGCTGTATTCTGCGGTACCTGTATTTTCACCGATAGGATATATAATATCTGAACTTCCTGTTGCAAATGAATGTTTGAAATAACCCGATGTTGGAGATGTCACAACCATTAAAGATGAAGAATAATTGTAATAAGGATAAACATAAGCTACCTGGATATTTCCTGTGCCTAAATTTAACAAACCTGACGAAAGATATAAACCTGTTGATGTACCGCCTAGGATAATATCCTGACTATTCAAAGTCAATGAACCTCCGCTACCCATAGCTATGCTCAAATCCTGGAATGTTGTTGGTGAAGATGTAAATATACTTGCAGGCAATGTCCATGTTTGCGGGGTTGATGATGGACTAAAGGAAAGCGAGTAAGTAGCTGCAGTTGTAATTGTTCCGCCAGAAGTCGTTATAGGTTGCGCTGATGTTCCATTAAAAGTTAATGTATTTGAGCCTGTTAAATAAAATGCACCGCTCATTAAGGAAAGTGTTCCGGAAATACTTCTGTTTCCATTTAAAGTTACTCCCGCAGAATTATTAATGGTAACATAATGAGGTCCAGAACTGGTCGGCCATTCGTAAGAAGAAGCAGTTTGTGCTGAACTTCCTTTGTATTCCAATATAGCAGCGCTGCCATAAATTGGAGAATAAGAAGAAGAAGAGACGGTTGCCGTACCCTGCAATGAAAGAATACCATTAATAGTAGGGTTATAACCTAAGGTTTTTGCTCCTGAATTACTTAAAATTAACTCTCCATTTGAACTAATAGTAACATAATCTGGTAGTGTTTGTGCACCGACTCTACTAAAACTCATGATGCCACTTATAGTAAAAGCATTTGAAGAAGAAGTCCATGTACTGGCGCCAGAAACATCTAATGTAGCTCCATTAGCAACTGTTACACTTCCGGAAATCGTATGTGATGGCGAAGCCCCATTAATTGACAGTGTATAAGGGCTAATGACTGCAAGTGTCACTGATGAATTTACTGTTAAAACTCCACCTACAGTTACAGTGCCATTTATTGTTTTTGTTGTTGAGGAGGTGGAAGCTGTTAAATTATTAAATGTGAGTGTCGGAATATTTTGAGCACCCGAGCCGTTAAAATTTACTGTACCGGTTCCACATGTAAATGCTCCACCATTTGACCATGTCCCAGCTATGCTTATTGTGCCTGAACCACTAAAAGTTATAGCGCCGCTTCCTGAAATGTTACCTGTAACATTAATAGCAGAACCGGATGAAGAAGCAATGGTGGTTGTAGCGTTATTAGCCCAGTTTCCCGTAACATTCACAATAGTGCTGCTCGAAGGAACTGAAGTGGTAGAACCTACAGTCCAGGCACCGGCAATGGTTGTAGTAGAAGAACTAGTCATTGTTTTGGTGCCTGCACCTGAAAATATAAGATTAGAAAAACTTGTTGCAGGAATGGTTTGTCCGCTGGCTCCGCTATAGTTAACAGTATTACCAACTGCCGTGGCTGTAAGAGTGGAAATTCCTGAAGTTCCCCCTAAATATAAATATCCGGTAGTCCCTTGAATAAAACTTCCGCTACCCGAAAGTGCAGTGGTAGCTGTAACGGTTCCACTATTAGTAAGTGAATAACCGCTTCCAACAGTAAGCAGAGTTGCGCATGTTAATGTTCCGCTATTTATTAATGCACAGCTAACAGTAACTGAAGGTATAGAAAAAGTTCCGGTAAGTGTCTGGCTATTGGTACTGAAAGTGTGTGTTCCTGTACTTGCAGTAAATGTACCGTTGTTAGTTATACCGCCCCTGAATTCGGGTGCTGTAGCGTACGTACCTTCATTCCATAGACCCCCGGCATTGATAGTAACAAGGCCCTTGAAAAGTTTGGCACCCGAAGCAGAAGCCCAGAGTAAAATGCCCGATGTACCACCACCTACGGTTGTCGTACCATTTACAGTGAGAACCGTCGTACCGGTGCTAAGCGTAGTCCCGTCACCTATATTCAGGTTCCCACCAATTGTCAACGATCCACCTGAACCATTTGTAGCATAAGTTACTGTTCCGGCAAGTGTTAAATTACCATTTACTGTAGTTATGCTACCAGATGCTACTGAACCTGAGCCTGAAAAAGTAAGGTGATGATAAGTTGTGGTTTTAGGTGTTTGACCAGCTCCAGTATAATTTACTGTATTTCCTGAAGTACTTGCTGTAAGTGTACTGATACCAGAAGTCCCCCCAATGTTTAAAATACTTGCTGAATTATTATTGGTAAATGTTCCTGTACCTGAAAGTGCTGTTGTAGCAGTAACAGTCCCATTATTAGTGAGTGTTCCTGTAACCGTAAGTAAAGTGGGTACTGTTAGTACATAAGCATTTGTAAGTGTACATGATGAACTAACAGTAAGAGTAGTACAGGAAAAATCAGTTCCAAGTGCTGCACTTAAACCTGATGGGTTAAATATTGCCGTCCAGGTTGTTGTTCCCAATCCGGACCAACCTCCGGCAACAGTAGGTGAACTTCCAGTAAAGGTAATTGATCCTGTACCTGAAGTAATATTAAAACCACCTGCTGCAGTTGGCGCACAAAGTGTAGCAGCAGGTAAAGCTCCGGTTGCTGTTGTAACTGTTGTTCCCCAATATGCTTCTATTGCACCAGCCACAGTTATTACATAACTGCCGCATGCAACCGCACCAGGAGCAGTGTTTGAAGCACTCGTGGTTCCAACACTTACATATAAATTCTTACATGAAAATGAAGTCCCAACGGACAATGTCATACCGGATTGAACAAAAACTGATGCTGTTGTACTAAATGGAATTGACGATGATACAGCAGCCCAGGTACTACCATTATAAACATCCCAACCTGAGATTGAATTTGAATTTGCACTTGCATGTATTCTTAAATCTCCATTAACTGGACTAATGGTTGCTCCCCAGCTCTGTATAACTCCAAGTAGCAGAAGAAAAACAGATAATAAGATTATTCGAAAAGAACGCTTTGAAATTGAGTAGAATTTTTTTGATTTCATAATTATACTTGTTTTATTGTTTTCAATTTATTTTTTAATGATCGTTTTGTTAACTATGCCATTTTCAAAAACTATTTGCAGCGTATAGGTTCCGGGGCTGAGGTGGCTTACGTCAATCCCGTTTTTATTTATCTGTAATGGTTCATGGGTTTCAAAACAAAGCTGTCCGAAAGTATTATAGATCTTCATAGTTTCCGGTATCGCTTTTACCTTGTCAAAATTTACAAACAACCTGTCATTTGTAGGATTTGGGTAAACCACGACCTGAGATGAATTGGATGATAAAGTTGGAATACCTGTGCAGTTATCAATGATCATAATGATCGTATCTGATGTTGCCGGATTTCCTGTGGCACAGTTTACGCTGGAGTTCATAGTAACATAAACATGATCTCCGTTGACAGGACTATATGTATAACTTGCCTGCCCCGTTCCTGTTGTTGAACTGTTCAGATGCCACTGATAGGTGGGAGTTCCCCCATTAGTCGGAGTGGCTGTAAAAGTAACCGGAATACCGGTGCAAATATTATTCTGATCAACAACGATGGAAACATCTGCCGGCAGACCTGGTACTAAAGTTACAAAAACATCAAACCTGTTTGTGCCCTCGCATCCTCCTGTAGTCTGGCTTGCAAAATAATGCGTGCTATCCGTTAACGGAGTGATTGATGGGAGCAAACTTCCTCCTGTTAATGAGTCATACCATTGTATTGATGTGCCGCTGGCCAGCAGATCGGCAATTGTGGCACCAGAGCATAAAGACTGCTGAGCGTTTCCTGTGGGTGCAGCCGGAGGTACATTGATGGTTATTGTAGCAATAGCGGAATTTGCGGAGGTACATGTTCCATTCTGAACTACTGCAAGGAATTCGGTAGTCTCAGTCAAAAGGCCAGGTAAATAAGTATTCGTTGTGTTTGAAATATCTGTCCATGTAGTGAACGGTGATACCGAACTTTGCCACTTAATTATAGTTCCTGTTTCTCCTGATAAAGTTAGCGGACCACTGATTCCACCCAGACAGAATGAAGTGTCACCGCTAATGGTCCCACCAACGGAAGCCTGCAGAAGAACTACAGTCGTTTCATTTGAATTAGCAGTCTGAGGAGTAACAGCACAGAGACCAAAGGCTCTTATCCTGTATTTATAAGTAAGTCCAGGCGTAAGACCAATGACATTATAAGTGGTGACATTTCCAACATTAAGATTATTATAAGTACCAACATACGTAGCGAAATTATCATCTGAAACATCAAGACAATAACCACCGGCTGATGTTGCGGCATTCCAGTTTGCCGTGAAGCTGTTGCACCCAACATTAGTAGCCGCTGTGGTAACAGGAACTGCAGGTGTATTCAGGGTAATAGTCAGGGTAGGTGTTCCTGTACTACCCATGTAACCGTTCAATTGAATATAATAGGTTGTACCTCCTGTCAGGCATAATGAACTTACGGCAATAGTGCCACCGGAGGCACTGCCGGAAATAACCTGAGTTGCTCCGCCGGTAAGTATAGCTGCTGCTGAAGGAGCTGTGTAAATTGCCGCCTGTATGCCCGAACTTTGAGTGGCATTGAAACCGTAGCTCCCCGAAGTGGCAGGTGTAAAAGTAAACCACTGAGTATTGCTAACAGTTGTAGGGGAAGTGTCTAAGTTATATCCCCAGTTTGTACCGTCAGGTTCACCGACTTCAAATCCGAAAGAAGCATTGTTGTTGCCAGTTGTAGTCCCGGTTGATACAGTTGTTGCATTCACTACATTATCATTCAGAGTAGGTAAATAAGTTGTATTGCATACAGAGATATTGAAAGTTCCGGCGCTACTTGATAAGTTATCGAATGAGAACACTCTTATCTTGTAGGTGGCTCCATTTGTAAGGCCACTGACCCTCATAATTTCTGTTCCTGCATTTCCGGTAAAGTCACGGTACTGAATGTTTGGAGCAGTACATGTTCCCGAGCCCCGAAGATTCAGAACGCCATCCATGCCAGTATTGGCAAGGGTGATGAGTGCATTCGTTCCGGAGGCGGTAAAATTATACCAAACATCATCGTCATCATAATACCCATAAGTTCCATTATAATTTGCAAGAGTCTGTGTTGCGTTAACAGTTGTACCGGATACAGCAGTCCCGCATAATGTCAAAGCCGTTCCCGGGCAGTCATCATTTGCCGGAGGCGGGGGAGGGGTTACAATACAAATTGTGAATGATGTAGTAGTGGGATATCCTGAATAATAATCGTAAACCCTCACAAAATAAGTATTGCCAACAGTTAGTCCGGTCAGCGTGAGGGTTTCTGTGCCACCGCCTGTTGTAGCATCAGCACAACTTCCTATATTGCTACTTGCCGTCAGTGCGCTGCAACTGGCAGCATAATATGCCTGCACAACCGCATCAAAACTTGTTGATCCAACAACTGTGACAACCTGCGTGGCAGCAGCGGCAACGAATTGAAACCATACATCATCATTTGCTGTCCCTGCACAACCTGAAAAAGTCTGTGTGGCTGCTGAAACATCACCCGTCGTTGGATTGCACGATGAAGCTGGTGTAAGGCTCACTGCACCGCATGGCGCATCGTTAACAGGTGGACTGAACACACAAATATCGAAAGTAGTAGTCGTTGGAACGGTTGATGAGCCATGATATACCCTCACATAATATGTTGTCCCTATTGTAAGGCTTGTCAGTGTTAGCGTTTCAACACCACCGCCGGAAGTATTGTCTGCACATGCCCCGGAAATAGCGGAAAGCGAACTGCAGGAAGAACCAGTGTATGCCTGTAAAACGGCATCAAAGTCACCGTCACCGGCAACACGTACAATATGTGTACTGTTTGTTGCTGTGAATTTATACCACACATCTCTGACGTTTGATGTGTAACTGTAATCGCAGGTTGCATACGAAAAAGTTTGAGATGCAAGGTTCGCACTTCCCGTCACAGGGTTGCAAATAGCGCCGGGTGTTAATGCAATCGCATTGCAGGGTTCGTCATTTGCTGGTGGTGATAACACACAAATTGAAAAGGTAGTATTGGATGGAACGGTAGAAGAACCGTGGTAAACGCGGACATAATACCAATTGCTAACAGTCAGTGATGATAATTGCAATGTTTCTGTACCACCTGCTCCTGTTGCGTCTATACAGGCGCCTGATATGGCTGTTAATGTCACAGGACATGTGCTGCCCGTTGCTGAATAGGCAGTTAATATCGGGTCATAAGTTCCGTTGCCTGTAACCTGAACGGTGTGGCTGGTATTTGTTGCCTGAAACCTGTACCATACATCTGCAACTGGCGAAGTATAGCTGTAATCGCAGCTTCCGTAAGGATAGGTTTGTGATGCGAGTGATGCATCTCCTGCTGTTCCTGTGCAGGTAGTTCCGGGAGTTAGCGTAACGGCTGTAACATTTGTTCCGCTGCAAGGTTCGTCATTTGCTGGAGGAGACAACACACAAACTGAATATGTAGTGTTGGTTGGTATGGTTGAAGAACCGTGATATACCCTGAAATAATAAGTATTTCCAATAGTTAAAGCGGATAACTGAACACTTTCCATTCCCCCTGCTCCGGTATTATCTGCACAAGCTCCTGATATGGCTGTAAGAGAGCCACAGGCGCCTGAGTAAGCCTGAACAACCGCATCATAAGTGCCGTTGCCGGTAGCCTGTATAGTATGACTTGTGGCTGTTGCAACAAATTTATACCATAGATCTCTTGCGGGGCTGGTATAACTGTAATCGCAGCTTGCATAGGTATTGGTTTGTGATGCCATGGCAGCATCAGCAGCAGTAGGATTGCATGAAGTTGCAGGCGTTAATGTAACTGCTCCGCAAGGCTCGTCGTTTACAGGCGGAGTAGTAACACAAATAGTAAATGTCGGGGTGGTTGATGAACCACTGCCGTAATGATAAACGCGCACATAATACGTATTACCAATTGTAAGTCCTGTCAGTGCCATTACTTCAGTTGTGCCTCCTCCTGAAGTTGCATCAGTGCAACTGCCGGATATAGCCGTAAATGTTGCTGTAGGGCAGGTGCCGGATGTAAGTGTGTATCCCTGCACTACCGGATCGAAACTGGCAGCTCCTGTGACCGTGACAAAATGAGTAGCTGCTGTTGCAGTAAATTTATACCAGACATCATCATCAGCGGTGCCTGAACAACCGGAATATGTTTGTGTGCTGCCTGCAGTACTTCCGCTTGTTGCCGAAGAACAGGGTACTCCTGCACTGCCCGGTGTGAGCAGGATTGCTCCACAGGGATCATCATTATCAAGCTGCCTTCCTGTAATATCATAGCCCAGCGGTGCATTTGACTGTGTGGCGCTGCTGAAAGCAAGATAATTCGATGAGGTATTTACTGTGGCCGACATCCCCTGCCAGGCCGAGCCATTCCATTCCTGAACACCAAGTTTGGTTTCGGTGCCAGTAATATCACCGCTTGTTCCGTTATAAGGCAGGTCGGCTGTGTAAGTATAAGTTCCTGTGTTTACACTTAAGCTGCTTTGCCAGTATCTGCTTAGATAATTGGTAGCAGTGCCCATATTGGGATGTGTTGCATCCACAACTTTAAAGCCTATCACTCTTGCAACACTGTTTGATTCCAATGAAAATGAAAATCCACTGTATTCTGTAGTTCCTACATTATCTCCTATTGGAAAAGTAAATGTCTGGTAACTGCTTGTTGAGAATGAATGTTTGAAATAACCTGAAGTTGCTGATGTGACCACCATGCTCGTTGCTGAATATGATGAAGTGTAGTTATAAGCAGACTGCAGATTTCCTGATCCCAGAATTACGAGGCCGGAAGAAAGATAAAATCCATACGTACCACCCGTAAGCGTCATGTCCTGCTCATTCAGCGTAAGCGATCCGCCTGTGTTCATATCTACTGTAAGATTGGTGAGTGTAGGTGCAGCAGTGAATGTGCCGGAAGGTATCACCCAGTTGGCAGCCGATGTTGGACTAAAATTAAGTGATGGTGAAGTTGTACAGGTGATGGTGCCATTTGTTCTTGCTATGGGTGCAACAGAACCTGTGCCGTTAAACGTAAGTGTGTTGGATGAACCGCTTAATGTCAACGCTCCTGATGCCAGCGTAAGCGTTCCCGTAATCTGACGGCCGGAAGTGGAAGAAATGGTAACTCCGTTTGGTGAGTCTATCGTTACATTGGTCGGGCCGTTTGAGCCTGTTGTCCACGCAATGGCATTTTCAGGAATAGCAGTACAGTTAAGATAGATCAGTGTTGAACCCGCAGCATAAACAGGAGCAGTGCCATTTGTAGAAATAGCAGGTGATCCGGTGCCGGAAATAGACAGCGTACCTGCCATTGCAATAGCGCTAAGTGTGATGGTATTTGATCCTGTTACATTCAATATACCTCCAGCCTGCACATTTATCAGGGGGAGGGTTGCCGAGGAAGTGCCGCAAGCATAATTTACTATTCCGCCTGAAGGCACCACAAGTCTTGTTGTTGCTCCGGTCACTATAGGCGTTGTTGCAGCTGATGTAGTGGAAAGGATACCGTTCACTGTAAATATTCCTCCACTTCCAATAGTCAATGTTGTTGAACTGGAAATGGTAAGTGTTTTTCCACTGCCAATGTTGCTCCCTGATCCGCTTGTATTGATACTGATAACCCCGGTTGTGACATTGATTGAAGAAACAAAATTTGAAGAGATGGTCAGTGTGCTTACTCCTGATGTCCATGTTACACTACCTGTAGTTCCGGAAATGGTCAGAGAATTAATGGTAAGTAAAGACATACCTGTAAAGGACATCACACTTGTTCCTGCACTGATAGTAACATCATCCGTGGTGTGACCTGCAGAGCCGGGATAGGCTCCAAGGCTCCAATTTGTAACGGTGATCCATGAACCGCCCGTTGCTGCTCCTATCCAGTTGTTGGTGGCTGCCTTGCTTTGAATGATCCCTGAAAACAAAAGCAATCCTGCAATTAAAAATATCCGCATTCCGCGTTTTACATTGTGTAAATATGTTCTTGTTTTCATAAATCTGATTATTTTAATGACACTATTATTTCTAATTTATTTAATGATGAATTTTTTATTCACCACCCCGTTTTCAAATCCAATCTGAACCGTATAAGTCCCTGCGCTCAGTTGGCTGATATTGATCCCCGCATTGTTTGCGTGTCCGGCATCGCTGCTTTCAATGCAAAGCTGTCCAAAAACATTGTAGATCTTGATGGTTTTGGGAACATCTTTGATTTGGTTGAAATTCACAAACAGCCTGTCGCTGGCAGGGTTTGGAAAAATATTTATTGCCTGATAATTTTCTGCCTCCTCAATGCCAACACTGGTTACGATGATCGAATTTGATGCTGAAGAACTGCACCCGCTTGTAGTCACGATAACATAATAGGTGCCGTTTGCAACAGGAGTATAATTTTGTCCGGTAGCCCCGCTGATGATCCCGTTCTGATCATACCATTGATTGCCGCTTGTAGAATTAGAATGAAGTACATTTCCATTCTGGGTTATCACCGGAGTTGCCGGTGTTGTGTTCACTGTTATTGTGGCGTTCCCTGTCATCGTTGCAGCACAGTAACCCCCGGCGGTTGTGGTCTGCACATTATAGGTGCCTGCAGCGGTCTGGGTGTTGAACGATATTGCCGAACCTGTTCCTGCAACAGCATTTCCGACAGCATTGGTACCATTATACAACTGATAGGAAACCCCAGCCTGCGAACCGCTCAGTCCAATATTTACACCTGTACCTCCCGAACAGTAACTTCCTCCTCCTGTAACCGAAAAAGCAGTGGGAGTAATGCAACTGTTCGTAGCGCCCATTACAAAATAACCCAAACTACTGCCTGTGCTGTTTGAGCCGCTGATAGAATTTGTGCCTGCTGATCCGCCAAGACTGGCATAAACTCCCGTTTTGGCTGAGCTTCTTCCTATCGCATCAAATGTTCCGACTGCAATTTGCCGCGTAAGTCCGACAACAGCTCCTGTAATGCTACCCGATGCCACTGATGCCGACCAGTATTCAGTGGCGCTTATTGAAGTCAGTGTTGTGCCGTCAGCCGTTCCGCCGCAACCTGTATTGAATGCTTCCACCAACACGGATGCTGTTCCTGCCGGGGTTATTGCGAAAGGATAATAAGTTCCTCCTTTGCCGACTGGGAAATTATAAGCCGTTCCTGAAGCAAGCGACCATTTCACAGGTCCATTGATAAACGAACTTGTAGAACCGCCGGTAATTCCTGTCGAAGCTGTGTTGGTCACCGAAAGTGAGGTTGAAGCAGTGGTTGTAAGTATGCCCGCTGTCAGGGTGAGTGTTCCGCTGACAATGCGCGAAGCTGTGATGGTAACGCCGTTCGGTGAGTTTATGATAACGTTGGTTGGTTCGGAAGTTGTTGGCCATGCCTTCACATTTTCAGGAATGGCGGTGCAGTTGAGATATTCAAGCGTTGATCCTGCTGCATACACAGGAGCAGTGCCGCTTGTTGAAATGGCTGTCGAGCCCGTGCTGTTGATTGAAATTTTTCCCGACACAGCAATTGCGCTTAGTGTAACAGTATTTGTAGAAATGATATTCAAAATTCCTCCTGCATTCACAGTCATCAATGCGGTTGTGAAAATAGAGGCGCCCCCGTTGTAATTGATGATGCCGTTATTGCTGATCACAAGATTGGAAGTGGAAACAGTGCTGAATGGATTGGCATTGGCTGCCGAAGTAGTGGTGATCGTTCCGTTGACTGTAAACACTATGCCACTCGTCATTTTAAGTGATGCCGAGCTTCCCACTGTGAGCAACTTTCCTGATGCAACAGCGCCTATAGTGCCTGTAAGCGTAATGCCTCCCGTGCCGAAACCGGTAAGTGTTGTGTTGGCATTGACTGTAAAAACGCCAAAACTTCCAGTGCTGGCGCTGGATTGCAAAGTCACGGTTCCTGTGCCCGAGCCTCCGACAGTAACGGATGCGAATGCAAGGCTGGATACTGCGGTGATGGTATAATTGCCACTGCCGCTAATGTTGATAACAATGTCATCCCCCGCAACCGGAACACTGCCTCCCCAGTTTGATGCTGTTGTCCATGCTCCGCCTGCTGTTGTCGAGAACCAGGTTTTTGTTGCGGCATCGCTGCGTAGTGCTATAAAAAAAAGCAAGGCAGAAAAAAATATTCTCAACAAACAATGGATGGAAAAACCGCCAATCTTGCGGCTTTCATTTTGAAAATAATTTCCTGCCTTCATCATACTGTTATTTTATTCTTAAATTTTATTCAACCACCATTTTCCATACCCCTTTACTGCAACTTTATCAGCGTGCATAATTATCTATATTTTCAGCCAACTTTAAAATGTTCCGTAAATACAAATCTCTTCGAAAGGCTTGAATTCATTGAAGCTTTTAAACATTTCCGACCTTAACTAAAACTCACATTGAGGGTACATCAGCTCTTTAAAAACTACAAATATTCAGCCTGATAAAGTAGTTTACAAAAATAACAAAATTTTAATACCCTGCGAAAAATATTTTTTATTGCTGAAAAATGAAATAATTTACATAGTTACGCCTGATGCAACAAGGTAAATAATGACTTTATCAGATAAACCGGAAGGACATTAATTGCGGAAAAAGTTTTCAGTCATTGAAGGAAAATGCCAGTCCCTTTCCATTACGTAAAAATTCAAAACACATTTCAGGGATGATTCAATGGCATAATAAAAAGAGACCCTTTACCTGAGCATGAAATTACGCAATAAAGTAACGGAGTGACGGTATATTGGTAGTAATAATATGCAGAGGAAAGTGACGATCCCGAAATTTCGCATTGTCGTCAAGCTGTCGGTAGGAAATTACGCAATAAAGTCACGGAGTGACGGTATATTGGTAGTAATAATATGCCGTGGAAAACAAAAGTCACGGAGTGACGACATTATGGTAATGAATATCCGCTATTGTACCAGTTTAATTAATTTGACTAATTTTTTTTTTGCTGGAAAGAAAGACCTTATTACCTTAGTAACATTATAATGTACCAGAGAACCCAACCTTATTATCTTATTAATTTGCAATAAGGTAATAAGGTTAAAGTTTCGCTATATCATCCTTTTACTAAGGTAATAAGGTTGCCGAATCTAGTTATCATTAAGGTTGTTTATGACTTTGAAAACTTATTCTTGTTGAAAACAAAATTTACTGCCAGTAAATTGAAAAAAGAATTAAATGGCTTTTCATACTGGTATGATTGCGGATATTCAATTATGGTAATATGAGTTATGGATTAGCAAATATTTTTTGGTTTTATCATCGGATTATTATTCAGAGAATTTTATCTATGTGAAATCTATGTGTAACTATATGACTATGTGTTGAAAAAACTACGAACATAGAGTAATAGCAACATTAAAACTATACCACATAGGCACATCAGAAACATAGGCTTCACATAGGAAATGCGAATCTTTTAATCCGTAACTCAGGTTGGATTAGCGAATATTTGTTGGTTTTATCATCGGATTATTATTCAGAGAATTTTATCTATGTGAAACCTATGTGTAACTATATGACTATGTGTTAAAAAAACTACGAACATAGAGTGATAGCAATATTAAAACTGAACCGCATAGGCACATCAGAAACATAGGCTTCACATAGGAAATCCGAATCTTTTAATCCGTAACTCAGGTTATCATTAACATTTGGCGCTAAAGGCATGTAGCGGGTTTCGGAGGGCTTTGCAATTAAAATACATTAGAACCTGAAGCGGGATTGAAAGCCAGATAACCGTATAAACCCCCGCCATTGCTTATGAGCGCGTGTGGTGGCCGGTCAAATTTTTCAATCATCAAATCCCATTAATTGGCGAATTTTATCAGCATTCTCTTTTGTTGTCAAATTCTCCAGTAACAATAAGGCAACATCTATCGCTGTTGAAGGATTCCATGATGTAATCACATTGTCATCAATTACAATAGGCTGATGCATCACATTAACACCAAATCCTTTTAATGCTTCCCGCCGGATTGCACTATTGTAAACTGTCCCTTTTTTATCTTTTAAAACTCCGCTCTTTCCTAATGGTAAAGCTCCGGTACAAATAGAAGCGATAATTTTACTATTTGATTTAAAAGCCCTGATCAATTCTAAAAATTTATCATTGTATGCGTCGTTGTAAAATCCATAAACCTCAAATCCGCCAGGGATTGCTAAAGCATCAAATGAGTTAATATCAATCTCATCAACCAGGTAATCAACAATAAACCTTTGGTTAAACGAACTTTTAATTTCTTTTTTTAATCCACAGGTAAATAATTCCGTTGAGTGATCGCCTTCTACAAGATTCCAACCAATAACATCAATAAAGGCGCTTGCTTCAAATGTCTCAAATCCGTCTGCCAATAATAACAATACTTTTTTCGTTATCATAAGTGCAATTATTCTTTTATAAATTTCTTTGTTTTAATACCTGCATCTGTCTTGACTTTCATAAGATACATTCCTTTTGCCAAATTTGAAATATCAATGATAGTTTTGTTTTTGATTGCCTTGATGAATTTTACACATCGTCCTTCCATGTCCGTTATTTCAATTTCTGAATTTTGGAAGCTTGCTATTATTGCAAGATTTTCAGTCGCAGGGTTTGGAAAGAGATAAACGTCATTCTCTGAAGTAAGCGGTTTGGGAATACTGGTGGTCAAAGTTATCTCAGTGCTTGTGGTATTGGTTTCCACGGGTTGGTTGAAATCAAAATAAATATAAGCCGTATTGTTGATGCTGTCTCCTAAGAGCAGGTCTGCCTTGGGTTTGATGGCATATTTCACAAAACCGTTACTGCCAATGACGTTCACATTACTGTCGGGAAGAAGTATGTTGTTGAAATCAAATTCAACTATTCCTGCATCCCGCATGTGAAGTGTGCAAGGACGACTTGATGCTAATAATTCGAATGTAGAAATATCAAGATTTGGGCTCAATGTGTCAATAACCACAATATTAAAAGCCGTGTCGGTGCCGGTGTTTTGAAAATGTATAGTATATTCAAGGTATTCGCCGCTTGACAATTGTTGTGGTGTAAAACCACCTGGAGGGCTCACCACTTTTTCATTGGGATCATACGAGTTTGTCACAACCTGGTCAAAACCGCTGTGGTTGTTGGCAGGGGTGGTGTCGCCGATAATGGGAAATACAGTGCTATAGAAAGTCAACAATGTTCCATTTGCAGTGGCAGACGAAATATTAAAGTTCGCTGTGATGTTACGTTGTTCCAAAGGCACAAGATTTGAAAAATTCCAGTTTACAGTTCCTCCATTAACGGATGATTGCGCTGGCGTACTACTCAAATAAGAAAGATAGTTGTTATCAAAATCAAGGTTTACGTAACCGCTTAAAGTGTCAGTACCGACATTATTATAAGTTATTTGAACAACATCATTATGACCAGGCCTTGCAGCAGTAACAGGAGTGATGGTGATTCTAAGATCACTGATATTAGGTAATGTGTAAACCGCAAAATTTTTTCCGGTATCCTGAGATGTAACTGAATATTTCAATGGTGTTGCAATTCTATATGGATAATTGTTAACAAACATTATTGAATCATGGTATGCATTAGAATAAGCGATATAGTTGCCGGCACTGTCTGTTGAAAAATACCAGTTATCTGCCAAAGTCTTTACAAGTTTGCCAGGAATGCCATGTTCTCCAATGTCTTTTATTCCATTATTATTAGCATCACGATAAACATTGCCTTTGAAAATATTTGTACAGTAGTTAACAGTAAAATCCGATAACGGACGTTTCCATACGCCTGAACCTGCAATACCGGCAAAAAGATATTGGCTGTTTGCAGATAATGAAAATACTGCTTTATTAATTAATCCTGTACTAACATCATTCCAGCAAGCGCCATTGGTTGCCGTAAGAAATACACCTGCTCCGTTACCTGCAAAAGTAAATGCTCCATAATTAAATAATGTATTAACACCCCCGAATGGAATTCCATTATTTACTTCAACCCAACTTGAACCGTTATTTGTTGAGCGGTAGACAGTACCACCGATTCCAAGAAAAATATTCGAACCACTAGCGGCTAAAGAATAAATATAACTGCCTGGTAAACCTGAATTAATAGCATTCCAGGTTGCTCCATTATCAGTTGATAAAAACATACTGCTTGCATTGTTATAATAATTATATGCTGCAAAAATGTTTGAACCACTAACAACAATAGAGCTTACTACACCGCTGAGTGCTGAATCAGGTTTGACCAGGTTCCAACTAGCTCCATTGTCAGACGACATATAAATACCTCCAATATTATTGTACTGAAAGTAAGAGCCGGCGAATATATTTGAACCACTAACTGCCAATGAGTAGATGGAATGGTTTGTCATGCCATTATTAAACAAAGTCCAACTAGCGCCGCTATCTGTTGATACTAATACTCCATTATTACATCCTGCAAATACGTTGTTTCCGCTGACAGCAAATGCTTTTATATCATAATTTAATCCCGGTGAATTCCATACAGAGCCATTATCATTGGAAAGAAACATTCCGCCTTCATTTGAGCCAATATTGTTTTGGTAATATCCTGCGAAAATATTTGACCCCATGGTTTCTAATTCAGATATGTTGGAACCAATCATTCCGGAAGTCAAATTTATCCAATTCACACCATTGTTGTTTGATAAAAATACTCCGTTATTTGCACCTGCAAAAATATTAGAACCAGACAAGGCAATTGATTTAACCCATGATAAACCAATATTATTCCAGGTCAATCCACCATCGGTTGATAAATAAACTCCATAGAGGTCGACGGCATAAAGATTTGTACCGCTAATCGAAAACATATAGCAATTCCAGGGTCCTGTAGAAATCCAGTTCCAGCTTGCGCCATAATCTGTTGATAAATATATTCCTGTACCATTCCCCGCAATAACAGTTGTTCCATAAACGGCCAGGGCTCTTACTGGTTCAGGTAAACCAGTGGAATCAATTGCAAAACCATTGTTAACGTGTGTCCAGGTCGCGCCATTATCTGTTGATAATAATACACCATGCTCTATTCCGGCAAAAATATTTGATCCACTTACAGCCGTAGAATAAACCTGACAATTTACCCCCAGATTCATAGCTGTCCAACTTGAAGCACTATCCGTAGTTACATACAACCCATTATAAGTTGCTGCATACAAAGTATGGTCAATTAGATCAAGTGCATTTAAAATGGTAAATGACATACCTGGATTTGTAAGTGTCCAGTTTACGCCATTATCTGTAGACAAATATACGTTCCCGTTTCCTAAACCTGCATAAATAATTGTGCCGTCCATCTCTATATCCACTAAGCCTTGATTTGACCAGGATGTATTTATGGCCGTCCAGTTTAAGCCATTGTCTGATGATTTATAAAAGCCACAACATGTCCCTGCATAAACATCAATGCCATTGGTTGCAATACAATTTATATTACCGCCATATGGCCCGTTGGTCTGCTGCCACTGTGCATAATTGCTCAAGCCAAAAAAGGTGAGCATTATAATAAAGAATAAATGTTTTTTCATAGCTATAATTTGTTTAGTCTGTACTTCGCTTTTCTTCGCATTAATGTTAATGAGCGAGGGCTGCTTGACGGCGGCGTTTTTAGAGCATTTCCGTGTCAGCCGTTCTAATAATTGTTAAAGTTACTAAAGTATATGTCAACCACAAACCCGCCGCTGCAAGCAGACCTAAGTTATAGCCTGTGCATATCTTAACTGTCGTGTCTGTGTCTGGTGTCATTTGGTTTTTAATCTTTTGTGCATCGGGGCATTTTTAGATCCATCTTCTTCTAATATCTTGATATAATTTCATCAAACCCTTCTTCCTGCAATGGTTTCTCATAATTTCTTAAATTTTCTAAATGATAAAATGTCCATTCTTCTGCTGAAGTATCTGGAGAGTCATTTATTCGACGTTTTAAGGAATCATCATTACCGGGACCAAAATCAATCAAAATTGCTGGGCATTTAGCACGTTTGGCAAAATATAATAATTGGTCTCTATCTTTTCTCTTAATATTAATTCCATCTACAACAACCGTTCTGTCTTCCCTTAATCCTTTTTCAATATCAGAAAATATTTTTGTGTGTGATTGTTTCTTAGACATACGCCAATCGTCAGGACAGACAATTATTTCACCATTTACATAAGTTATATTTCGGTAATTAGTTTTGCCTGTTCCAATATTACCCATCAATACAATTAATTTTTTCATCATTTATTTTTGTGGTCGTAAGAAAACTATTTCATTTTCTCTCCAACAATTTTCGTTATTAATATTGTACTAGAGTTTTTGCCAAATGCGCTTTCTGTGCCGTCTACAGATAAAATAAATTCCTTTTCGTTTAGTTTCTGAATGAAGAATGGATATCCTTTTGTTATCAAAGAGTCTTCGCTAATTTTATACGATTGATTTAAATAGGTTTTTCCTTTATTTACCATTTTATAATTATCTTTTGTAAAAGTATAATTTATTGAAATATCCTTCATGCTTGAAGTATCAGTTAATTCAGGATTACCAAATTTGTCA
>Ga0118677_10002943_pt1 | contig 33373 bp, 23 predicted proteins | sample AliMusrvi5mmetaG_FD_86154 | JGI IMG/M metagenome (GOLD analysis project Ga0118677, IMG submission 86154) | reverse complement strand
AGACAGGGTTAAGGATGAAGTAATCAAATTCCGGGATGCGTTTCAAACCGTGCAGTTCAGCTATGATGAAAAAGCCCATACCAAAGCTAAAAAATAATTGATTCCCGAGGATCACAATAAACCCACAGCTCACCCACGAGCTGTGGGTTTATTCATTCATAAGTTCGGACTATGATGATCATTGATTGCCATACCCATATATTTCCCGATAAAAACGCCTCGTCGATTCTTCAGGCTACGGCAAGAATGTTTGATGTGCCCACCTTCGGCGCTGCCACGGCTCCCGATCTTCTTGGGAAAATGGACAGCTGCGGCATCAGCCATGCCGTTATCCACATGGTATCCCCCACTGCCGCAGGCGTCATCGACACCAACACCTGGCTCATCCAACTCAACCAGGACCGGTTTATAAAATTCGGCACCCTTCATCCGGGTTTTAAAAAGACGGAGGACGAGATAAAGCGGCTAAAGGATGGCGGCGTGAAGGGCGTAAAATTTCAGCCCGATGTGCAGCAGTTTACGCCCGATGAAAAAAGCCTTACATATTCCATATATGAAGCGCTTGCAAAACATGGCCTCAAAGTCATGTTTCATGTGGGCGGCGAGCCTCTACCCTCCCCCCGCGACCGGTCAAAGCCATCCATGATTTTAAATATCGCCCGTGATTTTTCCGAGCTGCAAATCATTGCCGCGCATCTTGGCGGGCTGAACATGTGGGAAGATGTGTATGACATGCTTGCCGGCATGCCCAATATTTATCTGGAATCATCCCTCAGCTATGAATTCATCGAACCGGTGCTGGCGGAAAAAATCATTCGCAAACATGGCCATGACAAGATTTTTTTCGGAACCGATTATCCCTTTGGCGATGTGAAAACATCCCTTGCCGCAGCCCGTTCAGTTTCATTCTTAACAGCAACGGAGAAAGAAGAAGTTTTGGGAAGAAATGCCTGGAAGTTTTTTTTCGGGTAGAGCATTCCAATGAACCTCCGGCATCCATTTAAGATGTTGGGTTTCGTTCCTCAACCCAGCCTACGCGCTTACCTATTAAATCATGTTGAGATGTAGGGTGGGTGCAACCCACCTTATATATTCCTACGTTTTCATAATTACGTTTGTGTTGCGACATCACGCCCAATAATGGTGGGTTTCACCCACCCTACCGGCTATTTTCCATAACCCATCAATGTCCTTAATAAAGTAATATAATAGGTTATCGGCACGGTCGCTCCATCGACTATTGCCGTGCTTTTGTGTATCCTACAAAGCGAAGCGTGCCCAACAACCGATTACCACTTTTTCAACAATTTCAAAACCATTCTTTGACACATTACCACAATATCCTCCGCAGACAGATACTGCTCAATGGTCGATTCAAACAGAATGCTTGCCGAGGCCGGGAATTCATCATCGGCTTTCCATAAAACACAACTTATCGGAATTTTCGGCAGCACCTGCAGCCGCACGCCAGCATCGCCTGTCTGAAGTATCTGTCCGCCCAGGGCCTGCGCAGTCTCCACTAAAAGATCGGGCTGACTGCCGAAGGCTTTTATTAATTGTTTCAGGCATCTGGCTTCAAATAACTGGTAATACAGGGCAGCGGATTTTAATTCTTTAAAGCCTATTTGCCGGGATATTGTGGATTCTGATTTTGCGTTAGCAAGATAATGTAGCAGAAGTATCTGGTCCCAGATATGGACCTCTATTGAATTCGCTGTTGAAAAATCACAGCTCGGCAGTTCAAGAAAAATTGGGGAATTTAAATAGAGCAGTTCAAGTTTGGGGATCGGTGATTGGGCAATAAGTCTGGCCCCGGAATAGGCACAAACCTGCGTGATATCTAGCGCAAGCAACTGCTTTTTTGCCAGCTCAAAAGCATCTCTGTATGCTGCTTCGAAATGATTTTCCATACACCTCGATTACAACATAAGCCGATAGTTGCGCAACAGCATTATTTCAATGAACACACAATAACGGTGCGCGGTGCGAACCCTACAATTTCAGTAGTGCTTAGGAAAAAGACATAAAAAAAGCGGGAATTCAACCCGCTTTTTATTTTATGATCGTGGGGCTGAATAAGTTTTTATCCGTTTGCGCTGCATGATTTTTTCAGCGCAGGCTACAACATCCTCAACCTGCGGCAGCACGAAATTTTCCATGACCGGGCTGAACGGCATGGGAACATCCTTTGAGCCAAGACGCATGACAGGAGCTGCCAGATAGTCGAAAAGCTCCTCGCCGATGCGGGCTGCAATTTCGCCGCCGAAACCGCCAGTCAGGCAGGCTTCATGCACAACCATGGCGCAGTGAGTTTTTTTTACGGATTCCGCAATACAGTCAAAATCAAGGGGCGAAAGCGTGCGCAGATCAATTACCTCGGCATCGATACCCATTTCGCCGAGCCGGTGCACGGCATCTATGCACACATAGGTCATGCGGGAATACGTAATAATGGTAAGGTCTTTTCCCTTGCGTTTAATTGCGGCCTTGCCAAGGGGCAGTATATATTCTTCTTCCGGAACGGCGCCCCGCTTGCCGAATAGCTTTTTATGTTGAAAAAATATAACCGGATCATCATCGCGGATTGCGGCTTTCAGAAGCCCTTTTACGTCATAGGGATCAGAGGGCACAACAACCTTAAGGCCCGGCGTATGTACAAACCAGCTCTCCAGGCTTTGGGAATGCTGGGCAGCGGCTGATATGCCTGCGCCATCTGGTGCCCACAGCACCATGGGCAGCTTTGCCTGGCCGCCGAACATATAGCGTACCTTGGCCATTTGATTGACGATTTCATCCATGGCCGTTGTCACAAAGTCGGCAAAATGCATGTCCACAATCGGCCGCATGCCCGTAAGAGCCGCTCCGACGCCGCTGCCGACAATGCTGGTTTCCGATATGGGCGTATCAATGATTCTGTCCCGAAACAGGGCCGGGAGCCCGCGAAACTGGCCGAAAATCCCGCCATGGGCGCACAGGTCTTCGCCGATGACAAAAATAGTTTCATCCCGCTGCATCTCTTCCGTCAGAGCTTCGGTAATGGCCTTGGAGCAGGAAATCTGTCTGGTTCTCACTGCGTTCTCCTTAAGGATTTACAAACAGGCCGTCAAGCGCGTCTTCGGGCGCCGGAAAAGGCGACTCCATGCCGAAACGTATGGCGTCTTCGATGTCATCGGATATTTCCTGCCACAGTTTTACTATGGTTTCCATGGTCATGGATTTTTCTGCAACCAGAAGCTTTTCAAAGCGGGCAATAGGGTCACGGTGCATTCTGTGGGCATTTATTTCCTGAACACTTCGGTATTTCTGATGATCGCCTTCAAAATGCCCCCGGTACCGGTAGGTTGCGGTTTCGATAAGGGATGGTCCACCGCCGCTGCGGGCGCGTTCCACAGCCTGCTGCGAAGCTGCTATCACTTCCAGCACATTGCTGCCGTCGACTTTACAGCCCGGCATATTATAGGCCTGAGCGCGGGCCGCAATCGAGTCGCCAGCCACCATAATATCGGCATGGGAAGTGGAGGCATAATTATTGTTCTCGCACACAAAAATTATCGGTAGCTTAAATACGGAGGCCATATTTGCGGCTTCGTGAAAGGTGCCGCGGTTTGAAGCGCCGTCACCGAAAAAAACCATGCCTACCTGATCGGTCTTGCGTAGCTTGATTGACAGGCCCGCGCCCACCATGATCGGAAAGCCGCCGCCCACGACCCCATTGGCCCCAAGTATTCCGAGGGAGAAATCGGCAATATGCATGGAGCCGCCCTTGCCTTTACAGTAGCCGGTTTTTTTACCCAGTAGTTCGGCAAACATGTATTTGGGGTCTGCTCCCTTGGCAAGAATGTGGGCATGACCGCGGTGCGTGGATATGATATAATCATCGGGCCGTAGCGGAAAGGAGCTGCCCACGGTTGATGCCTCCTGGCCGATTGACAGGTGAATAAAGCCCGGTATGAGCTTTTGATGAAACAGCTCCCCTGCCCGCTCTTCGAACTGGCGGATCTGTATCATCTTTTTCAAAATCGCTTTTTTTTGCCGGATGCCGATATGGGCATCGGCTTCCTGTGTCTGCTGTTCTTTGGAAGGCATTTTTCCTCCGGATTTTTCGGCCCTGATGCAGGGAATTTTGCCCTTGAGGGGAGCGAAAATAGAAGTCTGCAAATATAAAGGAAGCTTAGGTTTGTGTCAATAATTATGTTAAATTAATGTGTTAGAAAATGTTTTGGAGATCCTGATTTATGAAATCATCGCCATATACGGTTTTGCCAGTTTAAATCAGACTCTGTTTATTGCAGTTTCAGCCAATTAAGTATATAAGGGCAGATATTTGCCGAAAGGAACTACATGAAACAATCTACAGGAATAGCACTTGGCGGAGGCGGCGTGCGCTGCCTTGCTCATATACCGGTTCTTGAAGCCCTTGATGATTTACTCGTGAGACCGAACTTGATCGCCGGAACCAGCATGGGCGCTATTCTTGGCGCTCTTTATGCCGCGGGTATGACAGGCCGTGCTATACGGGAAATGATTCTCGACCATGTCATTCTTGATGAGGACGGGCTGCGGGATGTTTTTCAAAAAAAAGAAAATTTGCTCAAATGGGTATCGGTTTTTAAGGCAAATTTTTCACGCGGCGGGCTTATAAATACCCGGGGGTACATCGAGTACCTGTTCAAAGATATACAGGCCAGAAGATTTGAAGATTTGCAAATACCGCTTGCCATTGTTGCCACTGATTTCTGGACCGGCGAGCAGGTCGTTTTTGAAAAGGGTCCACTGCTGCCGGCACTTCAGGCCAGCATGGCGGTTCCGGGGATTTTTTCACCTGTTGTCATTGGCGGCCGTGTTCTGGTCGACGGCGGAGCGGTGAACATGGTGCCCTATGATCTGCTGCTTGACCGGGTCGATTTTACCATAGCGGTAAATGTCAGCAGGGTGCGGTTCCCGAACAAGCATAAAGTGCCTAATGCGCTGGAATCGATACTGGGGACCTTTGAGGTAATGCAGACTGCCGTGCTGGCACAAAGAATGAAGCGGCGGCGGCCTGATCTGTATCTGTGCCCTGAACTGCGCGATATACGGCTTCTTGATTTCGGTAAAATCCCTGATGTTTTGGTGCAGGCACAGCCAACAGCAGATATTTTAAAAAAAGCTTTTGCGGAAAAAAGTCACAGCCCGGCACTTAAAAAACTTAAAAATCTACTTGATGGGCATAAGTGATGTATTACTGAGGTCCTTGCCCTGCCCTGAAGCGCTATTTAAAACAGCTCTAGAGCATTTAATAAAATGCTGTAGCCATATGTTCACCGGGGGGGGGGTGGCGAAGCAGCCCGTGCGGTTCGAGCCACGAGCGTATTTCCCCTCTTGGCCTATCTTGCGAGAATACAGCACGGGCGAATAAACCAAAAGCTTCCCGGTGTAAACGGCTACAGAATAAAGTTACATGCTCTAAAAACAGCTCTCAAATGGATATACCCGGCCCATCCTCAAATTTCTCAAAATCAGCATCAAGATCATCTTTTTTGGACTGCTGTATATGCTCCAAAAATTTGGTACGCTGTTTTTCAAAATAGGACGAATCATGCGGGCTTTGCGCAATGGCTAAATTGATGGTGGCCAGGGCCGCCTGGTAATCGCCATTTTGAAAATAGCTTTCGGCCAGGGTGTCAAGAATATGTGGTTTGGGGTCAAGTTCAACCGCCATGCGGGACAATCTCAATGCCTCGGCGGGATTGCGCCATGATGTATCCTGCGCGGTAGCGTACAGCCAGGCTAGATTGTTGAGAGCTTCGGCGTTTTCCGGCTTAAGCCGAAGCGAGGCCTTATACCCACTGACCGCACACTCATAATTTTTCTTTTCAAAACAAATATTGGCCAGCAGGAAATTGAGCGCCGGATTATTCGGCTCGGCATCAATGCGGCGCTGGGTAATTTTTTGCAGCACGGAAAGCTCGGAATCATCCATGGTAAAATTTCCAAAGCCCGCATACAGAATCGCGAGAAGAATAAAGGCTCCGCAATAAGCGGTAATAAGCCTTCGAACCTTCCGGTCGTGTCTTGTGACCAACTGCGGATCCGAGTCGCAGCGGCGCATAAAATCAACTCGCTCGTTTATACTGTAATGATGCCAGTTGGGTGCGGTGCGGCTCTGAGAGCTTGCAAAAGCAATTTTTTCAAGCGAGGCGATAATGCCCTGCCCCGAACCGGTATATCTGCAGGAATAGCCATCGGCCTGCCGCTCGAAATTTCTGGAAAACAGTCCGAAGAGCAGGCGGAAATAGATTAACAAAATGGCGATCAGTATCAGCATGCTTAAAAATGAAAACGCCGGGCCCGGCCTGCCGTCGGCGTTGATGACTAAATCAAAAATAAAATTGTTAGTGAGAATAACATTAAAAATTGTAGTGAAAAAAACATAAGCAAAAAACGTATATCCGAGAATAAACAATAGATAAAAAAACATATGGTGGCGCCGGACATGGCCTATTTCATGGGCAACCACGGCTTCAAGTTCCTGCTCGTTCAGCAAATTCAACAGGGCCGGACTGATCAGCAGATACCGGAACCGTGACACAAAACCCAGAACCCCGGCGGTGATAAGCTTGCCTTCAAAGAGATTCCATTCGAGCATACCGGCATAAGCAAAACCGGCTTTTTCGCAGAAGTTCGTAAGCCCGTCGCGCACCGGTCCCGGGGCAAGGGGCTTGCACGCCCATAGCCGGACAAGCAGCGCGGGGAAAAAAATTCCCATGGCAATAAAGATGCCGGTCATGAAACCATATTCGATAAGGGCATTGGTATTCAGCAATTCAACTGCCTTTTGCGGCAGCAGCTGGGCAGAATCAAAGAGTGCTGAAAATATAAGCCAGGGGGCAATAAGTGAGCTGTTGAACCTGATTTGTGATCCAAGATAGCTGCGCAGGGTACCGGTGGTATTTATGAAACGCCTGTACGAGGGGTAGGCACAAAGCCAGATAATGATAAGGAAAACAAAAAACAGCGCCACGGCGGTAAAACTCTGGGCGAAGTCACTGACGCTAAACAAAGGTAAAGAGACAAGAAGCGCCTTTATACCAAGAGCATAAATAAAAAATGCCCACCCGATCACGGCTAGCAACATGCACCGGCTGATACACCTGCTATGGTGATTCGTAAAGGGGCCGAACATTCCTGAAAGACAGGCTTTTTCCAGACGGTCAAACCGGCTTTTGACCAGCATATAAAAAAAAACATACCCGGCGAGAATGCTCCCGACAGCCTCATACGGACCTCGCGCAGGCGCCGTGCCCGGCTCACTGAATGAAAAAAGGGCAAAAACAATTATAAAATAGAACGTATTGGTGAACACAGCTAGTATGCCTTAGGCAAAGGGCGGCATCTTGCCGCCCTTTGCAGTTTATGTCATAAAGACGGGTTTCGCTTAAATGTATTTACTAATTATGCGCTTTTGATCAGGGGGAAGTTTTTCATGAAGCGCCTGCTCGAAAATCACATCGGCAATTTTTAAAGCCATGAAATAATCTTCTCCGACTTTTTTTGTCCGCTCATCCCTGGTTAAATCCTTGTAATCGGGAACAAGATACGATGCGTAAAAGGCAACCTGAAGTGCTGCCGCAATACTTGGAATTTTCTGTATTTTGTCGGACATAGGCATCTCCTTCTCTCCTTGTTGGATAAAAATTTGGCCTGCATCAGGGTACGAAAAAGCCCGTCACCGGCCAGCCTGTACCTCTCTTTTAAATAGTAGCTTATCGATATAGCGTTTCTCAATGATTTTCTGCCCGGCCAGCGGAGAAACTGATTCTTCAAACTGCAGCAGCAGAGCATCCAGATACACGGAAAGCACCTGCGGCGCCTGGCCGGCACAGGCTGCCGCCAGCCAGTCATGTGAAACTTTTCTAAAAGAACCGCGCAGAGCATAGCCGCCGGAAGGGCTTTTGTTGAAAGCCTTTTTGACAAACGAAAGGGCATCTCGCTCAGAAAGCGCTTCAAGACGGACGTCACCGCTCAACGCAAGTCGGGCAAGCATGGTCATCAGAACAGCTGAGATCGTAAGATTAACCGGTTCATCGCATGTTGTTGTCATGAGAAAATCAGAAAACAGCCACGCAGGATCAAGGGCTAAAATGCCGAACAGCAGATTATCAAGCTCCCGGCAGGTGCTGACTGCCTTCTGCACGGAATTAAGCTCCACCAATGCCATAAACGCCCGGTACTGTGCAGCTCCAGGCTGTAGAAGTCCTTCATACAGCAGTGGGCGTTTTTGAGATATGCCGGTGAGTGTTTCACCGTACGGGCTTTCAAAAAATGATGCCAGCAGCGCGCTGTCTTTTATTTGCCAGCCGGATGCAAAAAATTCTTTGCGTATTTTCATGATGAGGGTGATTCCTGCCCGAAAAAGAGTTGCTGCAGGAACCAGGGTAATCAGAATCAGTGAAGCGAAAGGATCAGAATTAGTCAAAGATTCAAGTGCGATACCAATGGCGCCAGCAGCTTTCCTGAACGCCCGGTTGGTATCCTCTGCCGATTGAACCTCAAGCCCGTCGGCGATAATAATTTTGTTGGCAAGTATTATAGTTTCACGCTGCAGCCTGTCAAAGGTCTCCACATCATCTATCATGCCGAAAACTGACATATAAAACCGCGGCATATCATTGCCGGATAGACCGTAACGCGGCTGCAGCTCGGAATTTCGGGTCTGTTCGGTTCGATCGCCCTTTGGTATCATGGCGGATAAACCATTAAGCTCATTCTCAGACATCAGCTGGTAAATAGTTAATGCTTCATCAAATTCTGGAAAGCCATACTCTGCCAGGCGGTTTTTTTTCCAGGCATAGGCAGCCTCTTCGACCTCGGGAGCAGTGTCCCAGATTATGCCTTCGGCAAGTGAATAGAACATATCCCGGTCGTTTAAATACAGGGAATTGAAGAGCGGCATGACCGTGCTGTAGGCATCTTTTTCAATAAATATAAAAAAGTATATGCCGTCGAGCGTTGCTGCCGGCATATCCTCGTATTCTTCCGAGATATCGGTATCCTGCTGGATCTTGCGGACGCGTACAAGCTTTTTAAGCGATGCCACCAGGAACTGCTCATCGGCCTCATGGAACCACTCGATCACTTTCAGCTCATTGCATTTTGAAAGCATTTTGTACCACTGGGATATGGCGGGTGCATCCAGGCTGTCCTTGCGCCAGCAGTCCATATCAAACAAAAATTGCAGTTGCTCCTGGCTGGTCAGTGAGATAATCTGCAGCGAGTCCTGTATGCCGGACTGCCGCACGGTCCAGTACACCTCCTCACAAGGCAGGGCTTGTACGAGCTCCCGTGCGTTTTCAGCAAGCATGATGATATCCCGGCGCTTCTGCCAGGGCGCCGCGAGAACCAGCCGTACTTTTTGGTCAAGGGCAAGCCTGTTGAACGTCTTTTCAGCAGCCCCGTGATCAAGCAGCAGCAAATGCTGCGGCGTTAAACTTTTAGAATCACTAATTGAGAGTATTTTCTTTTTCACCATGTATGCGTGTTCCTCCTGATAATCTCGCACACTCCGTTTCCAACCATGAGTTATGGGCTTACAAAGTCAAAACAAAAAATAATATTAACTTTGTATGATTACGGCTGAATCGCTGCTATTTGTAGTGATGATTTTTTAAACGTGTTTTCCAGAAAGATAAATGTTGATTTTAGTGTAATGGTACTTTACAACAGAGTAGTAATTTACAAAGTAGGAGCTCCTGGGCGTGCTATACATAAAAAGAATATTCATAAAAAAATATGTGATTATTTTTCTTTTTATAGCAATTATTCTTATCCCAAAACTGGCTAAAACTCAAGAGCAATCTCTTTGGAAAGATCTCGGCCTGTACGGCGGACAAATCACCAGCCTTGCCATAGATCCCGCAGCCCCTCAGATAATGTATGCCGGCAGCTGGGGCGGGGACGGAGTATTTAAAACCACTGATGGCGGCGCCACCTGGCATGCGATCCCCAAGGACAATCCTTCCTGGTTCCGCAATCTTGAAATTTATGACATTGAAATCGACCCTGGCGACAGCAGAGTCATCTGGGTTGCCAACAATCACTATGTCGATGTCAGCCGCGACAGCGGCGCTACCTGGCAGACCTTCTATTTCGCCTACGACGAAGACCGCTTCTGCTACAGTGTTGCCGTTGATCCCTTTGACAGCAATTCAATTTATGTCGGAACCGGCGGGAAGAACAGCACTGATGAATACGGGGAAATATTCATAAGCGACGATGGGGGCATTACCTGGAACGACCAGGGCTTTCAATCCAAGGACATCGTGTGGAACAACTTCTGGCAGCTGAAATTCAATCCCAGGGTCCAGGGTGAAGTCTGGGCCGCCAACCGCAAATCCTATCTCTCTGCCGACGGCATGGTTCTGGAAAGAAACTCCAAAGCTAGTGACCCTGGCTGGTACTACTGGTCTACTGCACTCTATACAGTTGATCATACCAACTACTACTTCGGCTATATCGACGAAGTGCTGGTGCATCCCGTTGATCCACTTAAAATCTTTCTCAGCAGCGGCGAAGGTATTATTTACAAAGACAGCGGTGACAGCAGAACCCAGCCTTGGAAATGGACGACAGTCTTTGATGGCTGCCGCGCCATGTGCATCCCCCCGTCGGAACCTTCGACACTGTATGCCGGTCTTTTTGATACCATCGTCATTCTCAAAGACGATGGCACCACGTGGAAGGACAGCGCAACACTCCCAGCTCCCTCCGAATTTCTCACCATGGAGCCGCATCCCAGCGATCCAGCGTCCATTTTTGCCGGAAGCCTGAATCAGGGAATACAAAAAACAAATGACCGTGCGGAAAGCTGGACAACCATCAATTCCGGCATTAAATCAAATACCGTTTTTGACACGGCGGTTGATCCTGCAAATTCCGAACGTATCATGGCCGGCACCCTTGCGGGTATTTTTCTTAAAGAAAATTCCATAGCTGACTGGAAACAGATAAATAAAAACAGTTCGGAAACGGTGGCTTTTGATCCAGTAGACACCAGCACGATGTATGCGGGTTTTGACTGGAGTATCGGAAAAAGCACTGATAAGGGTGCAAGCTGGTCATATCTCAAAACGAATGACCAGGAAAATTCAAATAAAATTACATCAATTGCAATTAATGCAAACAGTGCTTCCGTATATGCAGCGGTTTCATTTTCTTCCGGCTACAAGGGGCAGCTGCTAAAAATTGAGCATACCCGGAATCCATTTGCCCCTGATGCCACAGCATCTGTAATTTTTGAAACACCGGTACCTCTTAATGCCATTGCCATAAGCCCGCATGATCCATCTTTTATGATTGCGGTCAGCGGCAGTTTTTATTCACCGGCTGCACCGGGAAAGATGTACATCAGCAGAAACGGTGGTCAAACCTGGCATAAAAAATTTCTGTTAGGCCAATACGTGCTGAACTGCATAGCCTTTGATCCGTCAAATCCCCAAATCATCTATGCCGGCAGCGGTTCAAGCGACGGTTATTACGGCGCAATATTGAAAAGCACCAATGGCGGCCTCACATGGCGGCGCACAAAAGGAGGCCTGCCACCGAACTTTGCTGTAAAGGATATCAAGGTAACCTCCGATGGCGCTAAAGTGTACGCTGTTCTGTACAAAGGCTACAGCGATACAAATAATCTTGATCTTGGGGGTACCTATGTCAGCCTTGATGGTGGAAAGTACTGGACCCGCGTGGGGTTGTCTGATTACCGGATGTATGATATCTCGCTTGCTGATGCGGGGACGGCGAGCCATTCGCAGAAATCAGCCTCAGCGGTACAGGCCAAGCCTGCTGCGCCAACCTATACCGTCTATGCCGGATCAGCCAGCGGACTTATGAACGAGGATCCATCTACTATTGCCGGAACCGGCATAATAAGCGGCATGGTGACAACTAATGCCGGACTACCGCTTTCAAATGTGTCTCTTACCTCATCAGCTGGAACCGGCTCGCAAAGCGAGCAGGGAGTATATCTTATGATCTGCCCGTCGGGAATGCATGATATTCGGGCAACTGCGGCGGGATATATTCAAACAGGCGCTACAATGGTGCAAGTACAAGCCGGTGGAAGTTCCCAGTTCAATATCATGATGGAACCTTTCGCTGATAATTCCACCAACTGCTTATCCGAGAATATACTGCGCGACACGCCGGAAAGCAGGTATCTCAAGCCGCTGAGGGCTTTTCGCGATAACGTACTGAAAAAGACCCCGTTCGGGAAAGATATCATTGCACAGTATTACCAGCTTGGTGGAGAAATAGTGCCGATTCTGCTGGGTAATGTCCGGCTCAGGGAAAAATGCAAAAAACTTCTCGGAAAATCTGCTGAAATCATACTGGCCCGGGCTGGTAAGCCCCTTACCTTGCCGCCGGGATTTATGGATGAAGCAAGCGACTTTCTATTTGAACTTGAAAAAAATTCACCGCAGCAGGTTCGCGGTAAAATCAATAAATTGCGTTCTGATATGCGGCATTTCAAACCGGAAAGAATCCAAGTCAGGCAGTAGGCTGGCTTTTTAAGTCGCATAGTGCGATAACATTTTCAGGTTTACACGATTTTTATGAAAATAACCCTTAGATTATTCGCCACTCTTCGCGATCACCTGAAAGAGCATACAAACGGCAGCTGCGAAATAATTCTTCCTGAGAGCGCTGCAGTGCAGGATGTGCTTTCGCTCGTGCGCATCCCTGATGACATACCGAAGATCATCCTCTTAAACGGCGTACAAAAAAAGGCAGCCGACATACTGCATGATGGCGACATTCTCAGCGTTTTTCCACCCATAGCCGGTGGATGACATGCATCGGCTAAAGCAGGCAAGCAACATTCAAGCGGCATCCGGCCGCGGCAGACACCGTGTGTACGCCATTGCGCAACTGCTGGGCGACGATCTACTGCTATCGATCTGGGGTGGCGCCCTGCCCCATATCGGTTCGGTCTCCATAACGCAACCCAGGGCGTCAGGACAAGCACCTGAGCGCTTGAGCACGACTTCATCGGTTTACAATTTTTACGGCCACAAGGATGAATCAGTCGCCCGGCTGTGCGCTGAAAGAATTGCAGCCGCCTGCAATAAAAAAACGGTTGCCGTTGCCGGTATTCATATCGACAGGGCAAACCAGGAAGATATTGAGCAAATAATGGAAAATGTTAAACGCCTGTGTGGCAGGCTCATAAAAAAGCTGGGTGTGGTGACGTGAGAAAAAGGCTTATAATCGCCATATCAGGAGCAAGCGGCGCTATCTATGGTCTGCGGCTGCTGGAGGTGTTAAAAAACTGCGGTGCAATTGAAACGCATCTGATCATCAGCGCGACCGCCAAGGGGCTGCTGGCCGATGAGATTGACCCACAGGCAGGCGACCGTGCACGTGAACTTGCCACCAGGTACTATGAAAACAATGAGTTGTCAGCTCCGGTTGCCAGCGGCTCATTTATAACCGACGGCATGATAATAGCTCCCTGCAGCGCAAAAACGCTTGCAGCTATTGCCCATGGTTTCGGTGACAATCTGATCAACCGCGCTGCTGATGTTGTTCTTAAAGAACGGCGACGGCTGGTGCTGCTCTTCCGTGAAACGCCCCTGCACCTGACTCATATTGATAATATGGCGCAGGTCACGAAAACGGGCGGCATTATTCTGCCCCCCGTTCCGGCATTCTACCATCGCCCCGCCACTATCGATGATATCATCAATCAATCGGTCGGAAAGGCGCTTGATCTTTTCGGAATAGAGCATAGCCTGTTTAGCCGCTGGGGCGACTGACGAAAGCAACACCTTCAGGAAGCCCGTATTTTTTACAAGTTTGTTTTGCCCAGGGATTTTTTGAAAATCTCCCAGTTTTTCAGAACATTGACTGCCGTCTCCATGGGCTTATCAATCTCTGCGCTGCCCGTAGTACCTAAATCCGTGCGCTGCTTTTCCGGCTTCCCCTGTTCCTCCTCGTTTTTCTCTTCCGCAGCAGTTTCGCCGTTTTTAAAATTATGCACCAGGTCCTTTTCCCGGAAGGATTTGTTCTTTTTATCCGTGAGTGCGAACATATCCAGTGTTTCCTCAACGGTTATGTCAGGGGTAATACCTTTTTCCTGAATCGAACGATGGCTGGGTGTATAGTATTTAGCGGTTGTAATGCGCAGGCCCGATCCATCGTCAAGAGGGAAAATGGTTTGCACCGTCCCCTTGCCGAAAGTCTGCGTGCCAACAATGATAGCCCTGTTATGATCCTGTAAAGCGCCGGCCACGATCTCCGCAGCACTTGCGCTGCCGCTGTTGACCAGCACCACTACCGGGCAAGTTAAAGTATTCGGATCAGCTTTGGCCTGAAACAGTATTTTCTGATTTTCGTTGCGGCCTTCCGTAGAAACAATAAGCCCGGAATCGATAAACTCATTAGAAATTTTTACCGCCTGATCAAGCAGCCCACCTGGATTGCCCCGAAGATCGAGCACAATGCCTTTCAACTGCGGCATTTCAGAGCGTAGAGACTTAACGGCTTTTTTAAACTCATCGATTGCGGTTTCCTGAAACTGCGCAATACGAAGGCAGGCATACTGGTCATCCAGTTTCTTAAACTTGACACTTTTAATTTTAATTATCTCTCTTTTCAGAGTAAATGATTTTGGTTCTTTAAAACCATCGCGCATAATGGATATTTGAAGTATGGTACCGGGTTTACCGCGCATTTTCTTCACAGCATCAACCAAAGTCAAATTCTTTGCCGATTCATTATCAACCTTGACAATTTTGTCACCGGTTTTTATTCCCGCCTGAAAAGCCGGACTGTCTTCGATCGGGGTGACAACAGTCAGCACATCGTCCTTGAGGGTGATTTCAATTCCCAGCCCGCCAAAACTTCCTTTGGTTTCTACTTGCATTTCTTTATATAAATCAGGAGGCATATAGGACGAGTGCGGATCAAGGCGCGACACCATTCCCTGTATGGCATTCTGTATAAGAACCTTGGGCTCTACTTCATCGACAAAATTTGTTTCCACCAGGGTCAGAACGTCAGAAAAGGTTTTCAGGCTGTCATAAACATCCTGAGAGCGCGCAGCGCTATGGGAAAATGCCCCTTCAAGACAAAAATATACGACAATTACCGCAGCTGCGATACCGCAGGTTAAAATATTTCTGCGCATTAATAACCTCCTGAAAAAAATTATGTATTTTCGCGCTTAAGCCACAGGAGCGGGTCCTGCGGCTTGCCATGATGGCGTATTTCAAAATGCAGAAGCGAACCGCTCAGAGAACCAGTGTCACCGCTCAAGGCAATGGCCTCGCCTTCTGAAACAACTTCGCCAACTTGTTTTAAAAGCTTGGATGCATGGGCGATCAGACTGTAATAGCCCTCCCCATGATCAACAATCATCGTATTGCCGTACCCCTTGAACCAGCCGGAATAGACCACCTTGCCATGATAGACAGACTTTACCTCAAGCCCGGAGCGGCAGTCAATATCAATACCCTTCTGAAAAGTTGTAGTCTGAAGTCCGGGATATTGTTTTCTTCCAAACAGGCTGACGACCCTGCCCTTCAGCGGCATGGGAAGGCTACCCCTGCGGCTGGAAAATTTCTGATGCTTCTGCAGATACTCCGTTCGGTCAGCAGGTATGGTGTCGACAAGATTCTGTATCTCGGCGGCATACTTCTCCAGTTCTGCCAGCGCGCTGATCTGGAGTGTTTTTTCATGCCTGACAGCTGCAAGCTGAGTAACCTTTTCTTTTTTTGACCTCTCGATCACATCCCGCTGACGTGCAAGGGATTCTTTCAAGCTCTCAAACTCGCTGCGCTGCGCAACCAGTGCATTGCGTGAATTCGTTTCAGCATCGATGAGGCGCATGCTGTCGGCAAAAAGCTTTTGATCGTTCCCAAGTACAAGCTGTAGATAATATTCCTGCCGCAGAAATGAAATATAGGAAGGCGAGGAGAGAAAAATTTTAAAAAAACCTCGCTTATAAAACTTATACGTAGCAAGAAGCCTGCGTTTCAAAGATCCCTCATTTTTGAGCCGTTCTTTTTTCAACTTCTCGATATGCTCCTGCGAAAGTCTAATTTTGTTTTGAAGGGAGACTAAAGTTTCTTCCAGCTCTTCAAGTCGCTGCTTTTCGCGGTTTAGCTGCCGATCTATTCCATCAAGCTTTTCCAGAGCGCTGGCCTCCTGCTGCTCAACATGCCTGATCTGCTGCTTCTGCTCCTCTATGCGATTTCCTACGGCCTCTCTGGACGGTGGCATTGCTGTCTGCGCCGTGCAGGGTACACCGCAGCACAGCTGAAGCAAAACCTGTGTAAGTATCAAGAATAATACAACTTCTGCCGGATTGAAGCTTTGCAGGGTGCCATGCATAGGCATTACCGCTTCAATTCATCAAGGCTGCCGATAGAAAGCAGGCTGCCGGTCAGTCCCAGCAGTGCGCCCAGCAGCAGCACATATAAGCTGAAGGAAAAATTGATGCCGATCAGCGCCTGCGGCCCGATATAGGATTCCACAAAAGCAGCGGCTTTATCCAAAAGGAGGTGCTGTGCGGCAACAAAGAAAATAAGTGCCGCGGTTGCTCCGCAGAGCCCCTGAATGATGCCCTCAAAGCAGAACGGCATTTTAATAAAACGGTTTGTTGCTCCGACCAGCCGCATGATCTCAATTTCATCGCGTCGTATATATACCATCAGCCTGATGGTGTTAGAAATAATGAACAGGGTAAAAAGAAAAAGCAGAATTCCCAGACACATGCCGATATAGGTCAGCGTATCAAGGAGCACTCTGAAACGCTCAAGCCATTTCTGCCCGTATTCGATATCATCAACTCCGTCGAAGCTGCGAAGCCTGCTGATGAATTTATCGAATTCATCAGCCCGAGTGCTTTTATCCCGGCGCCTGAGCTTTATTTCTATGGAATTGGGAAGCGGATTACCGCTCAAGCCCTCAAGAAGCCCGTCCTGGCCCTCGAGCGATGACTGCAGAAACTTGAGTGCCTCATCCGAAGAAATGAATTGAGCCGATTCAACTTCAGGCATTTTTTCAATTTCATCTCTGTATTTATGAACGTTTGAAGCAGCTGTGGCAGGTTTAAAAAAGACTATCACCTGCATTCGTTCCACCCAGGTTTTCTTGAGAGCTGCTACATTTAAAAGAAGCAGAAGAAACGAGACAAATACGATAAAAGTAACCGCAATCGTGGACATTGACAAGAGGTTCAGAATACTATTGCGCCGGATATTCTGAAGCGCGGACCGGAAGCAGTACCTGCATTTGTTGAGTATCATGATCGCTGCCTCAGCACTTCCCGTGCATGTTTAAGCTCCATGATGCGGTCGGAGAACTTGCGAGCCATACTGTCATTATGAGTTGCTATCACTACAGTGGTTCCGCGAAGATTTATTGCCTTAAAAAGCTTCATGATCTCCCAGGCAAGCTTATTGTCGAGATTACCGGTCGGCTCATCGGCCAGCAGCAGCAGAGGACTCGTGATAATGGCCCGAGCTATGGCTACCCGCTGCTGCTCACCGCCGGACAGGGATTCCGGATAGGCGTCATTTTTCTGCAGAAGCCCCACCCATTTGAGCACCTGCCAGGTTTTACGTTTCACCGACACGTTTGGTACACCCTGGATATCAAGAGGGAATGCAACATTATCAAATATGGTTTTGGTGGCAAGGAGCTTGAAATCCTGATATACGACTCCAATTTTACGGCGAAAATAGGGAATTGCGGATGGTTTCAGGCTTGATACATCGGTGCCGTTGACAATAATTGAGCCGCTTGTCGCAGGTTCAGATAAAAAAAGAAGCTTTAAAAGCGTGGTTTTGCCTGAGCCGCTGGGGCCGGTTAAAAAAACAAAATCCCCCTTCCCCACCGAGAGGCTGACATCAACAAGCGCGGGGATACTGGTATGATAGTATTTAGAAACATTGCGAAGCTCGATCATGGCTCGGCGCTGGGGTGAGAAAAATTAAAAAATATATTTTTTGTTTGTAACACATGATGCTTAGCCGAGGCAAGGCAATAAAAAAAAGGGCGCGCTAAAAACGCGCCCCCTTTACTGAACCTTATTACACGGGATTACTTTTCAACAGGAATCCGCATGTTGTAGAATGAACGGTACACAAAAATCAGGGCTATTACGAAAAAAATAGAACCCAGGATTGCCGTACCATTTCCTTTCATTTGCAGAGACATTTCCATTGCCAGCAGTCCGAACAGTGTGGTGAACTTGATGATCGGGTTCAGCGCTACAGAGGAGGTGTCCTTGTAGGGGTCGCCTACTGTGTCGCCGATAACCGCTGCAGCATGAAGAGCCGTGCCCTTCTCCTTCAGATCTACTTCAACAACCTTTTTTGCATTGTCCCAGCAGCCTCCGGCATTGGCCATGAAAATTGCCTGAAACAATCCGAATACCGCAATTGCGATCAGGTAGCTGATAAAGAAGCAGCAGGGAAGCGAGGCCTGTATCTTCTGTGCCATGGTCGCAGTTGCAGCAACATCAGAGGGTGATGAATAGAAAGCGAATGCAAGGGCAAAACAGAAAATTGCGATAAAAATATTAAACATGCCCTTCTGCGCATACTGCGTACAGATCTTAACGACTTCCTTTGAGCTTTCAGTTGATGCCGACAGGTTGGCGCCTTCATCAAGCTTGATATTGTTCTTAATGTACATAACAGCGCGGTATGCGCCTGTGGTCACGGCCTGCATGGAAGCGCCGGTAAACCAGTAAATGACCGATCCGCCGCAAAGAAAACCAAGCAGTGAGTAGGGGTTCAGAAGATTCAAAATCTCCACTGGATTAATGCCGAGGGTTTTCTTCAGCAGCAGTATCAGTGAGAAGATCATGGTCGTGGCGCCCACAACTGCCGTGCCGATGAGCACCGGCTTTGCTGTTGCTTTGAAAGTATTGCCCGCGCTGTCGTTTTCCTCAAGAAACTGCTTGGCTGTATCCATGTTGGGCTTGAAACCGAAATCCTTTTCGATTTCCTTCTCAACATTGGGAATGGATTCAATAAGGGACAGTTCATAGATGGACTGAGCATTGTCGGTAACCGGGCCGTAGCTGTCAACCGCAATAGTAACCGGTCCCATGCCGAGCATGCCGAAAGCAACAAGGCCAAAAGCAAAAATTGAAGAGTATGCCATGTAGGCGTCCAAACCATGGGTGCTTGCCCAGTAGGCGATAGTCATCAGGGCAGTTATTGCAATACCAAGCCAGAAAGCGCTGAAGTTACCGGCTACAAGACCTGAAAGAATATCAAGTGACGCTCCGCCTTCGCGGGCTGCGGTAACGCACTCCTGGCAATGCCGTGAGCTTGAGCTTGTAAATGCTTTGACCAGCTCGGGGATAACAGCCGCTGCAAGGGTTCCGCAGCTGATAATGACGGAAAGCCACAGCCACAACTGCGTATCAGCAAGACCGCCGAGCATTATTTTACTGACAATAAAAGTAACGACGATTGAAATAATCGAGGTTATCCAGACAAGTGAAGTCAGGGGCTTTTCGAAGTCATACTTTTTGTTGGCTTCAGCCGAACCGGTAAACATTTTGTTGATATAATAGGAGCCGATTGAGGTGAGAATCATAAGAATGCGCATAACGAAAATCCAGGTCAGCAGAAGCTTTTGATTCTCGATACCGCCTACGGCAAGAACGATGAAGGTGATAAGCGCAACACCCGTAACACCATAGGTCTCGAAACCGTCTGCCGTTGGGCCAACGCTGTCGCCCGCGTTGTCGCCAGTGCAGTCCGCGATAACACCGGGGTTGCGGGGGTCATCTTCCTTAATGGTGAAAAAGACCTTCATAAGGTCTGAGCCGATATCGGCAATTTTGGTAAAGATACCGCCGCAGATGCGCAGGGCGCTGGCGCCGAGAGACTCTCCGATGGCAAACCCGACAAAAGATGCACCTGCATATTCGCGGGGCACCAACAGTAGAATAAAAAGCATCATGATAAGCTCAACGCACACGAGGAGAACGCCGATGCTCATGCCTGCTGTCAAGGGAATATCAAGCAGCTTGATGGGCTTGCCTTCAAGAGAGGCAAATGCCATGCGGCTGTTGGCAAGCGTGTTCATGCGAATACCGAACCAGGCAACACCGTAGGAGCCCAGAATACCGATAATCGACCAGAATAGAATAAGAAGCACGCCGCTTGCATGCATCTTTTGGAGCACGCCGAAGTAATACACGATGCAGGCGCCGATAAAAATTTCAAGAATAGCCAGAAGCTTTCCCTGCTGAAGCAGATAGGTCTGGCAGGTTTGAAAAATAATCTCCGCTACGTCAAGCATCGACTTATGAGCCGGCATATTCTTGACCTTTGTATACATAAAATAGCCAAAAATCATGCCAAGGACGCAAACACCAAGTCCGATATATAATAGTGTCTGTTGCCCGGAGGCAAGCTCGGGAATCGCCAGATCCGCTTCGCTTGCCCACGACATGACGGGCGCGGCAAGCGTCAGCAGCGCCGCCATGGCGCCAGTCCTGAATTTCGCCAGGGCCGATAAAAACTTTTGCATACTGCTCATACGTTCCTCCTGTTTCCTGATTACTGAGAGAGCTTTTGTGGGATCTTCGCCAGATGTGCGAAAGAAGCCGTTAAAGTGTGTATATTGATACATCCAGTATTATACTTACACCCCTTGTAGCGGGCCGGATGTATATCGGAGTAGTGAGTTTTAAAATTATTTTTTTATAAGCCAAAACACCGTATATGTCAAGGCATAATAGCCTCCGGCACTATATGTCGCGCAATATATGCATTGCCCGGATACATGTTTTATGATAGAAAAAGATTATTATTAAAAAAATGTACAACCCCATGGGTTGCGGAGTCAAAAAGCGCTTTTCCCTAATGCCGGACATGATGAATCTAATTTTTATAAACGGGTTTTAAAGGCTCAACCGTCAAGATATCTTCTGCGAGGGAGAGCGCCAGATGCAACTACTGATGCCCGCTGCTTCGCCCCTGCCGGACATGGACCAAAACAATTGCGGCTGATACCAGCCCCTTAACCGGAGAAATTCGTGCAGCCAGATAGCCTACAGACTACCATCGAAGAGTCTCTGCTGAAGCTGCTGAAACGCTGCAGTGACACGCGAGCTGACCGGCCTGCCGAAGCGCTAGCAGCCCGAAGATGCCTGGAGCTGCTGGCCGAGCTTACCGAAACACCCTTCGACAGTTTGGCGCACCTGTCCCTCTGCTCCAGCTCACCGGGGCTTCACGAAAACTTTCAAACCTATGCTGAAAACAGCAGCGACCTGATCTGCTGCCTGAATACCGCCGGCCGTTTTACCTATGTGAACAATGCCATGGCCCGCCTGCTTGAATACGCGCGGGAGGACCTGCAAGCTATTCCGCCTCTGAGCGTCGTCAAGCCTGATATGCGCCAGCAGGTGAAAAATTTCCTTCTCCGGCAGCTTTCAGCAAAAATCAGCACCTCCACGCTCGACCTGCCCGTCATCACAAAGAATGGCCGGCATATCTGGCTGCAGCAGAACGCGCATTTGTTGCTTCAGGATGGCGCCTATACCGGATACCTGTGCGTCTGCAGGGACATCACCCGGCTGAAACAGATAGAAGAAGAGCTCATCGAGTCAAAAACTACCCTTGAGGATATTAATCGCCAGCTGGAAAGCCATATCCAAAGAGCAAATGAAATTGCAACCAAAGCCGAGATGGACAATATGGCCAAAAGCAATTTTTTGGCCAACATGAGTCATGAGATCCGTACTCCCATGAACGGCGTGATCGGCATGATGGAGTTGTTGCTGGATACCCGCTTGTCCTCAGAGCAGCGGGAATTTGCCGATACGGCCATCAAAAGCGCCCAGTCGCTGCTGCGCGTTATCAATGACATACTTGATTTTTCGAAGATCGAAGCCGGCCGCATCGAAATCGAAAGCCTTGATTTTGATCTTCGGACCACCATGGATGACATAATCGATGAAATGGCCTACAGTGCCTATGGGAAAAATATTGAGCTCGTCTGCACGGTCAATCCCGATGTTCCCGCAAGCCTCAGGGGCGATCCGGGCAGAATCCGGCAGATACTGCGAAATCTTGTCGGCAATGCAGTGAAATTTACCGAACAGGGCGGTATATCCGTGAGCGTTTCACTTCAGCAGCAGACCAATGACCATGCTGTTCTGCGCTTTGCCGTGCAGGATACCGGTATCGGCATAACGACAAAAAACCAGAAGCAGCTGTTTCATTCATTCTCTCAGATTGATGCTTCCACAACCAGAAAATATGGCGGTACCGGTCTCGGTCTTGCCATCAGCAAAAAATTCGTTGAGCTGATGGGCGGTGAAATCGGCGTGGAAAGCAAACTGGGTAAAGGAGCGACATTCTGGTTTACGGCATCTTTGCGCAAACAGCCGCATGTCCGCAGTGCGCAACCGGAACCAGCAGGCCGCATCGGCAATAAGCGCATACTGGTCGTGGGTAAAAACAGTTCGACCCGCAGCATCATAGCAGGCTATCTTGAGGCATGGGAGTGCCGCTGCGAGGAGCTGTCGGAAAAATCCGAGGCTTTTGAGCTGCTGCGCCAGGGCCTGGCTGAAGCGGATCCCTATGATGCGGTGATCATCGACCAGATCATCAATGATGAAGCAACAGAAGCATTTGCCCAAAGCGTTAAAAGCGATCAGGATTTATCAGGCACACAGCTTCTGCTGCTGGTGGGGCTGGGCAAGCGCGGCGATGCGATAAAAATGCAGAAGCTGGGATTTTCCGGCTATCTTACCAAGCCCTTAAAAGGGTTTCAGCTGTACGACAGCATGGTTGCCGTCCTGAATCAGCGGCCCCGGCGATCTAAAAGAAAATCGCCTATCATCACCCGCCACAGTATTTCAGAAGCGCGCAATACAGCCGATTCGCCCCTCCGGCAGACCGAAAAACTAAGCGCCCGCATTCTGCTGGCTGAAGATAATCTTGTAAATCAGAAGTTTGTCTCAACGCTGCTGAAAAAGGCCGGCCACCATGTCGACATTGCCGCCAACGGAAGGCATGCTGTTGATGCCCTGAGTAAAACAACCTATGACATGGTTCTTATGGATGTACAGATGCCCGAGATGGACGGATTTGAAGCCACCGTATCGGTTCGCAATCCGAAAAGCTTTGTACTGAACCATGACATCATCATCATTGCCATGACGGCAAATGCAATGAGCGAGGATCGCGATCGCTGCATGGCTGCCGGCATGGACGATTACCTGGCAAAGCCCATCACCAAACAGCAGCTGCTTGCGACCGTTGATAAATATCTTGCACGACCTGATCTGCAGCCTCATAAGCGCACCCCGGCCGCCGGGGCCGGCGCATCGAATACAAATATTTTCTGACCTGCGGAATTTTAACCTTGCGCCATGTCCGTAAGTCTCTAAAAAAAAGTACCATCAGGTTACACCCGCAGCTGTAGCTTTACCCGAACGGCAATAAGGCAATAAAAAAAGCCCGGAACACACCGCGTGTTCCGGGCTTTTTCATTTCAATTAATTTCTTCTTACTTCTCGCGGACCATGGTGCCTTCCCAGGTGCTGACCTTGGCCTGCTTACCGCCGGACAGGAACTTGTAGGTGACTGATTTTGATTCGGTATAGAACTGCACGCCGTCGCGGCCCATGCAGTGCAGGTCGCCAAAGAAGGAATTCTTGTGGCCGGAGAACGGGAAATAGGAAACCGGGACGGGGATGCCGACATTCACGCCGACCATGCCGCCATGGGTGCGGAAGACGAACTCGCGGGAATAGTAGCCGCTCTCGGTAAAAATTGCCGAGCCATTGGCAAACTCGTTTCTGTTCATCTGGCTGATGCCGTCTTCAAAATCCTTGCAGGTTTTGATAAAGGTAACGGGTCCGAATACTTCCTGCTGACCGCAGGTCATGGCCTCGGTAACATTGTCACAAACCGTGGGGCCAACAAAATGGCCGTTCTCAAAACCGGGCACCTTGACAGTGCGGCCGTCAAGCAGTATCTTTGCGCCTTCTTTCTCAGCCGTAGTGATCCAGTTCTTTACAAACTGCGCATGTTCCGCGGAAACCAGGGCGCCGACATCGGTCTTGGGATCATAGGCGCAGCCCACAATGCGTGTTTTAGCCAGATTCATGAAATGATGCATAAACTCTTCCTTGCCGCTCTCTTCGATGACCAGGCAGGGCAGAGCCATGCAGCGCATGCCCGCGCAGCCGAAGGTCGAGTTCACGATACGGGTTGCCGCGGCTTCCATTGACGCATCCTTCAGAATCAGGGCATGGTTCTTTGCCTCGGTCAGGCACTGGACGCGCTTGCCGTTTTTAGCGGCGGTTGAGTAGATGTGCAGGCCAACGGAAGTGGAGCCGACGAAAGAGATGCCGCGCACATCGGGATGCTCAAGAAGCAGGTCTGCTTCATTGCGGCTGCAGGTGACAAGATTTACGACTCCCGGAGGAAGACCTGCCTCGATGGCAAGCTCAAGAACGCGCATTGAGGTCATGGGGGTCAAACTTGCCGACTTCAGCACGAAGGTATTGCCGCAGCTGATGCAGAAGGGAATCATCCAGCCCCAGGGAATCATGGCCGGGAAGTTGAACGGCACGATACCGGCAAATACGCCGAGGGGCTCGCGGTACATGACCGTGTCATGGCCGCCGGCAACGTTCAGCAGTGAATCGCCCTGCATAAGATAAGGTGTTGCGCAGGCGCATTCCATAACCTCGATTGCCTTGAGCACATCGCCGCGGGATTCATCAAGGTTCTTGCCGAGCTCTTTAGCGCAGCTGAGACTCAGGGCTTCGAGATGGGCATCCATCAGGGTCTTCAGGCGGAACATGACGGCGATGCGGCGCTGCACCGGGGTAACGCTCCATTTTACGTAAGCGGCCTTGGCGGCAGCCACTGCTTCCATTACTTCTTCTTTGGTGCAGCAGGGGGCTTCAGCAATTATCTCACCTGTGCTGGAATCCGTTATTGGCATGTACTTTGTGGTTTTGGACTCTTTCCACTGATTATTTACGCAGTATTTCAGCTTTTGATTGGCTGATTGCACTACCGAAAGATAACGTTTCTTGACCACTGGTGAACTATCGAGATTGTACAGATCATCATTCAATACTGAATCGCTCATGCTCTATCTCCTTTGTGATGTGATATAATGTTTAGAACTCGTTCCAAAATTTATTATTTTTAATATATACAAAACTCATGCCACAGTTCAAAATTTTACAACACAATGATTTAGCTTGCTATTTTAATATTCACCATAATTGAAAAATTTTATTTTGGAACAGCACTACTCTAGAAAACAGTATAAGTATTTAAAAAAACGTGGCTTTTGTTTTGTTTCATCAATGAAACGTTCCAATATTGGAACAACACGCTTGCATTTAGTTTCAAAAAGGGTATAAATTGATCATGACAGGCTGTAATATTTCAAACGGAAAAAAACATGAATGATAGCTCAACCACCCTAAAGCCGGATTTCATTAAAGAATTCAAGCTTCTTCTTGATGAAAAGCAGCAGCAGGACCAAAACCTTAATGTTCTGCGCAGTCGCATAGCCGACGTCATCGAAACATTCCCCGAAGGCATTACCGTTCAGTCCGCTGATGAACTGCCCCGATTTTACAGTCAGTGTTACCGCTTCATGCCTCCGCAATGCTGCGCAGTGCTGCTTGATCCCGATATCTGGAGCATGGTCTGCGATGCAAATGACACCATACTGGCTCTGTCATCAAATCTTAGCGAACCGCTGGGCTATGCTGCACAGGAACTGATCGGCGCCTACAAAGGCAAGCTCTGGGCTGAAAGGCCTGATATGGCGGACAGCCACCAGCCAAACCGTGCAAGCTATCTAATTTATGAAGTTAAGCAGAAGCACTTCCATGGCACCCACGAAGATGCCTTCATTTCAAGCACGGGCAGGGTCATCTCCATACTGCAGCACAGGCTCGATTTGAAGCTGGCGGACGGCTCCATCGCCGGGTATCTCTATCTTATCTTGAACATACAGCAGGAGAAAAGCACGGACTTTGCCCTTACAGAAATCATGGGCCGCATCGAGCAGGACCTGCAGAACGAAACCCATGTGGAGCTGACGCCAGAGATGCGCCGGTACCTGGTACGCGATCTCATCGGCACACGGGAATACATTGAAGGTGTGCTTGCCAATGCCATCGACGGCATACTGGTCACCAGTCCAGCGGGCCTCATCATGGGCTCCAATCAGTCATTCAAACGCCTGGTGGGCTACAGCGAGCGTGAGCTTACCAATCAGCCCGTTACCATCGTTTCGCCGGGGATAGGCGCCTACCCGCTCACCATCGGCGGCGTGGTATCAATTGAGGAGCAGTATTTTGTCGATATGGCCACCATGATCGACAATCTTTTCAAACATGGGGAAATCTATGGTTTCCGGCAGTTTTTTAAACGCCAGGACGGCTATCTCATTCCGACGGAAGTGAACATATCGCTGCTGCGCAACAAGAAGGGCGATATTACCGGTTTTATACGCAATATTCACGATCTTTCCGAAAAGGAGCGGCTCCAAAAAGTAATCAATGAAAAGCAACATCAGATCAGCCTGCTGCAGAAAGAAATCATCGAATACTACGGCCCCGAGAACATAGTCGGAAAAAGCCCGTCCATGCAGATTATTTTCCGCCTTATGACCAAAGTTGCAGAGACGGACAGCACGGTGCTGCTGCAGGGTGAAAGCGGCACGGGAAAAGAACTGGTCGCGCATGCGCTGTATAATCTGAGCCCGAGAAAGGGCAAACCTTTTGTCGTGCTGAACTGTGGCGCCATCCCGCAGAACCTGCTGGAAAGTGAGCTGTTCGGTCATGTGAAGGGCTCTTTCACCGGCGCCATCAGGGACAAAAAAGGTCTTTTTGAAGAGGCCGATGGCGGCGTCATCTTTCTGGATGAGATCGGCGAACTGCCGATGGACATGCAGGTCAAGCTTTTGCGGACAATTCAGGAGCGGGAAATAAAGCGCGTGGGCGACAATCGAACGATCAAAATCGACGTTCGCATCATCGCCGCCACGCACAAGGATCTCCTTGAGGAAACAAAGCGAAATAATTTTCGGGAGGACCTGTTTTACCGAATCAACGTCGTCATGATGAAGCTGCCGAATCTTCGTGAAAGGGCCGAGGACATTCCCCTGCTCATCGACTTTCTCATGAAAAAAAACAGGCATGCGCATCAGATAAAAATTTCGCGGGACGCCATGAAGCTGCTCCTGAATTATAACTACCCCGGCAATGTTCGTGAGCTTGAAAACATAATGGAACGGGCCATTATACTCTGCGAAAACGGCATCATTCAGCCGGAGGATCTGCCGCCGGAAGTTGCTGAAAAAAGAGTTGCTGCAGGACAGGCAGCGGGCAGAAACACCGAAGGGCTGCGGCATGCTGTTTCACGCAGCACGGATATCGCGGAAAAAGAAATGGTCGAAAAAGCCCTGCTGGAATCGGGCAACAACCGCGCGATTGCGGCGCAAATACTTAAAATCGGTCGCACATCGTTGTATAGAAAAATGAAAAAATTCGGCCTTGAGTAATCTATCTAAATAATTATGCCCGTGAATAAAGTCCCTGCGTGTGTCATTGCGGGCATCTGACCCCGGCGCTGCGCTCCGGGATTGTTCATGCAAGGAACTTAGATCGTGAAAGTCAATACTACCTGTCATTGCGAGCGAAGCGAAGCAATCTCGCCCCTGTACCGGCACATGAGATCGCCACGGCCTGCGGCCTCCTAATGAACTTGTTTGGGCGTAGGGCTCGAAAGCCTGTCATTGCGAACGAAGTGAAGCAATCTCGTACTTGTACAGCCTGAGATCGCCACGTCAGTCGCTCCGCTCCTTCCTCGCGATGACAGATAGAGTGGCAATAAGTCTGAAAGTTCTTTTCATGACCAACCCCGCTGCGTAGCGATGAGGTCAGATGCTCGCGATGACAGAACCTTGGTCTCATTGACCTTTTTCGGGCCTTGTATGCATCAAGTTCCTTAGGAGGAGCGGAACGACGTAGCAATCCGGGTTTTCCTGACTTTTTACTTAACCATCAAAAATCGCTTCTGATATCTACTGACTATAGACATGCTGACAATCGGAAATTTACATCTCACATCACCCCTGGTGCTTGCGCCCCTTGCGGGCATCACCGACCTGCCCCTGCGCACTATTAATCGCCAATTCGGGTGCGGGCTTGCCTTTACCTTTATGATCAGCGCCCGGTCGCTGGCCTGGAGCAATCCAAAAACCGAAAAAATGCTTGAGACGGCACCCGGCGACCGTCCACTGGGCGTGCAGCTTTTGGGGGCTGATCCCGAAATGCTTGCCCGCGCTGTTGATAAGCTGGTGGACTACCCGTTTGATGTGCTTGATCTTAATGCTGCCTGTCCGGTTCCCAAGGTCGTGCGCAAGGGCGAGGGCGCCTGCCTGATGAAAGAGCCGCAAAAAATATACGAGCTCGTAAAAACCCTTGTTTCGTGCTCACCGGTGCCGGTTACCATCAAACTACGGGCAGGGTGGGACAACAGCACCCGCAATGCCAGGGAAGCTGCTCTGGCTGCGCAGGATGCCGGCGCCAGCGCTGTTTTTATTCATGGAAGGACCCGGGCGCAGGAATATCACGACAGGGTAAGCTATGCATCGATTCGGGAGGTTAAGCAGGCGCTGTCGATTCCCGTCATCGGTAGCGGCGATGCCTTCTCGCCGCGCCTGATACAAAAAATGTTTGTTGATACCGGCTGCGACGGCGTAGCGGTTGCCCGCGGAGCGCTGGGCAATCCCTGGCTGTTTCCGGAAACCCATGCCTTTCTTAGCGGTAGCCCCCTGCCCTGCCGCCCCGGCCCCGATGAAATAATTTCAGTCATGCGCAGGCATCTTGAGCTGTGCTGCTCGTTTTACGGCGACAGGCTCAGCACAAGGCTTTTTCGGAAATTCTTTTCCTGGTATTCAAAAGGATTTCTCAATATCAAGTTTCTGCGGATCAAGGCATTTGCTGCCGCTACCTGCACGGAATTGATGGCGGTTATAGATGAAATGGAAGGGCTTGGGATGGAACCAGGTAGGCCGAAGTACGACTCCCATGAAGCTGATGTGATTGAGGCGGAGGTGTAATGTTACCAGAGTCAATATGCAATAAATTCAACCCACACTACTTTCAAGCTTATATCACGCTAGTGTTGAGTCTTAAGAAAAAGGCCCAACCACAATATGCAGTAGTCAGGCCCATATGCTTGTCGCCGCTATGAATCCGTGCCGTTCACACCCTAGCTATATATATTAATTCCAAATGACGACCTGCCCATCGATAACGCTGCCCACCAGAAATTCCGCAATAAAGCGCCGTTACTGGTTTTTCGTAAACTTCCAGGTTGCCGTGCCGCCGTACCCGGGCTCCATGCACGACATGGTGTACTGGCCGTCAAGTTTATCAAGACTGGCAACCGGCACATCATCGAGTTGACTGCAACCCGGGCCTGTGCGATTCATGAAATTCACAATGACCATGAATTGAGCGTCACCGCTTGTATATGTCCAGTCTTCAGCATAGTCCAACCGCACCGCCGGTTTGGGGATTTTGCGGACCTTGAACCCATATTTGCTGAATGATTTCGCCGGTGAGTCGGAGAGGGTGTATTTGTAGCTTGCGATATTAAAGGTGGTCGGCGAAATTTTTGCCGTGCCGCTCAGGGTGTAATTGGTTTCATCGATGCCGTCGTCCGTCAGGGTAAGCTTCGCGTCATCGATCTGGATCGTGAAATCCAGGCCCGAGAAATGCCAAGCGATGTTTAGAGTGCCCGTAAAATCACCCGGCTGGCTGATGGTGATCTGCGAAAACAGCTCAACATTCTGGGCATCAGCGCCCGTGCCGTTGGCTAGCTTTACCGAGGCATTAACGGTAGACGGAGTGGGAGGCTTGCTGGGCGCGATGTACTTGGCCGATTCACCTGCGCCCGTTATGGTTCCCACCGTGGCATTGCCGCCGGTTACGCTGTTGACACGCCACTCCTGTGCATCCTCATTGACCCCTAAATAATTGTCGCACTCATATCCCCGCCAGCCGTTGGGGTCGGTGCTGAGTTTTACGGGATAGCAGTTTTGAAGCTCCAACTGGACGGTTTCCCCGGGCTTCACCATTTTCGAAAGCGGCTGCAGCAGCGTTACGGCCACCGGCGCGTAGTCGCTGAAATGATCGGTGGTGACCGACAGGGTATTGGATCCCGTATCGAACTGAGCTCCGGGAAGCCGTTTCCAGTAGCCGTCAGCGTCCTGAAACGCCATGCCCATCCCGCCGATGCTGAGCTTTGCCAGATCATCCTCCCCGGCCTTGAACGTGAGGGTGATCGGCTTTGCAAAGGTGGTTCCGGAAGGCTCCAGACGATAGGCCGAGCCCAGTCCGCCGAAAGCATTATTGGTGATATGCTGCACGGAGATCTCAACGTCGGATGAAAGCGCTCCGGCCGGGATCGTCAGCTCAAGCCGCCCATCCAGCAGCGCCAGAGTGCCGCCGGCGGCACCGATGGTTTGCGGCGCCATGGTTGCGTTGGCGGGAGAACTGGGCGTAAAGGCGGGAATTAGCGCCCCGGTATTGTCGGTCTGCGAAGCCCAGACATTGCCGGCCGGCGTGGCTTTGTCCGCGCCGCCTGTGGAGGCCATCGCCGCGTGCGTGTGGGTTGGCATTTGGGCGGCAACCAGCGTCACGTTCTCAGAACCGGCCTTCTCGCCGAGTTGAGTACGCGAAAGGCCCGCTCCCGCGCCCTGGCCGACCGGAACGCGGCCCTGGAGATCGGGAACGCCGAAGGTGCTGTTCCCGTCGCCGCCGTAAGTCGTTCCCAGAAGGGAAAAGAGCGCCTGATTCTGGTTGACACCCAACATCTGCCCGTTGCACAATGCCCAGCCGCGAGGTGCAAAGTTGCCGCCGAACATTCTGATTTCACCGATAAATGGATCCATGTGTATTGATTCCTTTGAACTTATTTCTGTGTGAATGATAGTTCCGGATCGCGTGTTCCGTCGGGGAACGCACGACCCGGGAAAAGGGTCAGAAAGCCGGATTAGCGGCAAACGACATGAGTGAAAATCCCGTTCGCGGCCGCACCCGCGCTATAGCCGAAATCCAGAAAAGTGCCGGCCGCGACCGGGAGAGGGAGTCCGGAGCAGGTAAATGCCGCGTTAGCCGACCCGGTGCACGAGACGCCTGTGCCGGAGAACGTTCCGTTTGGACTTGTCGCGGATCTCACGGTCAATTGCCCGCTGCCGATTGCGACCGTTGAATAGCCCGTGAAGGTGGTAAGGCTGCAGGCTGTTCCGAAATAGGTCAAAGTCGCGATTGCGTCGGCAGTGGTTGAGATGAAGTTGGTCGTGAGGCTAAGGGAAGCCGTTGTGGAAAGTGGCGTATGGGGTGTGAGAAACGTACCGCCCGAAACTCCCGCCGCGCCGGTGGCTCCTGTCGACCCGGTTGAACCGGTGGCCCCCATGGATCCGGTAGCACCCGTGGCTCCTGTGGCTCCCGTCGGTCCCGCGGGTCCCGCGGGTCCCGTAGCGCCCGTAGCTCCCAGTGGAATCGTGAAATTGAAAACCGCCGCGGAAGTCGTTCCGCTGTTGGTCACGTTCGCGCTTGTACCTGCCGAGACTGTCAAGGTTGTTCCGACGGCGACCGTGGCGGCCGAACCTGCGGCGCCGGTCGATCCCGCGGGTCCGGTTGAGCCGGTAGCACCGGTCGGTCCCGTCGGACCGGTGGCACCTGTCAGGCCTGCGGCCCCGGTGCTTCCTGTGGATCCCATGGCTCCTGTTGCACCGGTTGTGCCCGTCGGTCCCGCGGGTCCGGCAGGACCGGTGAGGCCGATAGGACCCGTAGCTCCGGCAGGACCGGTGGCTCCTGTGAGGCCGGTGGGCCCGGTGGGTCCGGCGGGCCCCGTTGCCCCGGTAAGGCCAGTAAGTCCGATGGGCCCGGTCGCTCCCGTAAGGCCGGTGGGCCCGGTGGGTCCGGTTGCTCCCGTAAGGCCGGTGGGTCCGGCGGCCCCGGTGAGGCCGATAGGACCGGTAGCTCCGGCGGGACCGGTGGGCCCGGTCGCTCCCGTAAGGCCAGTAAGTCCGATGGGTCCGGTAGGTCCGGTCGCTCCCGTAAGTCCGGTGGGCCCGGCGGGCCCCGTTGCACCCGTAAGGCCAGTAAGTCCGATGGGTCCGACAGGTCCGGTCGCTCCCGTGAGGCCGGTAGCTCCGGCAGGCCCGGTAGTTCCCGCGGGTCCGGTGGGACCGGCAGGCCCCGTTGCGCCCGTAAGGCCAGTAAGTCCGATAGGCCCGGTCGCTCCCGTGACGCCGGTGGGACCGGCAGCCCCGGCCGCTCCCGTGAGACCGATGGGTCCGGCAGGCCCCGTTGCACCTGTAAGGCCAGTGCTTCCGGCTGGCCCGGCCGCTCCCGTGAGGCCGGTAGGTCCGGCAGGCCCCGTTGCACCCGTAAGGCCAGTGCTTCCGGTGGGCCCGGCCGCTCCCGTAAGGCCGGTGGGTCCGGCAGGTCCGGTCGCTCCCGTGAGTCCGTTCGGTCCGCCAGGTCCCGTTGCACCCGTAAGGCCAGTGCTTCCGGCAGGCCCGGCCGCTCCTGTGAGGCCGGTCGGTCCGGCAGGCCCCGTTGCACCCGTAAGGCCAGTGCTTCCGGTGGGCCCGGCTGATCCAGTAAGGCCAGTGGGTCCGGCAGGTCCGGCTGATCCCGTAAGGCCAGTGGGTCCGGCAGGTCCGGTCGCTCCCGTGAGGCCGATGGGTCCGGCAGGCCCCGTTGCGCCCGTAAGGCCAATGCTTCCGGTGGGCCCGGCCGCTCCCGTAAGTCCAATGGGTCCGGCCGGCCCGGTTGATCCCGTGAGGCCGGTGGGTCCGGCAGGCCCGGTTGATCCCGTAGGGCCGGTGGGTCCGTCGGGTCCGGTTGATCCCGTAAGGCCGGCGGGTCCGGCGGGCCCGGTCGCTCCCGTGAGGCCGGTGGGTCCGGCGGGCCCGGTCGCCCCCGTTAGACCTGCAGGCCCGGTTGCGCCGGCCGGACCGCTGTTCACCAGAGTAACGAGCAATTCAGCGGGGTGGCTGGTGGTGGCGCTCTCCTTGCTGTCGAGGGTCATTCTGATGTCTCCGTCGGCCGGAGCGATGAGAAAGCCGCTGTTGGTCGTACCCGAGAGCCAGTTCTGGACTGCGGCCGTGGCGTCCACCACGATGTAGGAATTCGCCTGTAAGACCGACACGCCACTCGCGACAGCAGCTCCGGCGACCGGGCTTCCGCTGCCTGTGACGACACCCTCCGACCAAACGCCGTTGGCGACCGAAACGTTGACCTTGCCGCTTGCGGCGAGACTATGGACAAACAGCGTCAGGGTGGCTG
>Ga0118677_10002942_pt1 | contig 33375 bp, 33 predicted proteins | sample AliMusrvi5mmetaG_FD_86154 | JGI IMG/M metagenome (GOLD analysis project Ga0118677, IMG submission 86154) | reverse complement strand
AGCTGTCCGTGGCAAGGTGCTCTTATTTCCCATTTTCTGACAGTCGCACGATTTTGCTGTCTCAAAAAACCTTCGTTTAATGCGACAGCAAATAATGGCTTAGGTACCGCCTTAGAATCATAGTTCTCCAGCCAACAGATTGAGGAACAGAAAGATGGGTCAGTTATTCTGAAAATGAGAGTTGGGGCATTGGACGCTGTTATGCATTGGGTTCTGCGGTATGGCAGAGAGGTCGAAGTATTGGAGCCTTTAGAATTGCGGAAAATGATTAAAGAAGAACTGAAAATGACTAAGAGGTTTTATAAAAAAAAATATAACCACGAGTGCTACCGAGCATAACTTGCAGGCGCTGAACTTTTTTGGCCAATAGTATAGATTTCCGGCGCTCCACTCCCTCTTTCGGGTTCCATTTGCGTAGCATTGCTTTCGCTCAGTCAATGCATCAGCCTGGATTCGCAGCCCCTTTTTTTATGTGTCCGATTTGTCCGATTTTGACGGGTTTAGTGCGTGTTTTCTTTTCTGCGGGCTACTGGAGAGTGCTGTTGAGGTGCCAGTTATAGGGTAGGAATCGGACGAGCATGGTGGAGAGATTCTGTTCAATCCATTCCTTTTTTTCAGCAGGGACAAATGGAAGGAGTGAACGGACAGTGTCGAGAGTAGTGCTTCCAAAATCCTCTTTGTACCAGCTGAAGATTGATGACAGCCAGAGTGTGTTGTTTTGACGGTCGATTTCCATTCCTTTTCGGTTCATAAAGCTTCTCGACGCAGTATCAAGCTGCCGGTTGATGATCGCCGCATCATAGAATTCAACGGGAGGGCAGGATGAGGCGGCGCACACAAGTGCAAAATGAATTCGGCAGTCAAGCGCTTCCGGTATGAAAACTCTGCGAGGATCGGACCCTGAAAAAGGCTTGAAGGGAAAGAATGGATGAGGACGGTTCAGCCTCAGGATACCATGCTCAATATCATCCGGAGTAAAAACGAATCCTCCGATATTGTAGCTGATCCGCCTGAAAAAATTGGTCACATCAAGTACTGAACCTCGAATATCGAATTCAATAACTCCGTGAATGATAAGAATATTATAAATGTTGATCCAGAAAGCTTTTTTTTCATCATCGGTTTGAAGCGTTTCAGGATTGAAGTTGTTCAGCGCCCCGGCAAGCTTAAGGTAGCGGCTGAACCCTTCGGATTGTTTCATTGCCTCGTAATTGACGGTACCTTTCTCCACATTGAAAAATCCACCCTGCAGGAGGCCAAGTGTTTTCTTTAACTCGGCACCAATGGCTTTAGTCGTTTCCGGGGCATTGTGTTCGCAGTTGTTCAGCGTTATCTGGAGAGGAATAAGATTTCGCAGCCAGTTTGTGAAGGATGGCTCTTTTTCTTTCCTGGCCGGGCGATGCCTTGCAGCAAGAATTGCTGATACTGCATTGATATAGCCGATATGACTGAATGCCTGAGGAAAATTTCCGAGCATTTCAAAGTTGTCGCTGTTAAATTCTTCCGAAAAAAGTCCGAGGTGATTTGATGCTGTCAACGTCCTGTTCAGGAGAAAAAGAGCCTCCTCACTTTTTCCCGACAGTGCCAGGCACTCCACCAGCCAGAAATTACAAAGCACAAACCCTCCCTCCTCGCCTTTAAGTCCGTCATCAGCCTTGTATCGAAGCAGAAATCCCCGATGCATCAACTCCTTTTTACATGCCTCGATTGTTCCCGTTATTCTTGAATCATCAGCAGGGAGAAACCCATAGAGCGACAGCAGCAGAAGGCTTGCGTCAAGCTCGCTCGACCCGTATTTCTGCACAAAACTGTTACGTTGTTCATCAAACCCGTGTGCAAGAATGTCCTCCCTGATCCGGTCACGCTCCTCCATCCAAAGCTCAAGAGGAGCTTCAAACCCGAAACGTCGGGCAATGGAGATGCCTCTATCCAACGCAACCCAGCACATAACTTTTGAATAGACAAAATGATGTGGCCCGTTGCGTACCTCCCAGATGCCGTCATCAGGTTTTTGCCAGTTTTCGATAGCCAGACCGCAAATTTCCCTGAAAAACGGCCAGAGCTCCTCATCAATTTTTCCCGCATAATCCGAAAGTCTGAGTGCTGAATCCATCACTTCCCCATAAATATCCCACTGGTTTTGCCGATGCGCATCATTGCCTATTCTGACCGGACGTGAATTCCTGTAGCCTTTCAGATGACCCAGTTCCACTTCCTCGAGCCGGTCATTGCCTTGCAGGGTATACATGATCTGCAGGTTGCGGCTTCCATATTTACGGTAGGTGGCATTCAGCCATCGCAGGTAATCGTCAGCTTCATTGACGTGACCTGCAGCAAAGAGAGCTTTAAGCGTGAACGTTGCATCCCTCAGCCAGCTGAATCGGTAATCCCAGTTTCTTTCCCCTCCAATGGTTTCCGGAAAAGAGGTTGTCGGTGCTGCGGCAATGGCTCCGGTTGGCTGAAAGGTGAGAAGCTTCAGCAAAAGAAGCGAGCGATGTATCATCGGGGTGAACTCTCCAAGGAGTGCACATCGTTCGCCCACGCAATAATTTACCCATCCTAGCCAGAACACTCTGTTTTCTTCAATAGGACAAGGCAATTGATCAGATGTTTCAAGGGAGCCATACAAGAAATCAATGTGAGCTTCCTCCATCGCCTCAAGCTGCAATCCAAGCGTGAGTTGCCCATTGGCAGTACTGACAGTGGTCGTGCTGCGGCAATCCAGAGCAAGCGTAAGGGTTTCACTACCGTATCTGATGATAAAGCGGTTTTCACTCTCTTCAATATAGCCCGGAGTTACCCTTCCATAATCAGGTCTTGGCATCAGTGTCAGCGTAAAAGCCATACTGCCACGGATTATCTTGAGACAGCGGTGGATGCGGTGTATTTTGTCTGTTCCGGCCTCTGAATTATCAACCGGCATGAAATCGTGCAGCACTGCTTCTGCGTGTTCAGTCTTGAATCTGCAGGAGAGGATGTTGGTGTCGGCGATATATTCCTGTTCCGAGGTAAAGAATTCAGACGGTTGCAGACTGAAAAACCCACCCTTTTCATCATCAAGAAGTGCCGCAAAAATTGTCGGAGAGTCAAGCCGGGGGAGGGAACAGTAATCAATAGAGCCATCTTTCGAGACCAGAGCGGCTGAATGGAGATCCCCGATGAGTCCGTAATCGGCAATGCGACGGTACATTTCTGAAATCCTGTTTTCTTCAAACAAAAAATCTGAAAAGATCTATAGCGGATAATAATGAATTCCCGGAACAGCGTATTCAATTTACTGATACCGTTGTTCCGGGGAAGCTTAAAAAGAGGGTTACGAGAGGTTTCTCGGTACCTGTGAGGAGTGGTGGTGAAGAATAGGTCTTTCAAGAGAGATGTCAACAAAAAATGAAAACCTTGAAGGGAAGGAGAGCAGTACCTGATCGACCTCAAATTCAAAGGAATAGATTCCGCTCAGGGTAAAGAGGGTATCGCTGAACGACTGCTTTCTGAGTGCCTTGTTGTGCAGGCGAACGCCCAGTCCGTCCCGTGTGGCAAGCTGACCGAAGTAGTTGCTGACGCCTTCGGTAGTTATGACAGTATGGGGCGAAAAAGTAGGGACAAGAACAGCAGACTCATGATAAAGTGCCGCAATGTCATCGGGATTTCCGCTGCAGACACGTGAAACCCATTGAAAAAGAACCTCTTCAGCATTTTTGAAAGACATAATAGTGCGCTTGTTATTGTTGTTCCTGATAGGAGTCTATCAGCATGATCGGCTATAACGTTTCAGCCCTTAAGGCCGGAAATGTAAGCTTTTTTTATGACGGAGAACAAACAAAAAAAAGAGAGGAATGAAACCTTAGTCAGCCTCTTCTGTATCCCTATGCTCCTCAAGCTTGTAGCCGAGTCCTCTGACGGTTTTTATCATATTGCCGGTCTCGCCGAGTTTTTCTCGGATTCTTGTGATGTGGGTATCAATGGTTCTTGTGTTAATCGACTTATCGACATCCCAGACATCGCTGAGCAGTATTTCCCGTGATTGAGCTTCTCCTTTTCTTTTAATCAAGGCAACGAGAAGTTTGAACTCCATCAGTGTCAGAACAAGCTCTTTTCCGTCAAGCGTTACAATGTGGCGAGTTAAATCAACTTCAAGACCACCGGCCTTCAATACCTCCTGTGTTTTGCCGCCCTGCCGGCGATCCCGTTTCAATATTGCCCTGATTCGGAGTGTCAGCTCACGGGGACTGAACGGCTTCATGACATAGTCATCTATGCCGAGTTCAAAGCCGAGAATCCGGTCGATCTCCTCACCCTTTGCCGTAAGCATGATGATGGGAAGATCTTTGTAGAGCTGGTTCTGCCTGATTCTGCGGCAGATTTCAAATCCGTCAATTCCAGGCAGCATGACATCGAGCAGAACAAGATCAAAGCTTTTTCGTGCAAGCTGTTCAAGACCATCTTCTCCGGAACCTGAAAGATGGCATGTCAAGCCCGCCCTTTCGAGATTATATTCCAGCAGTTTCGAGAGGTTCTGGTCATCCTCAATAACAAGCAGCATAGGATCCGACATAGTATTCTAAGGTTACAAATTAGAGAACCAGAATTTCCAGTTACTTCACAGTGCCTTTTCCTCCTGGAACTGGTATAGTTTGAGTATAAACAATTTTGATAAAGTGCTCAGTCCCTGTTGACACCGGGTGCGATATTTTCTATTCTTTAACACTCTTGTAACAATACGATCTCTTTTTTTGAACTACCTTTTGCGATAGTTTAAGGCAATAGCGAGCAGTTATTCTTTCGGAGAGTGACCGGCGCTGAAGAATGCTGTAAAACCCTGCGATGAAAGGGTAAAATCGGCCATGAAATGGGTATATTCGCCATTATTTATGTTGTTATGGAGAGTTCTGTTGATAATGGGTTGTTACCATGGCTATGGTAGAAAAGAACAATAAAAAAAACTTTCCATATTTCTGGGATGTTGTGGCGTTTGCCCTTGTCATGGGGCTCATCACCGTTTTGGCGTGGGGCAGTCATCAAATGGCCGTCCCGTACATTCCCGGCGAGCAGATCCCTCTCTCCCTTGACCCTGTACATCTGCCATTGTATGCTTTGCGAACCGTTCTCAGGATGGTTGCAGCGCTCATACTCTCTTTTGCGTTTACCTTCGTTTATGCAACAGTAGCTGCAAAAAGCCGTCGGGCCGAAAGTATTCTGGTGCCTTTACTCGATATTCTCCAATCCGTCCCGATTCTTGGCTTTCTCTCTATTACCGTTACAGGTTTTATAGCTCTTTTCCCCGGCAACCTTCTCGGCGTTGAAATGGCTGCAATATTTGCCATTTTCACCTCCCAGGCCTGGAATATGGCCTTCAGCTTTTATCAGTCTTTGAAAACCGTTCCCAAGGAACTTAAGGAGGCCTCAGCTCTTTTTGGACTCTCACCCTGGCAGAAGTTCTGGAAACTTGAAGCTCCCTTTGCAACACCGAACCTGATCTGGAATACCATGATGTCGGTTTCCGGAGGCTGGTTTTTCGTTGTGGCTTCTGAAGCCATCACCGTCGGCAAGACTGCTGTGACCCTGCCCGGTATCGGCTCTTACGTGGCACAGGCAATACAGAGCAAAAACCTTGAAGCAATCGGCTTTGCGCTTCTCACCATGTTGATTGTCATTCTTGTATACGATCAGCTGCTCTTTCGTCCGCTGGTAGCATGGGCCGAAAAGTTCAAGTTTGAACTGACCGAAAGTCAGGATGCCGCTGAATCATGGGTTCTCACCCTTTTTCAGCGTGCCCATGTGCTCCGTAACTTTGTAAAAGCAATCGGAAACAACTGGTCTAAACTCATCGAACGACTTCCGAAACTGCCCCGTCCTGCGCAGAATTTCAAGGAAATCTCTCCACTGGTGATAAAGATACAGGGCTACACCTGGTATGGTATCCTGATCTGCGGAATGAGTGCCGGAGCATGGACGCTGATGAGCTTTGTCATGAGCGGTGTTGATCATACGGAAATTGTTCATGTCTTCATGCTCGGCCTTATAACGCTCGCCCGGGTCATGGTTTTATTGCTCCTTGCAAGTCTGGTATGGGTTCCGCTGGGCGTCATCATCGGCCTCAATCCCCGCCTTGCTACAAAGGTTCAGCCACTGGCGCAGTTTCTGGCAGCCTTTCCGGCAAACCTCTTTTTTCCTGTTGCGGTATTCTTTCTGGTACGATACCGTCTTTCACCGGAAATATGGACTGCGCCACTGATGATCCTCGGAACCCAGTGGTATATTCTCTTCAATGTTATTGCCGGAGCAGCTGCCATTCCAACTGATCTTCGAGAAGCAGCCAAAAACCTCGGTCTTTCAGGATGGCGTTTATGGAAGCACCTGCTCCTGCCGGGCATCATCCCTTCACTCATCACCGGACTGATAACTGCTTCAGGGGGAACCTGGAACGCCAGCATTGTTGCCGAAGTCGTCAGTTGGGGAAGCACAACCATTACAGCAACAGGCCTTGGCTCATACATTGCCCAGTGGACTGAAAAAGGCGACTACCCGCATATTGTTCTTGGTATCGCTGTCATGAGTCTTTACGTAGTGTTTTTCAACCGCTTTTTCTGGAGGCGGCTTTATAACATGTCCCAGACCCGTTTTCGTCTGGATTAGAACCGCATACTTATGGAACCATTACATCCCGAGACTGACCTGCTGAATCTGAAGAATGTCAGCAAATCATTCAAAAAGTCCGGAGGAGAAGAGCATCTTGTTCTTGAAGGAGTGAGCCTCACCATCAAAGAGGGTGAAATTGTTGCGCTCCTCGGCCGATCAGGTTCGGGCAAGTCAACTCTGCTTCGTATCATTTCAGGCCTTACCCGTCCAGGAAGCGGGGAAGTCCTCTATTCCGGCAAACCGGTTACCGGTCCCGTAAAAGGGCTGGCCATGGTGTTTCAGACTTTTGCCCTTTTTCCCTGGTTTACCGTCCTCGAAAATGTTGAACTCGGGCTCGATGCTCTGGGTGTGCATAAAGAAGAACGCAAGCGGCGCGCACTCGCAGCCATTGATCTCATCGGCCTTGACGGTTTTGAATCGGCCTATCCCAAAGAACTGTCCGGCGGTATGCGCCAGCGGGTAGGTTTTGCCCGTGCGCTGGTGGTTGAACCTACACTGCTCTTGATGGACGAAGCATTCTCAGCCCTTGATGTGCTTACTGCCGAAACGCTCCGTACCGATCTGATTGAACTCTGGCTGGAGCGGCGGATTCCAACCAAGGGAATTCTTCTGGTATCCCATAATATCGAGGAAGCTGTGCTTCTTGCCGATCGTATTGTCATTCTCGGAACCAATCCAGGTCGAATTCTGGCCGAAATCAAAATTCCCCTCCAGCATCCCCGCGACCGCGAAGCTCCCGCATTCCGGCAGCTTGTTGATCAGGTCTATGAACTCATGACCAAACGTCCCCGAAGTGCTGCAGGCAAGGTTGAAGCCGTTCCATTGTCGTATCGTCTTCCAAGTGCGCCCATCAATCAGCTTGCAGGTTTCATGGAAGCCCTGGCTGCTGAACCCTATAACGGAAGAGCCGATCTGCCTGAACTTGCCGATCAGATGGGATTTGACGTTGAAGAGCTTTTCCCGCTTCTCGAGGCATTGGAAATCCTTTCGTTTGCCCGTACCGAGGGTGGCGACGTTGAACTGACTCCATCAGGCAAAAGTTACGTCGACTCTGACATCCTGCAACGCAAGGTGATCTTTGCAGAACATGTCATCCGCCATGTTGCCCTGGCAGCCCATATCCGTCATGTTATCGATGAACGTCCCGGTAATCGTGCGCCCGAAGACCGCTTTCTGCGTGAGCTCGAAGATTTCTTCAGCGAAGAAGAGGCTGAAAGAGTACTGCAGGTAGCTATTGAGTGGGGACGTTATGCCGAACATTTCGCCTACGAAGAGGGATCAGGCATCCTGAGTCTCGAAAACCCCGCCAGCTACACTTCAGCGCTATAGGGTACCGTAGAAATGTTGAGTGCTTGAAATTATTATTTCTGCACAATTGCCAATGATGCGGCTCTGTTTTCTTTCGCATTCTTATGCGATAATTGTTATAATTGTTTACATTTTTTCACCTGTTACCCATAAATGTTTGCCGATCTATCTGCGAAGGCGGCGAAAATATAAATACATGCCTATATCCGGCCCATATAAAAACGAAGCTATACGGTTTCGCGAAGAGATCAAGAAGAAATTCAAGACTCAGATAGCCCTCTGTAATGCCATAGGCGCAAAAGACGGCTCTTATGTTACTGGCTACGTCACGGGAAACAATCGTATCGGCAATATCCTGCGTGAAAAACTTGAAGCAGTGGGTGTGGATGTCAACTATATCCTTTACGGAAAAAGAACGGAGGCAGAAAAACCTAAAACGGGATCAGGTCAGGAGCTGAGCGATTTGCTGTTTCAGTGCACCGAAAAGATCATTCATCTGCAGAACGCCGTTATCGAAATGAACAAAGAGCTTCTTGATGTCAACCAGCTTCTGGAAACTGTCAAAAAAAGCGTCACCAAGTCTTGAGAGCGTGGGTCATTGAATGATTATCAGTGCAAGCAGAAGGAGTGATATTCCTGCATTTTTCGGCGAGTGGTTTATCCATCGACTCCATGACGGCGAGGTTCTTGTTCGCAACCCCATGCAGCCGAAACAGGTAAGCAGGATTTCGCTCTCTCGGGACAACGTTGACGCCATTGTTTTCTGGACAAAAAATCCTGCAAACTTTCTCTCCCGTTTGCCTGAGATTGACCGCTTGGGATATGCTTACTATTTCCTTTTTACCATCACTCCCTATGATGTCACTATAGAGCCCGGAGTTGAAGATAAGCGGTTAGTCATTGAGGTTTTCAAGCAGCTATCGAGACTTATCGGACCTGAAAAAGTTGTCTGGCGCTACGATCCGGTTATTCTCAGTGATGTGTATACAACAGCCTGGCACCGGGCTTCATTTGACAAGCTTGCTGAAGAGCTTTCCGGCTATACTCAGCGTTGTATTATCAGCTTTTTTGATGACTATCGGAAGGTAAGAACCCGGATGCGCTCTATCGGCTACACCATGCCTGACAAGGTGTTAATGGAGGAGATTGCAGGAACGATTGCTGATTCAGCAGGACGGAACGGTATCTCGCTTTGTACCTGCAGCCACGATGTTGACCTTTCACAATACGGCATCATGCATAGTCGGTGTATCGACAGTGAACTTGTAGGGCGTATTACAGGTCGACAGATGAGCGGCAGAAAAAAAGACAGCAGACAGCGACATGCCTGTGGATGCGTCGAGAGTCGCGATATCGGCACCTACAACACTTGCACGCACGGCTGCATATACTGTTATGCTGTATCCAGTCAGGAAAAAGCTTCTCTTGCCTATCGGCGTTATGACCCCTATTCTCCCATGCTTTGTGACAGCTTGAAGGGAGATGAAACAATCACCACCGCCAGACAATAAACCAGCGGTTTCTTCATCGCCCTCATTTCGGCCTCAACGCTTCCACCGGATTGAGATTAGCGGCTTTCCATGCGGGGAAGAGTCCGAAGGTCATGCCGATTGTTGAGCAGACAACCATGGAGACGGTTATCCAGAGCCACGGAAATATCGGCGGTAAATTAAATTTCAACGCAACGATGTTGCCGGCACCAACACCGACCATAATGCCGATGATACCTCCTGCTATTGAGAGAAAAAGCGATTCAAAGAGGAACTGGCGGAGAATACTGCTTCTTGGTGCTCCGATCGATTTTCTGATGCCGATCTCCCTGGTTCTTTCAGTCACGCTTACCAGCATGATGTTCATAATGCCCACTCCAGCCGTCAGAAGAGCCATAAAGCTGATGATGAAGGCTCCGGTGCTGATAGCACGTTGAATATCTCTGAACGACTCTATGAGTGATTCATTGGTCTTGATTTCAAAATCATTGATATCCTTTACCGTCAATCCTCTTGCAAGCCTCATGGCCCCGATTGCACGGTCAATCGCATGCGGATAGTCTTTGCGTGAGAGGGCCTCAACGGTGATGTTCAGGCTGCTCTTTTCGTTGATATGATCAAGGTAACGGGTAATGGGAATGAGCAGAAAATTATCCTGGCTCTGGCCGAATGCCGCCCCTTTTTTATCAAAAACACCGGCAACGGTATAGACCTCCCCATTGACCTTGATGAACTTATTCAGCGGGTTCTCGCCTGAAGGAAAGAGGGTTTCTGCAAGCTCACTGCCAAGTACAGCAGTGTTTCTTGCTGACTTGATATCGTTTTGTGTGAGATTGCGACCCGTCACAACGTTGAATCCATTCGAAACGGAAAAGTTCTCATCACCTCCGGTCAACGTGACATCTGGATTGGTTGTGCGATTGGCATATTTTGCAAGATTTGCCGGAGCGGAAATGGTGAATCCTATATTGCGGGCATAGGTTTCCATGCTTTTTTTAAATAAGAGAGCCTGAGAGTAGGTGATATCCTTTCTGTTTGCATAGATGTTGCGTTTGTGACCGCTCCCGAACACTGTAGAAGGATTTTTCTGTATCTGGAAGGTGTTTGCTCCAAGGCTGGTAAGGCCCGATTCAACGCTTTTGTCAACGGCATCAAGGGCTGTCATGACGGCAATAATGGAAAAAACGCCTACGGCTACACCCATAATGGTGAGCCATGAGCGGAGCCTGTTGACGAAAAGAGAATTAATCGCCTGGATGATGATTTCACGCAGTGGCATAGGTGCTCCTATTCATAACGCAACGAGTCTGCCGGGTCGAGCTTCGAAGCTGTAACTGCAGGTGCAAGGCCTGAAACAATACCGGTAATGACTGAAACAGCCAGACTTGCCAGAACCAGGTCAAGAGAGAACTGTATCGGAAAATCAGGTACAATTTTTTCAATAGATAAGGTAATCAGGAGAGCCGTGCAGAGGCCGGTAAATCCTCCGATTATGCAGATCATCACCGATTCAATAAGAAACTGCAAAAGAATGGTCTGCCGTCTGGCTCCGAGTGCTTTGCGGAGTCCGATCTCTCTGGTGCGCTCTTTCACACTGACGAAGGTGATATTCATGATGCCGATAGCTCCGACAAAAAGCGACATTCCGGTAATGAAGATACCTGCAATTGCAATTCCGTTTTTAATGGGGTCAAGCTGGCTTTTAAATGCCCGCTGTTCATTGATCGAGAAGTTTTCATCTTTTCCTGCCGGAATCCTTCGGATTCTTCTCATCAGCCCCAGAAGCTCCTCCTTTGCTTCCGCCACATGTGTCTGCTCTTTGATTTTAACTCTGATGGTAGTGAACATGTTTTTGCCATAGATCTTCTCAAAGGCGCCGAGAGGCATGATAAGCTGATTGTCAAAACTGAAGAGACCGAGGAACTTCCCCTGTTTTTTGAAAACGCCGATAACGCGGCATTTGCCGTTTTTCAACTGGACATATTTATCGAGCGCCGGTTCATTGGGAAAGAGTCCGGTGGCAATATCATCACCGATGACGCAAACCATTGCACTGCTGCCGGATTCTGCAGGCGTAAAGAACCGGCCCGATGTGAGCCCTCCTGATGCGGTCTGCAGGTAGTTATAGTTTGTTCCGAGAGAAAATATCTGTTCAAGGATTCGATCCCTGTATTTTGCCGATGCCCCATAGGTTGACATTTGCGGAACCGCGAGGAGCAGTTCAGAATGCGGATTTGCATCAATAACTCTGTTCAGCTGATCGGCATATTCTGTTTTCAGATCAGGACGGTTCCGGAAGAGCCACCATTGCCCCATGGTGCTCCATGAAGATTTCTGGACATAGATGACGTCATAACCGAGCATGGCAAGGCTTTTGTCAAATCCACGGTCGATGCCGTTGATCGCTGTTCCCATCATGGTAATGGCAACAATACCGATGATGACTCCCAGTGCGGTAAGAAACGAGCGGATTTTATTGGCCCTGATCTGGAAGAGAGCCATTTTCAGGCTCTCTGTGGTTTCATAGCGAAACTGTCTATAGGTCAGCTTCATTGCCTGGTGTCGCTTTCGATTTTTCCATCTCTCAGGCGGATAACGCGGCGGGTATAGCGGGCAATATCCTCCTCATGGGTAATCAGGATGATGGTGTTGCCGGCGTCGGAGAGTGCTCCGAAGATATCCATGATATCGTGGCTGGTCGCGGTATCGAGGTTTCCGGTAGGTTCATCGGCAAGAATGATCGATGGCTTGTTGATCAGTGCCCTTGCTATGGCAACTCTTTGAATCTGTCCTCCGGAAAGTTCAGCCGGCTTGTGGGTAATCCTGTCGCCAAGACCAACTTTAACAAGTGCTTCCGCTGCACGCTGTTCCCGTTCTTCAGGCGGGACGCCGGCATAGATCAATGGCAGTTCGACATTGCGAAGGCAGTTAAGGCGCGGGAGCAGGTTGAAGGTTTGAAAAACAAATCCGATCTCCTTGTTTCTTACAAGGGCGAGTTCATCATCGTCCATTTCCGCAACATGCTGTCCGTTGAGTTCATAAATTCCTGACGTTGGAGTATCAAGACAGCCTATGATATTCATGAGCGTTGACTTCCCGCTGCCCGATGGACCCATGATTGCAGCATAGTCGTTACGCCTGAAATCAAGGTTGATCGAGTCAAGCGCCCTGACCTCCTGATCGCCCATGGTGTAGAATTTACAGAGCGACTGCATTATGATGATAGCTGGCGACTGCACTGCCGGGCTAACGCTGCTGCTGTTTGACAAGGCATCCTTCCTTGAGCTGGCTTGTAATGGCTGTGTAGCTTCCTGAAACAACCTCTTCTCCTTTTGTGAGTCCTTCTGTGACGATGATATGGGTATTGTCTGTCGTTCCTGTTTTAACCGGACGGAATGATGCTTTGCCCGATTTAATTACAAAGACACCTTGCTGGCTGTCGGCTGCTTTTGGTTTGGCTGAGATGGTAATTGATTTCTCAGGCCGCTCCTCCGGAGTTTTAGCTGAGCTTCGGATGGTTACACTTTGAATGGGCACAACAAGAGCGTTTTTTACCCGTTGTGATTCAATATCAGCTGTGGCGCTCATTCCCGGTTTAAGCAGGCGGTCATGGTTGAAGATGTGAATCTTAACCGAAAAATTGGTGACCTCTTCCTGTGTTCCTGTAGCTTTGGATATGGCTGAATTGGAAATTTCATGGACTTTCCCATGGAATACCCGATCACCGAAAGCGTCAACCTTGACTGAAACAGGATTCCCTGGTTTAACATTGATTATATCGTTTTCATTGACCTCAACCTTGACCTGCATACTGTCAAGATTAGCAAGCCTTAGCACTTCGGTGCCGGGGAATTGACCGGTACCTACAACACGCTCCCCAAGCTTGTTGTTCAGAACAATGATGGAGCCGCTGATGGGAGCTCGTACCACGGTCTTTTTCAAGCGATCCTGATTCTGGTCAAGCAGGCTTTTGTTCTGTTCTATGGCATGACGTGATGCCTGGTAGGATGCCCGCGCAACTTGTGCATTGGTTTTTGATGCAAGGTAATCCGACTCGGAAATCAGTTTATCCTTGAAGAGCAGCTCAGCCTTGCGAAAATCATCTTCCGATTTGAGCTTTTTTGACTGTGATTCAAGGCTTTGCGATTTTGCAGAATTCAGCTGGGCAAGGCTCTGTTCCACCTGGTTGATATAGAGATCGGGTTGAATTTTAAGAAGCAGATCCCCTTTTTTTACGCTCTGTCCGTCCTGGATGGGCAGTTCGATAATTTCACCTGAAACGTCCGGTGATATTGCCAGTACAATTTCCGGTTCTATCTTTCCTGTTGCAGTAACAATATGCACGACCTCTTTTATTGATGCCTTTTCAGTTGTGATTTCGACGGGTTTTTCCCGCAGGGAGAGAAACGCGTAAATTGCTCCTCCGCCAGCGAGCACTGCGGCAAGAGTGATTACTATTGTTGTACGATTCAACAGGGATTTTTGTTTGCTCATGGAGTGATTACCGGATTCTTGTTTCTATTGTAAGACGATGGTGCCTGTTGCAAAATCAATAACGCTTTTCTGAAGCGCCAGATTATAGGTGGCCTGGGAAAGATTGGCACGTGCATTGAAAAGAGCTGCACGTGCACTGCTGAGTTCAACAAAGCCGGTTGCACCGAGTTCATACTTCTTTTTGATGTCTTCAAATGCAGAGCTTGAAGCAGTAAGACTTGCTTTTGATTTTTCGATTTGCATCAATGCTGAGGCATAGTCATTTGCTGCCAGCTGAAGATCAAGGACGATATTGTTTTTCAGATCATCATAATCAAACGTCTGGTTGAGCTGGTTGACTTTAGCTGCTTGTACATTGTAGCCTGTTTGAAAACCATCAAAAATCGACCAGCTCAGGTTCAGTCCAACCGAGTATCCTATGGAGTTTCGAAGCTGATCTGACACGGGGGGATAAGAGTATTCCGCGCTGTATCCGCCATGGCTCTGACGCAGGTATTCGGTTCCTGCAGTGCTGGCGTTAAAGTTGAGAGCCAGACGAGGATACCATGGTGAACGGGATTGCGTAATTTGCCATTTCGCCGCCTTGGTTTCAAAGCTTTTGCTTTTCAGGTCGCTTCGACGATCAAGAGCAACAGTGACAAGAGAGTCGATATCAGGTTTCTTTTGATGTGCGATCTCAAGTTCGTTCTGGCCGGGTTCGAGAGTGACCTTGGTCAGAGGATCAATCTGAAGGCGTCGCAGCAATTCGATCGTGCTGCGCTGCATGCGAGTTTCTGCCTGAATGACCGCCATACTGCTCTCTGCAGCAGCAGCCTGCTGCTGGTAAAGATCAGTTCTGGACTTCAGGCCAATTTGAAATTGCCGGTCAGTAAGAATGAGCTGATCATGGACTGAAAGAAGATTCTCTTTAGCTATATCAAGGAGTTCACGGTTCATAAGTACCTGGTAATAGTACTGGGTGACATCGAAAACTACACTCTGCAAGGTTCGTGCAAGAGTGTATTCGGCTGCTTGTTCTCTATTGAGTGCTGATTGCAGAGATGCGTAATCGCTGAAACCGTTAAAAAGATTCAGGGAGGTTGTCAGTGTCAGATTAACCGACTCACTTTCACTTTTTATTTTGAATGGAGGTGCTTCAAGGTCGTATTGCGCGTATGACTGGCTTAGCGAATAGGGGGTATAGGTCGCTGAAACAGAAATCTTCGGGAGAAAGCTGCCATAACTTCTCAAGACATCTGAGCCCTGCAGCTTCAGGTTTGATTTTGCTTTTTTTGCTGAAGTAGCATTGTTCAGCGCTATCTCTACGCAGTTTGCAAGAGATAGTTTCTTCTCCTTCACTTCGGAACCCATAGTGGAGGAGGGATGCGCAAAAACAAGCGCGACGATAAAGAGAGATGAAAAAAACCTTGAAACCAAAATACTCTATGCTAACCGTTTATATGTTGTTCATTGTCAGGATCGGAATATAACCATTAAAATACGTTCAGAGAGGGTAAATAGTTCCTCTGATTGAGCTTCCCTCCCGTTTGAGCGGCTTAGAGATGGTTAAGCAGTGTGTCAATCTCTTTTTGGTAATCTTCAGCATTCTGTGGTTTCAACTGTATGAGAAGCGAATAGATTTTTATGGCTTTTTTGTATGCACCCTGTGCGGTGAAGAGTCTGGCAAGGCTTTCTGTGGGAACAGCAATGGCTGTATCATCGGAAAAAGGCTGTTTTTGCTCAAGGATGGATGTCGGGTCTGAGTTTTCCGTTGTTTGAACCGGACTGAAATGCATCAGTGCCGCTGTGAGCTGCTCAAGTTCGTCGGAGATCGGGTCAAAAATAATTGATGGAGCAGCGTGTTCTTCGCCCTCACCAGAAGCCTGCAGCTCTATGAGATCTCTCCATGCAATCTGGTTTGCCGGCGCAATGGTGCAGCACTTTCGCAGAGATTCTCCCGCCAAGGAGTGCTTTTGAAGGCCATGGAAGGCTTTTGCACACAACAGGTGAAAAAGATAGGAGTCAGGAAAATAGTCTGAAACCAGCATGAGTTTATCAAGGCCGGACTGGAATTCTCCCCGGGAAAGGTCAAGCGAAACCTCCGCAAAATAAAGGTGAGGGTTGCTGATCATGGCAGTGCCATCATCCCGGTCCAGATCAGGCATCATAATGATGATAGACCATTTGTGATGCAGGCCTTGCTGTTTTCAAGCGCGAGTTGGAGCAGGCGATCAGCCAGTTCGGAAAAACTTATGCCGGTAGCCTCCATGAGTCTTGGAAACATACTGATATCGGTGAAGCCTGGAATAGTATTGACTTCATTGAGGACGATGCTTCTGCTCTTTACGTCCACAAAAAAATCAATTCTCGACATCCCCCTGCAGCCCAGGGCCTTGTATGTCTTCAGTGCTGCTGCCTGTACCTCTTTCTGCAGGTCATCCGGAATGCGGGCAGGGATGAAGAGCTTCGCTGCGTTGTGAATGTATTTGTCTTCATAGTCATAAAAATCGCCACCAGGCTCGATTTCACCGCATATTGAAGCCAGCGGCAACTCATTGCCGAGTACGGCAACCTCTATTTCCTTCCCTTGAATTGCTTTTTCGACAAGTACTTTTGAGTCCAGTGAACATGCGCTGTCGAGAGCTTGAGGCAGTTCTTCGACGGTGTGTACTTTTGATATACCTACCGAAGAGCCGAGATTTGCCGGTTTGACAAAAAACGGATATTCAAATTGTTTTTCGATTTCTTTATGAACCGCTTCAGGGTCGGCGTGGTAATCGGTGCTGAAAAGCGTTATTGATGGGGCTACTGCAAGGCCGGCATCAGAGGCACAGAGTTTCGTGAGAGCTTTGTCCATGGTGAGTGAGGAAGAGAGAACGCCACACCCTGTATAAGGAATGCCGCAGGTATCAAGAAAGCCCTGGATGCGTCCGTCTTCTCCATACGATCCATGGAGTGCGAGAAATGCGACATCAATTCCTGCTTGCTTGAAATCAAAGTCAAAGGGTTTTTGAGCGGTACGATCAACCTTGTCACTGAGAACTGAAGAAACTGCTGCCTGCGATGAAGCTCTCAGGAGAGCTGACAGATCGAGGTTCAGAATGTCACCTGCTATGCCTTCACTGAACCATACGCCTTCACGGGTGATATAGAACGGAATGACCTTGTAACGACTGGTGCTGATATTCGCTGCTATTGATTTTGCAGAGATAATTGATATTTCGTGTTCAGTTGACTTGCCTCCGAAAATGAGAGCAACAGTTATAAGTGGCATGAGTGCTTCTATGACGGTTAATGATGTTAATGATAAAGGTGCTGGTGTTCGACCGCGATACAGCGGTTTTCAACAACAAAAAGTCCAGCATTTTTGGCTTGTTTTGCGGCATCGTTATTGGTGATACCGCTCTGCATCCAGATCACTTTTGCTCCTATGGCAATGGCTTCGTCAACAACCGGAGGCACATCAGCAGATTTGCGGAAAATATTGACAATTTCAATTGTTTCTCTCTGCTCCGGAGGCAGTGAAGAGAGAGAAGGAAAGCAGGGAAGGCCGAGCACCTCTTTAAGAAGGGGATTGACCGGATAAACTGTGAATCCCTGTTGTATAAGGTAACGCGCAATCATGTTACTTGCCCGTTCCGGCTTATCCGATATTCCGACAACGGCAATAGTATGGTACAAGGTAAACACATCCTTTATGGTCGTTACGTCCATTATGTCCATAAGGAAGCTGAAGTGATTATCAATGTTCTGTTTTTCGCAAAATACCCGTATCGAAGCATAGAAACAATGTAAAGAGGCAAAAAATAATCAGAAAATGAGTTTTCATTGTTCAGCCGACAGATCACTTCCGCGCTCTCTTTTTGTTGCGATATCCTTTTCAGCTATCTTAAGCTGTTATCATTTGGCAGTTTCATGTATTTGAGAGGATTTTTGTGGTGAATGCCCCATTTTCCAGGGTTTATTGTGTTGACACCGGCATGCATACCGGCGAAGAAAATATGGAGTTTGACCGCCGTTTCATGGCAGCATTCCTTGATGGCCGGTTTCAGGTTAAATTTGGTGAGGGGAGTTGTCTCTGGCGCTTTTATGCATGGGAGCCTTTTGCGATTACGTTAGGATACAACCAGGCATCTTCGGGCATTGATGCCGAAAAATGCCGGCAGGCCGGTGTGGATGTGGTCAGAAGACCAACTGGCGGACGTGCGGTTTTTCATGCAGATGAGTTTACCTACAGTTTTTTTTCAGACTCTTCTGAACAGAACTCAGAGATATACAGGATGGTGCATGAAATAATCCGGCGAGCTCTGGAACCTTTGGGGATTTATGCAGAGTTCTGCCGATCCACTCTTCAGAGGTCGCAGGGGGCACAAAATGCGGCCTCTGTCAGCTGTTTTACAGCATCTGCCAAATATGAACTGCAGGTTCAGGGAAGAAAACTGGTCGGTTCGGCACAGCGCAAAACCCGGAATGTTCTTTTGCAGCATGGCTCGCTTCCTCTTTCGGGGCGCCACAAGGAGCTCTGCGGGTTTATTAATTTTTCAGACGAGAATGAGCAAGCTGAAATCAGTGAGGAACTGGAGCGAAAGACTATCTCTCTGGAAGAGATTCTTGGCTACATTCCACAATACGACCTTTTGACGGAACTGATGCGAAATGCACTCGGAACATTTTATGGCAGTAACCTTGAGGTGCTGCATCCAGTTCAGTTGTCAGATATTCTGGAAGGTCATCAATATTAAATCAATCAAGAGAACAGGACTATGAACAGAAGCGCCCAGCAGAAAGCCGCTCATGTCACAACAAGACGACTGCTTGACATGAAACAGGTCGGCGAGAAAATATCGGTATTGACAGCCTACGACTATACGACAGCAAGAATTCTTGACCGTGCAGGTGTTGATGTTATACTTGTAGGCGATTCAGCAAGCAATGTTTTTTCAGGTCACAGCACCACACTGCCTATTACGATTGATGAGATGATCTATCATGCGAAAGCTGTTGTCAGGGGAGTGAAGGACGAGAGCAACCGTGCTATGGTGGTCACCGATATGCCGTTTATGAGCTATCAGCTTTCAGGTGAAGAAGCATTGCGTAATGCCGGAAAGATCATGAAGGAGCATGAGTGCGACGCAGTAAAGCTGGAAGGGGGCAGAATTATTGCCGAAACAGTCAAGAGGATTACCGATGTCGGTATTCCGGTTATGGGTCATCTCGGCCTTATGCCGCAGTCGATCTATAAGTACGGGAGCTACAAGGTAAGAGCCAGGGAAGGAATGGAGGCCGAACAGCTTCTCGAAGATGCCCGCATTCTCGAAGAGGCTGGTGCGTTTGCCGTAGTGCTCGAAAAAATTCCATCGGCACTGGCCGCGGAAGTGACAGCTTCACTGACCATTCCCACAATCGGTATCGGTGCCGGTGCAGAATGTGACGGTCAGGTTCTTGTCATCAACGACATCCTCGGGCTCAACCGGGAATTTCACCCGCGTTTCGTCCGTCAGTATGTTGATTTGAATTCAATTATAGAAAATGTAGCCCGTCAGTATGTTCAGGATGTAAGGGGAAAGGAGTTTCCGTCAGCTGATGAAAGTTACTGAGGCTCCGCTCTCTCGCTTTTTTCTGTTTAATAACTTGCTGAAAAGATTGTACTTTTGGATGGTACAGTCCAAAATGGCATAGCTATGCCTTTTTTAGGATAACTTTTTTCTGATGTAGGATATTTTATATATGGATGATGCTGGCAAAAAAAAGGTTCAAAAACGCTATCCTCCTTTTCTGAAAAACAGTTTACAGGATCGCCCCCAACTGTTTCCGCGTGTATCGCGTTCATTCGTCCCTTCAGTTTTTACAGTCATGAACATGGTTTCCGGCTATATCGCCATTGTTATGGCCGGAGAGGGGAGCTTTATGACTGCATGCTGGTTTATCATTCTTGCCGCTTTTTTTGATACCCTGGATGGTTTTGTGGCAAGAATGACGAATGGTATTTCTGATTTCGGCTTTGAGCTTGACTCGCTTTCAGATCTTGTCTCTTTCGGCGCGGCCCCAGCCTATCTTGTATACAAATTCGGTCTTGAAGGATTACCCGGTATTACCGGTATTTTTGTCAGCTCTCTCCTTATGATTGGCAGCGGGCTGAGACTTGCGCGCTTTAATATCAGTACGATCGGCTATACCAAAGACTCATTTTCCGGTCTTCCGACTCCAGCCCAGGCTTTAACCATAGCAGGATTTATTCTCTGGATGAGCGTTGACACGGTTTTCCCGGCAAAGTCAATGCAGGCTGTTCTTGCATGGCTCTCTACAGGGCTTGCCATACTTATGGTCAGCAAGGTGAATTATGATACTCTTCCCAAGCCTACGGTTGAATCTTTCCGGCAGAAGCCCCTGCAGATGTCGCTCTATATTGTGGCCATTTTCTGTGTTCTTCTCTTTCATGCCAAGGCTTTTTTTCTTGCCATGTTGTTGTATATTCTGCTCGGAATTGTAAGGTCGTTCACTTTGATGTGCCGTCAATGGCAGCTGTAAGTTTTTTTCCCATTCAACTATACGTGTGATAATGCCCTATACTGCAAAAATAAAGGTTACACTGCGGCAGTCTATTCTTGATGTTCAAGGAAAAGCCGTAGAGCATGCTTTGAAAAATCTTGGGTACGGTACCGTGGAGTCTGCCAGAATCGGCAAATATATCGAAGTGACTATCAATGAAGCGGATTCTCTTCAAGCTGAACGCATCGCCAATGAGATCTCTCAGAAACTGTTATCGAATCCAGTCATGGAAAATTACAGCTTTGAGCTGGAGCACGTTAAATAAATAGCATTCAACTATGGCTGATGTAATTGTAGGTGTTGTTGTATTTCCCGGTTCAAACTGTGATCATGATACTGAGTATGCTGCTGGTTCGTTTGATGGTGTAAAGCCCGTTATGCTCTGGCACAATGAGCATGATCTTAAAGGGGCTAAGGCAATCATCCTCCCTGGCGGTTTTTCGTATGGCGACTACCTTCGGGCTGGATCAATTGCCCGGTTTTCTCCAATCATGCAGGAGGTTATAGAGTTCGCCCGCAAGGGTTTTCCTGTGCTTGGCATCTGTAACGGGTTTCAGGTTCTGCTTGAAAGCGGACTGCTTGAAGGAGCACTTTCGAGGAACAGAGATAAAAAGTTTCTCTGCTGCCAGACAAATATAAGGCCTGTGAATTGCAAAACTATCTTTACCGGCCAGTATAAAGAGGACGACGTTCTCAGCATTCCAATCGCTCATGGCGAAGGCAACTACTTTGCCCCTTCAGAAGTGATCGAAAGCCTCGAAGAGCACAACCAGATTGTTTTTAAGTATACTGATGCTCTTGGCGAGGTGACCGAAGAAGCTAATCCAAACGGTTCACTCAAGAATATTGCCGGCATCATTAACCGGCAGGGGAATGTGCTCGGGCTGATGCCTCATCCAGAGAGAGCCAGTGAAAAGCTCCTTGGATCTCTTGACGGCAGACCGCTGTTCCAGTCCCTTTACCATCATATCGCCGGAGTCTAACGGGCGATGGTGGTTGTACTCTTTACTTTTCCATGGAGTCGCTTCTGTCTGAAAAAACGGCGTCCAGTGTCGGTGCAGTAAGAACGGCTTCGCCCCAGGCTTCTAATGCCGATTCGGAAGCATTGCTCAACTTCTCTGTTGCCCATGCCGGTAATGCACCAAACCGACGCTCAAGTAGTCTTTTCAGAAGCTTCGTTTCGCCTTCTACGCGACCTTTAGCAATACCTTCTACTTGGCCTTCTACGCGACCTTTGGCGATACCGATTCTTTCTATGCTGGTGATGTATTGCATTTTTTCTATCTCCTCAATTGTTTCGATTTCTTGCCAGACTTTTGTGTCCAGCCACGCTGGAAGGGTCATTAACCAATCCACTACGGTAAGCAAGTTGATGACGCGTTGTTTATCCCAGTGTCGTTTATAGAGTATTTTTATCAAACGGAGTTTGGCTTCATAGCGTTCCTGATGCTCTTTTCGGGTTTGGCGGGTCAGGATATGTGCTGCTGTAATTAAACCAAACGCATTGTCCGAAGCAAGGAGCTCATCGAGTTTTTCGTCGTAATCGGTCAGTTTGGCAGCGGGGAACTCTAAGGTGTGCCTGCACCCCAGAACGTTGTAGCCATAAGAGGTCGGTTTCCAATGTTTGTGTTCATCGGCCAGCACCGCCAGACTTGCCACAGGTTTTTCGTATCGATCAAAAATCCGATAGTTGTAGACAAACATCCTTTTGGCAAATTCAGCCTGTCTTTTGCCTTGCACTTCAATATGAATATATATCCAGCTCTCGGTGCCACTGAGTTCTGTGACGCGGACCAACTTGTCAACAAATCGGGTGCCTAACTCGGCATCCTGTACCACAGCCCGAAGCTCCTGATCGAGAAATACATGTTCCTTTGTCCAATCAATCCCAGCATAAGCATCAGGGAAATAAAACGCCATAAACTCCGGAAAATAGTGCTCAATGGCTTCTTTCCACGGGCTGTCGTAATGATCATTCATGAGTTCCATGTACGTGCTATGCTTCCAGTCTGTTATGCAATTATTAAGAAAATACAATAATAAATATTACTTATTATCAATATAATACATCTTACTGATTTATTCCCAGGGTTTTTGCAAAATCAAACACCGACAATATGCTACTGTCGCTTACCACCCTCATGAAATATGCACATGATGTCGGTTGTGAACTGGAAATTAAGCTGGCTCTGAAAAAAATGAACTGGTCACAAACTGTGGCCGGTTCGCTAATCTCAAACACTCGTCATCCTTCCCTTACGCTTTCACCGAACAGGGTGTGGCACTGCTCTCTGCTGCAACTCCTGATGGGTCTCTTTGAAGAGAGCGAGTAACTGTTGGCCTCAAGGCCACGACAGGTCGTTACGGTGGCACCTATGCCCACCCCGACATTGCCATCTATATCTCAGCATCATAAATTCAGCATACCATCGCCATAATTTTTTTTGCAATGGCAATATCAGCAGGAGCTAACTTGTATTCAAGCAGTGATGTGACAGGCACCCACTCTATTTTATCGTGGACCGTCAGTGTGAAATTATGGTCGGCAATAACCGTAAGCAGAGCCAAAAGCTTTATTGCACCCTCTGCGTATTGGTAATCACTCTCAGCAATAATCGCCCCTGCTTTTGAAGCAACCCCCAACTCCTCAAACAGCTCCCTTTCCAGGCACTCTTGCGGTGTTTCCCAATACTCTATCTTTCCGCCCGGAAACTCCCAGCACCCATTAAGCGGCACATTTGGCCCGCGACGCCCAAGGAGAACCCTCTCTTCCTCAATAACAATAGCCGCCGTTACTAAAACTATATACTCTGTCATACCTCCGCATCAAAAACCTGCCGTGCCACCTCATACTCATTGTCATGATGGTTAATAATCATCGAACTACAAGCATTTAAGATGTAGAGAAGTTGCTCCGAATATGCTATTACCCAAAGGGGAAAGCAGTTACCTCTGCTTCGCCCTTTGGGTAATAGCATTGTTTTAATACCCTTGCGGGTCTCATGTTAGAATAGCTCACAAACTCGCAGATGATTGACCTTTCCCTGCAGAGAGTGGGGCAGTCATGGAGAGCGTGTTACAGCAATCCTGTCATGGTTTCGAAAAACCCGGGGTTAGGGGTGTGCAGCAATATTTCTTCAGTTTCCTTGGGGCCTACATTCTCAAGTACCGTGACTGCCTCATGCACCAGTTGATCCAAGTGTGCTTCCTTCAGTTCTTGAGTCTTCTGGCGAAGAAAGTCTGCCATATCATCATGCGAAATTGAGGACTCACTGCATCCTGTTTCGTCTGGTTCCGGAATAGACGAGTCAACCCAGTTGGATAGGGCCGAGGCCAGTTTATTTTCAATGACTTCAGTGCAGATCTTCCGGACGACTTCTTCGTTTATGGTTTTTCCCTGACTCTGAAGTTCTTTATTTGCCGCATTCACGACGTTTCTGCAAAGATCCTGTATGATCAGGCTGTATTTCGAGTTGCCGTTTCCTGTATGTTCGATGTTGGTGTTGGTCATGGGGATTGTTCTTAATGATTGATAGGAATCTCTTTTGAGCGAGATTGATGATCCAAACAAAGGAGAAGTTTATTGCCTTGCTGTCGCAGAAAAAACCGTTCCCTTCTTTATCAGGATACAGCCGGGTATGGGACAAATACCGTCCGAGGTATGACTATTTATTGATGAAATGAGATTTATTTCGTCACTCTCGTTATACCTCATCATTTATCCTCTCCACTAAAAAAATAGTTCTGCTTTTTTTGCTACCTCAGACAACCCTTGTCCCCCCACACCCCATATCTTTTACCATTCAAGCACTAGGGTATACCAAGACAGGAAGCCAAGAAATTCAAATGAGGGAGAGGCATGAGAATATTCGACGAGGTACTCGAAGCAATTGAATTCCATATTGCCCGCCACGAACCTGAGCGGGGGGGACTTCTCTTTGGCCCGATGAACCGCGATGTGGCGGCACTCTTCATGCCGGACGAAGGAGCTCGTTCGTCTTCGGTAACCTATACCATTTCAAGGGAAATGTGTCAGAGGGCGCCGGAGATAGAACGGGAGACCAATCTTGAGTACAAGGGGGTTGTTCACTCCCATCCGGATTCATTTGACCATCCGTCAACCGGCGACCAAAGTGCTGCGGCAAATGCGCTCCAGCTCAACCCACACATGGGGAAGTTTTTCATGCCCATTGTCACAGCCAACCGGGAAGGGGAGGGTGCCCTTCGGAGTCATGAACGTGCCATGGAGGGTGGCAAGATGGGTGCGTTTTTTGCTGAAAGATCAAGAAACGAGTTCGGGAGTGGAGTGGAGGTTCGCGAAACACCCCTCTTCATTGTTCCGTTTCACGACAACATCAAAAAGGCAGCTGAGAAGATCGTGGAAAATGGCAGTTGCAAGGAAGCAATCGTCAGCCCGGTGGGCAGCCGCATTTTTGTTGACGAGATTCTGAGCCTCGCCTATTCGCTGCAATGTGACAGGCATGATTACATCATTATGGGAGGCGAACTGTTTCCCCAAGGAGCACCGCATATTCTCTATTCCGGTCATGACGGCGAAACAAGGGCTGTGCCGGTAACATGGAGCATTAACTGCGACCCGGCAGAACGTATCGCCATGGCCGTAACGGTATCGTTGATTAATGAAACGTGCAGGGAGAAGATTGCCCGACTCTCGTCCAGGTTCAGGCAGGGAAGCAAGAGATGGCGGAGAGATCGGAAGAAACTGCTCAAAAAAGCCAGGGAGCAACTGAAAAATGCAGAGCATGCAACGTCAAAAAAAAAGAAAGGAGAAGTACTATGAACCAGCAGATTGACCTTAATGCACTTCGGGATGCTGTTCTGCAGACACAGTCCGAGGGGCGAATGCAACCTTCAGATGAGCAAAAAACCATTCTTGTTTCGAAGGAGGGGAAAATGATTATGGCCGGGAATACCGGCGATGAAGAACGGCGCACCATGTCGAGAGTCCAGCAGGACACCTTTCATGGACGCCCGGAAAGGGAGGCTCTCACGGTGCAAGAATTCATGCCAGCCTCAACGATGCATCATACTACACCCGAAGGGTATCAGGGCTGGCTCTATTCATTTCAGTGTGCCTATGGCATAACCTATAGCATGTTTGACTATTTCGACGGCTCATACTACCAGGTTCTGGTGCTTGAACCGAAAGTCGAGGAGAAATACCGTTCGGCTCATCGGGGCCATATATTCAAGGACGGGCATATATGTTTCGGTACCCGGTACAACAGCGGTCGAACCACGCTCAAGCAGGCATACGCAAAATCAGTTCTCTGGGCAACGGGAATATCCGGTTTGCTGCTCAATAAGTATCAGATTTTTCCAATGAGCATCAATAACCTCGATGACTAGCGCCCTCTTTGCACGCAGCGCCGGCATCCTCTCAGAACAGCTTCTGGAGAAATCGGTGATGGTCGTTGGGCTTGGTTCAGGCGGCTCCTATGTCACGGAGTGCCTCGCCCGCTCAGGCGTCGGGCGCTTTGTTCTTTTAGACGGTGAGTGTGTCGAAGCCGACAACCTCTGCCGTACAACCTATTATAGCGGCGATATTGGTTGCACAAAAGTTTCAGCTATCTCCCGCCATCTGCAGAATATCAATCCCACGGTTGCGATCACGCCGTTCGAAACCGATCTTGCCGGTGTCGGGCACAAGCGGCTTGCAGCAATGGTCAACTCTGTCGACCTCATTATTGCCCTGACCGACGATCCCTATGCCCAGTCACGGCTGAATCATTACGCCTATTACTATAACAAACCAGCCCTCTTCGCAGCACTCTATCGCGGAGCAGAGGGCGGAGAAATCATCATCTGCATTCCCGGCAAGACACCATGCATGGAGTGCGCAACCGGAGGCGTTCGCGAAGCACTCTCAAGGCCCGATGCCGACATTGATTACGGCACAGGTCGCCTTTCGGCAGAACCAGCCATAATCGCCGATATCCATCATCTCGATTCGGCAACAGTCAAGCTCGCCCTTTCCCTGCTGCAGCAGGAGAGGCCCGAACTGAGCGTATCAAAGTTTCTGGCTTCAGCTCTTGCCCAAAAGCTTTCCTACCTCTGCATGAGCATGGTTCCGGAGTATTGGGTTTTCCCGGAAGTTTTCCGAAATACTCCCGGTCAGCATGGCTACCAGTCGATGTGGTTCACCGTTGAGAGCAGGGTCGGGTGCCCCTTCTGCAACTCCCCCGAAGAACGCGAAGACCCGTCAAATTTTCCGCTCTCACCACCGAAAATCATCATGCAAGAGAGCAATAAAATATGACCGAGTTAGTAATTACCTGGATTAACTTTGACACTTGTTTTGGCTCCATGATATAGTGCTTTCCTTCCAGGAGAGTGTGCAGTCAAAGTACTCAAGAAGTTGAGTGCCTATGACGGCTGAGGAACCGCTCATACTCATGGCCATATCGGTAGACATGCCGAGCATACCTGGTAGCGTTCCGTACACCATAGTAAAGTTTTTGCCACCAAGGGCAGTTTCGACGTTATAGGTCGGGGCGGTGAAGTGACCGTTAATCGGGTGAAAGTCCTCTTTTTCTCCTGACTGCGGGATTCCGGCGATGAGAGCAGGGGAGATATAGGAGAGATGAGCCCCTGTATCAAATATGGCTTTTGTGTCCCGGTTACCTATTCGAAGAGGAAAAACCGGGCACCCCATCATCGAGTCCATACGATCGACGGTCACACCGTCCGGCGTGTCGTCACCGATGTCGATACAGTGATCCTGCCAGCGAATCCTGATTTTATAGGCTGAAAGGATGTCGCAACCGATGAGGATATCTATTTCAATACCGGCAAGTTCGCTTAATTCCCTTGTTGTAACACCCATCATCTGATCGGGCGGAGTGTGAAGGGTACCGCCAAAGTCGAATGGAAGAGAAGAAATACTGGTCGGGGAACCGGTATCGATAAGAGCCATCCGGTCGCCGATCGGGAGCATGAGGTGGCCTTTATCCGGGGTGAAACTGAGGGTTATAGGCATGCAAGTGGGGTTAGGGTAATTTTAATAATTATTGATTTTCATTTTACTTAAATTCCTGGCTGATTCCCAAAATCGGTGTTTGCCCCATAGACGGGGGAAAACCGGGTTTCAGCCATGGTATCCATTGCGTTGCCCTGAAAATTAGGGGGTGATGTTTGTACTCTTTTCCTCGCCTTCTGCTGTTGCGATATTGCCGTCTTGAGCGTCTCTTCTCTTTTTCAGCAGCTTGTTTGCGGCGTCCTTTTTCTCATACTCTTCCCTGATGGCTTCGTAGGTTTTCCGGGTTAGGGCTACGGCGGCAATTTTCTCAATGTTGTAACTGAAACAGTTGATGGCGGTGGCAATCATGTTTTTGATGAGGGCTACCGGGGCAACTACATTTTCCAGATCGATGATTTGGACATACTGTATATCGCCGTTGTCCAAGAGCGACAGTTTGCCGGGATAGGAAAAACGGACGTTGATATAGTTAAAGAGGAGAGCAGCATCGACTGACTTGCCCTCGACAACACTAAAGGGCGCAAAGAGGTAGACGAAGAGCAGTTCGGTCTCTTCATTACTGTCGATAAAGAGCCTGAACGTCTGGTTTTTGATGCCATAGGATGTTTCAAGAGTGCTTGAGTTATCCTCTTCGTTACGGATGAGAACGTCGTTATCCCATTTTTCGGCAACGATAAACTCCTCGATAAAGTCTGCTATACGCATTGGGATCTCCTTTTTTTGTTTCGTGTTGTTTTTACCATTATAAGCAGGACAATAAGACAACGGCTGTCTGAGGTGAGAAAAAAAAGAAAAGAATTTTTCGACGAGTGAAAATATTTTTTTGGTGTCGGACAGCCTTTGTCTCTTGCGGCGCCTTATACTGGTCTATAACCGTTATAGACTCAATTTACCCTTGCGGCTGAGCAAGATCATTTGCCGGCAATGACCAGCCTGGCTGTGATGTATGAGAGCGGAGAGGGAACACCGATAGATTTACTGAAGGCTTTTGATCTCTACCTGCAAGCGGCTTTGCAGGGTGACGTGCAAGCGCAAACAAACCTTGGAACGGTATACAGTGAAGGCCAGGGAGTGGAGAAGAATTTGACGGAAGCCCTGAGGTGGACTCGGTTGGCAGCAAGCCAGGATGATGACCTGGCCTTATGCAATCTTGGTATGTATTCTGAAAATGGCGAGGGCGTACCGCAGGATTATGCTGAGGCGGCCAAGTGGTACCGGCTTGCTGCAGCGAAGGGGATGCACTATGCCCAGTTCAGGCTTGGGCTTTTGTACTATAATGGCACCGGAGTGGATGAGGATGAGGATGAGGCTGAAGCGGTCAAGTGGTTCTGGCTCGCAGCTGACCAGGGATGTGAAGATGCACAGAGCATGCTTGACTCGATGGAGGTGTAAGGGTATTGCATTATGTCCAGTATACTGAGAGAAATAACGTGATAGTAAAATATTTACCCTCTCTATTACCCGAAGCCAAAGCATTTATGAAAAACCAATAAGCAGCACCCGTGTGATCGGAAAACAAGAATAAGCCAAAAACGGAAAATAAGAATCACCCAGGGTTAGCGTAAAAAACACCCATAGCTCGTAGTTTGAAGGTGCAAACCAAATCAAACCCCGGAGCTATGAGGACACAGTTAAAAAAGCTAACCATGTACAACAAAGTTAAAGAACTTTTACGAGAAGGATTAAGCATCCGCCAAATCAGCCGAAACATGGATGTTTGGTTGTCTTCCTTCAATCAGTCCACATCTTCTTAAATGACGGATGGTTGTTACTGGCACCGGCAGGAGGATTACAATTCAATCCGCCCGCACAGTTCTTTAGGAAGGCTGACACCGGAAGAATTTCTGGCTCAGCAGAAGAATTTTTACCAAGAAGAAGTGGTCTTATAAATGGGGACACGTCCCTACCAACTCATCCCTTCCCATCCGTAACTATACGATAAGAATACCGTCCCCAAGTTCTTCACCCAAGTTTCTATATATAATAGAGAGGGATAAAATCCTTTGGATGTTTTTTAGGATATTTTATGGAATGCCAAGATTTTCGAAAGATCTTGATTTTTGTGACTGATGCTGATTTTCTGAAAATCCTGTCAACCATCAACTGGCAGAGCGGATGATTGATGGTTGATCGGATTAACAATTTACCAGTGTCGTGCTTCTGTTTTAAGCGCACCTTACGAAACTTATTGCCATTGTACGATCAGATCTTTTTGCCTCTCCTCACCCATAATTTCAATCATACTGAGTCGAACACTTGCCATGATAGAACTTTCGCCAATTGCTCCCGCTTTGTACCATAATAAGCGATAGGCATCCTCGATATTTTCAATGATTGATTCCTCTGGAATAATGACATCCAAGAAATCTACATCCTCGCACTCTAATGTTTTCTTTGCAGTCTGTTTGGTGAGTGCAAGATAATCTCGCATAAGAACGGATGGGTTGGTTATCGAATAGGCTTCCAACACCGTTAAATAGGCTTGAAGCATCTCATCATCGAACTCACCTCTCAAACAAAAAGCCTGGAATATTTTGTACATATATAATAATTCCTCAGATTCCTCAGATACCGACGAATCATCACATTGAGTTACTCCACCAGATTCTTCAACGGATAATTTACCACTATAAAATATAGTACTATGCCCGCCACCATCGTTATAGTATTTATGCGCAGTGTTTGATTGAGATGTATCTCTTCCTGTTAGCAGATGTAATACATCAGCAAAAGCATTTTTGACATCTAAATTTTCTGCGCATTCTTTGGCGCTGCCACAAAAGTTGCCAGACTTAAAGCAACGTATTTCTACAGATCCATCTTGGTCTATATCTATGTGTGTGGAATCAAAATCAAGATTTGATGGGACAGGACACTTTAAATTTGCCTGCCATTGGCAATGTTCATTTTGAATAGAAACAATGTCTCTTATGGATACTTGATCATTAAGTCTCTTTCTGTTTTTTATACGAATCTGGATTTCTCCAACAGTAAACTCGTTAGCTTCTGGCAAGATTATCTCTAAATTTTTCGAAATGCTGAGTTCAGACTTTCGTTTTTCTATTTGCCCTTTTTCAATAGAGATTGATTGTGGAGGAATTCCAAGAATGAAACCCATAGCTTTTCTGATGGAACTAATGAGTTTTATTTCATCAACGCCAATGTCATTTAACTCATCAAAAAATACTATATTCTTATCGTTATCATAGACTGTAATTACGATATTGCTGTCCGAAAATATCAACAAATTTTTGTAAAACATAGACATGCTCCTCTCTAATGTTTGCTGGTTAATCTGAATTATCGACCAAATTATCTTCTCTCTCTGCTTGCTCACCGTTCACTACTTGTCAACGAACCTTGCTATTCTGCCTGCAAGGTGGATATGAGACTCCTTTTTTTGATGTTGGTTTGCCTCTTACTTTTGCGCCTAAAATGGAGTATATGCACTGTTTTATACGGTGACTTGCCCATGCGGTCTGCGGCTCCTTTTGCTTTTAAGCAATATAGAGAGTAATCGGGAACTCACAGTTATGAGAACGATGACTGGCTCGTCAGTTTGCATACAGCCAAAGTGTTCGACCGAGCAAAACAGAAGGGGAGCCGGACTACTTCTCGTGCATTCGCGTTGGACTGTAGGCGCATCCGCTTCCGGTAGAGGCGGAGCCACACCAGACGCACTTATTGTTGCCGTGACCATGGCGATGCTTGCCTGTCGGACTGTACGCACAGCCGCTGCCGTATGAGGAGGATCCGCAAAACTCGCACTTGCGTTCATCATCGGTGTGCTCGTGTTTTTTATGGGGGCTGTAGGGACACCCTGAACCGTAGGAGCTTGAATTGCAGTATCGGCATTTGCTCATGGCCCTATTCCTCGCTTTCGGTTGAGGGGTTTTCTTCTTCCTTTTGGTTCTTCAGCTCTCTGGCGGCATCTTTTTTGTCGTATTCGGCGCGGATGGCCTCGTAGGTCTTTTGGGTGAGGGCGACGGCGGCAATGCTTTCGATGTTGCTGCGGAACATGCCGATTCCGCTGTTGAGCATGTTGTCGATCATGGCTATGGGGGGCTCGATATTTTCGACGTCAATGATTTCGACGTAGCGGATGTCGCCATCGTCCTGGACTGTTATTCTTCCACGATAGGTAAACCGGTCGTTAAGATAGTTGAAGAAGAGGCAGGCGTCGACCGACTTGCCTTCGATGACACTGAAGGGGGCATAGAGGTAGAGGGAGAGCAACTCACGTTTTTCGTCACCTTCGATGTAGAGACGGAAGTCCTGGTTATTGATGGACATGGTTGTTTTGAGCTGGCTGGTGCCTTCCTCTTCGTCGCGATGAACGGTGTCATTGTTCCATCCCTGGTCGGCGATGTACTCTTCGATAAGCTTTGCAAGGCGCATGGCGGTCTCCGTTTTTTTTGGTTTGTTTGCCTCTCTCTTTTGCTTCATTGGTACAGTATACGCACTGATGAGGGACAAAAGCTGTCTGAGGTTTAAAAATGTCAGGAATCTTGTTTTGCCAGTAAAAATATTTATTAGGGCGTCGGACGGCTTTTGTCTCTCTTCTTTTGGTATACTTTAACAATGATCGAATCAAACATTTGAAAACATAGAGGATTCATATGGTTCTAGAACTTGAGGATACCGATGCTCTTTGCAGGCGCGGAAAAGAGTATTTTGAAGGTGATGGCGTTCAGCAGGACTATACGGAGGCGTTCAGGCTTTTCTCGCTGGCTGCCGAGCACGGAAATATTCATGCCAAAGCTTTTTTGACCCGCATGTTTCAATCCGTTGAAAGTGTTAAGCGGGAGCTATCGCAGGTTGTAAAATGGTTCCGGATTGCAGTTGAAGAGGGTGATGACACTGCACACTATATTCTGGACCAGCTCTACCTTAGTAGGGATGGAGGCGATGAAGATTTTGCAGATGTGTTAGAGTGGTTCTTTTGTGTGGCTGCAGAAGGAGATGCTGATGCACAGTGCCTGCTTGGAGCCATGTACAAGAAAGGCAAAGGCGTCGAGAAGGATGAAGCAGAGATGGTGAAATGGTACCGGATGGCAGCCGACCAGGGCGACCCTCTTGCCCAACGCCACCTTGGGCTATTCTATCAGCGCGGTAGAGGTGTTGCCATTGACTTGCCTCAGGCCTTTGAATGGTTCCGACTGGCCGCTGCACAGGATGATGCCTATGCCCAATTATTTCTTGGACAAATCTATTACGTGGGCGAGTGCGTTCGGCAAGACTTCGGAGAAGCGGCGAAATGGTATCGCATGGCAGCTGAGCAAGGCTTTTCTGTTGCACAGTTCGCGCTTGGTGCACTCTATCATGATGGTGAAGGCGTTGAGATAGACCTCGGTGAGGCAGCAAAATGGTTCAGGCTGGCTGGAGAACAGGGTGATATGGACGCTCAATTCGAACTTGCGATGCTCTATTACCAGGGTGATGGCCTTGAGCAGGACTACCATGAGGCCTTCAGACTATTTTCACTATCGGCTGACCAAGGGAATGAAGAGGCGCAGGAGATGCTTGACTCGATGGAGGTGTAAGGGTATTGCATTATGTCCAGTATACTGAGAGAAATAACGTGATAGTAAAATATTTACCCTCTCTATTACCCGAAGCCAAAGCATTTATGAAAAACCAATAAGCAGCACCCGTGTGATCGGAAAACAAGAATAAGCCAAAAACGGAAAATAAGAATCACCCAGGGTTAGCGTAAAAAACACCCATAGCTCGTAGTTTGAAGGTGCAAACCAAATCAAACCCCGGAGCTATGAGGACACAGTTAAAAAAGCTAACCATGTACAACAAAGTTAAAGAACTTTTACGAGAAGGATTAAGCATCCGCCAAATCAGCCGAAACATGGATGTTTGGTTGTCTTCCTTCAATCAGTCCACATCTTCTTAAATGACGGATGGTTG
>Ga0118677_10002939_pt1 | contig 33405 bp, 33 predicted proteins | sample AliMusrvi5mmetaG_FD_86154 | JGI IMG/M metagenome (GOLD analysis project Ga0118677, IMG submission 86154) | reverse complement strand
CCTTCTTTTCAATCAACAACCGCGGATTTTGCAACATATCGCCGTAGCTGTCAGCCTTGAAAAACATGTCTTTAACAGTTTGTTGAACAACGGGTGAATTTTCAACCCTGCGACGTTTCATGAGTAAAAATTTCAAAATCCAGCATGGGAATAGCGGTAACCGCTGTCCCAACCGGGGCCGAAATTCGGCCGGTGGACGCGCGGCCTGCCGCGCGTTCCGCTCGCGCGCGGGCTGGCCGAAACCATGGCCTCCCACGCCCGGAGGTCCTGAGGTCTCGTGGCGCTTTGGTTTCTGATACCCGCCTACAACGAAGAGAACAATATTCTCGACACCCTGGCTGCCATCCGGCTGCACGCAGGCACGCGCGACCTGGCGGCGATCGTGGTGGTCAACGATGGAAGCGCCGATCAAACGAGCCGCGCCGCCCGCTCCCTTGCCGGCGAACTGCCCGTCCGGGTTCTGGACCATCCCGCCAACGCCGGTCCGGGCGCGGCCTTTCAAACCGCGTTTACGCATGCTCTCGCCGAGGCACAGGATGATGACCTCCTTATCACGATGGAAGCCGATAACACGGCCGATCTCAGCGTTCTTCCCGCCATGCTCGCCAGGTCGGAATACGCCGACGTGGTGCTGGCCTCGTGTTATGCCGAAGGCGGAGCGCTGCGAAACTGCCCCGCGAGCCGGCGCCTGCTGAGCGCCGGAGCGAACACACTCGTCCGGTACGCCCTGGGGCTCACGCGGTATCGAACCTGCTCCTCCTTCTTTCGGCTGCACCGGTGCGGTCCGCTGCGGCGGTTCGCCCTCGCCCGGCAGCCGTTGCCGCTCATTTCCGAGTCCGGCTTCACTTGCATGGTGGAAGTGCTGTACCTGCTGCACCGCGCCGGGTTCCGCATCGAAGAAGTTCCCGTGACCGTGGACTGGCGGCACCGTCAGGGAGTGAGTTCCATGCAGGTTTCCCGGACCATATCCCGTTACATCGGCTTTCTCGGGCCACTTTTCCTCCATCGTTTTGCCGGCACGGAATCGCCCTCCAATCGGTCGTAAAATGCCGGAGACCGCAGTTCCGCACCCGGACAGAATCGCCGTGATCGGCGGCGGCTTTACCGGCCTTGTTCTTGCCTGGCGCCTCGCGCGGCAGGGCCGCGCCGTCACGGTCTTCGAGAACAGTCCGCAACCAGGGGGGCTGGCGACGTACCACGACTACGGCGGCTTCCTCTGGGACCGCTTCTATCACGTGATTCTTCCGCAGGACGCCCACCTGCTCGGCCTGATCGGCGAACTGGGTCTGAGCGAAACGCTGGTGTGGTCGCGGCCCCAAACCGGCTTTAACGTTGCCGGAACCTTTTATCCCTTCACCACGCCCGCGGATCTGCTTCGCTTTCCGCACCTCTCTTTGCCGCAGAAACTGCGCCTGGCGCTGGGCACCGCGTGGGCGGCGCGCCTGGCCAATCCGGCAAAACTACGGGACATCTCCCTGGCCGACTGGCTGATACCGGTCTTCGGCCAGGCGGTCTTCGAACAGTTCTGGAAGCCGTTGCTGCTGGCGAAACTGGGCGAAGCGTACCGCGAAACGTCGGCGTTGTTTCTGTGGACCTACCTGCGCCGCCTCTATGCCGCGCGGAGCGGCGCGAACCGCCGCGAGATGTTGGGCCATGTCAGCGGCGGATACCATGCCATTCTGGCGCGGCTGGAATCCGGTATCGCCGCGGCCGGGGGCGAAGTGCGTTGCGACAGCCCGGTGCTGGCCGTCAAACCCGCCCGCGACCGAGCCATCGCGGTCGACACCGCCAACTCCAGCGAACTCTTCGACCGCGTCTTTTTTACGGGACCGGCATCCGCCCTGCGCGCCGTAACGCCGCCGGGCTTTCTGCCGCCTGCCCCCGAAACGCTGTACCTCGGTGTCATCTGTCTGGTGCTGGTCACCGAACAGCCGCTGCTGCCCTTCTACGTCACCAATCTTGCCGACTCCGCCATTCCGTTCACCGGGATTGTCTGCGTATCGAATGTCGTTGGCCCCGCCCATACCGGCGGTTCTTATCTGACCTACTTCCCGAAATATCTGGCAATGAACGATCCTCTGTTTGATCGGCCGGCCGAAAAGCTTTCCGAGATGTTTTTTCAGGCGGCGTCCCGGCTTTTCCCCGATCTGAGCAAAGGAATCCTGAAATCTTCCCACCTGCATATGGCGCGCCGCGTTCAGCCCATCCAGACCCTCGGACAGGCAAATCCGGCGCCGCCCGTCGCGACCGGACACCCTTCCCTTTTCCTGATCAACAGCGCGCAGTTCGCGACCAACACGTTGAACAATGATGCGGTCGTTGAACACCTCACGAAAGTCTTGCCCGGTCTCATCTAGTGGGGAATTCACCTCGACCGGTGGCCCCACTCTCGGTGGACCTCGATGACCATTGGGCCTACCTGCGCACCCGCGGCGACCGGAACTGGGAATCCGCCCCTTCGTATCTGCAGCTTGCAGTGCCCCGCCTGCTCACTCTGCTGGAACGTCACGGGATTCGGTGCACATTTTTCCTGGTGGGAAAAGATGCGGCCATGGACCGCAACCGGGAACTGTTCGCCCGCATCGCGGCATCGGGCCACGAGATCGCGAATCATTCGTTCGAGCATGAACCCTGGCTGCATCTGTACCGGCCCGGAGACCTGGCGGACGACCTGCGGCGCAGCCACGACACGATCGCGGCCGCCACGTCTTCGGCGCCGGTCGGCTTCCGCGGACCCGGTTACAGTCTTGCGCCCACGCTGGTTCCTCTACTGCACCGAATGGGATACCTGTATGACGCCTCGGTCTGCCCGAATCTGCTCGCTCCCGTGGCGCGTAACCTTTACCTTCGCGGCGTTCACCTGACCCCGGAACAAATGGCGCAACGCCGGCAACTGGGCGGGTCTTTTCTCAACGGATTCGGCTCCATTCGACCGTATTTCTGGCGTTTTGCCGAAAATGCCCGCCTTCTCGAAATCCCCGTAACAACATTTCCCGGACTGAAGATACCGTTTCACCCCTCTTACATCGGGGCACTGGGAGCGACGTCGCTGGCTTTGGCCCGGACTTACTTCAGCGCCGCGGTCCTCGCGTGCCGGGCGACCGGCGTGCGGCCATCGCTCGTGATTCACCCGCCCGACATTCTCGGCGCCGACGATGATTCCGGCATCGGGTTTCTCTCCGGGATGTCCCTATCGGCCGTTCGGAAAATGGAACTGCTGGAGTTTCAACTGCGGACTCTGTCGCGGTATTACACACCGGTGGCGCTCCGGAACTACGCACGGGAACTGCGGGACACCGCGCTGCCTGTCCGAACTCACCCTTAATAGCGCAGCAAACTTTCCGCGATGCGGCGAGCCGCGGCGCCATCGCCATACGGTTGGCCGATTTCGCCGGTGCTGCCCCAGGCCGCCTCCACCGCTTCGACCACCCGCGCGGCCGACCGTGGCGGGGCCAGGCGATTCCAGCCCAGTTCCACCGTCTCGACCCACTCCGTGGAATCCCGCGCGGTGACGCAGGGAACGCGATGAAGAAAAGCTTCCTTCTGCAGACCGCCCGAATCGGTAAGAACCACCGCCGCACTCGCGGTCAACAGAGTCATGTCGAGATACCCCACCGGTTCCATGAGACGCAAACCGGCTGGCTGCCCTGCCCCGGGCCACGTCTGCAGCGCCTTCCGCGCGCGCGGGTGAACGGGCCAGACAACAACGTGATTTTCCGCGATTCTCGCGACGCCACTCAGCAGATTCGCAAGCCTTTCGGGATCGTCTGTGTTCTCCGCGCGGTGCAAGGTTACAAGAACATAGCTGCCCGGAACCAGCGCCAGAGACTCCAGGATCCGGCTCCGCGCTTTCGCCCGCTCGCGATAAAACAGCAGCGCGTCGACCATCACGTCGCCGACTTCTTCAACCCGCGCGCCGGAAACCCCCTCGGCGGCCAGATTGCGGACCGCAGCAGCGCTCGGCGCAAACAGCCTGGCCGACAAGGTATCGACCAGAACCCGGTTGATCTCCTCCGGCATGCGCCGGTCAAAGCTGCGCAGGCCCGCCTCCACATGGGCGATCGGCAGGCAAAGCTTGGACGCGGCAAGAGCCCCGGCAAGAGTGGAGTTGGTGTCACCGTAGAGCAGAACCCAGTCCGGCTGGTGCTCCAGCATGGTGTACTCCAGCATGGTGCGCTCCAGTCCAACCAGCATTCTGGCCGTTTGTTCAGCGTGTGTGCCGGATCCGGCCTCCAGATTACGATCCGGCGCGCCGAGTCCCAGTTCGTCGAAGAAGACCTGTGACATGGCGGCGTCGTAATGCTGCCCCGTATGCACCACCGATTCGACGATTCCCGCCGCCCGAAGCGCCAGACTGACGGGGCCCGCTTTAATGAACTGCGGCCGCGCTCCGACTACGGTCAGCACCTTCATAAGCGACCCCCTCACCTTTTCCGGCTACAAGCAGCACCTGGTCCGCCACGTAAGCTCTCATCTCCCCGGTCAGTTCGGGATAAACCGGTAAAGCAAGCACTTCGCGGCAAGCCTGTTCCGCATGAGGAAGATCGCCGGCCCTGCCGCCAAGCGGACGGAAACACTCCTGCAAATGCAACGGGACGGGATAATAAATCTCGCTCCCGATCCGGCTATGCGTCAGGTGCTCGCGCAGCCGGTCGCGATCGTGCGCCCGAATCACGTACTGATTGAAAACGCTGACACACTGGGGAAGAACGTGGGGCGTTTCCACAGCCGATCCCCGGAATCGCTCGTCGTAATAAAGAGCATTCGCCCTGCGCTTCCCGGACCAACTGTCGAGATACTGCAACTTCACCAGCAGGACGGCAGCCTGCACCGGATCCAGCCGGAAATTACCGCCAACGAAGCGATGAAAGTATTTGGGCTTCGCGCCGTGATTCCGCATCGTCACGAGCCGTTCGAACAAAGCTTCGTCGTTCGTCACAATCATGCCGCCGTCGCCGATTCCGCCCAGGTTTTTGCTCGGGAAAAAGCTGAAGCATCCGGCTGTGCCCATGCTGCCCGCGCGAAGTCCCCGATAAGTCGCCGAAATGGATTGCGCGGAGTCTTCCACCACCGCGAGGCCGTGGGCTCCGGCGACAGCGAGAATCGGGTCCATGTCGCATACCTGTCCGAACAGGTGCACCGGCATGATGGCCCTGGTCCTTCGCGTAATGGCGGCGCCCAGTTTGTCGGGATCCATATTAAACGTGCGCGGATCGATATCGACGAAGACCGGCCGGGCGCCGGTTCGTGCAATGGCGCCGGCGGAAGCAAAGAAGCTGAACGGACTGGTAATCACCTCGTCGCCGGGTCCGATATCCAGACTCATCATGCAGTTGAGCAGCGCATCGGTGCCGCTTGAGGCGCCCACCGCGAACCGGCATCCGCAAAGGTCCGCGATTTTACGTTCCAGTTCGAGAACTTTCGGCCCTCCGATAAAAACCTGCGATTCGAAGACTTCGGCCAGCGCGGCGAGTACTTCGTGCTGAATTGCGTCGTGCTGGACCTTCAGGTCCAGAAGAGGAATTTCCATTCGTTTTATTGCCTGTTTTAACGTGGTTGGCTGATGCGCCGGGGAAATCACTCCGGCTTTTTCGGAACTTTGCACTTCCAGCCCGGACTCTCCTGCCGGAGAACAGGACAGATCCCCGAGAGCAGATCGTACTGAAGCTTCGGCGTGAACGAGGTCAGGTAGGGCTGCAGGTTGCCGCGGAGAAAACCGCTTGCAAGCTGCGCGTACACCGGATCGCCCTTGACTTCCTCATCGTCGTAGAAGGGTTTGGTAGCCACGATGAGATGACGGGCCGGATCGCCGCCCGGAAGATCCTTCGCCAGAGCGATGTATTTTTTGGTCGAAGCCGAAGTCATGAAAGCGGTGAACGCGGCGGCATCCGCGCCACACGGATCTTTGCCGCAGGCAGCCCGGTTCGTGACGAATGCATCCGAATACACCAGCCTGGGCGCGTCCGCTTTGTCTCCCCATGGCAGCGGCGTCAGGGAAAGCGACGCGGGCATGGTCTGGAAGTAGGCAAGAAAAAACGATCGTTCCGAAAACCCAAGGTCGGTGGCGGCGCGTTCACTCAGGAAGTCCTTTTCCACGGCTCCATCCGCGGCGTCGTGGAAAGTACCGTCGATGCAGGGATCGACATTTAACAGAGAGCAGTTGCCGCCGAACTTCGCGATTCTCTTAATGACGCCGCTGTCGATGGGCGCCGCGGCCGCGGCTTCGGCCGTCCCGTCCGGGTGGTTCTGGACGTGCGCCTGCAGGTAGAGGGCGGGAGTCGTCCAGGTTCCGTTAAGATCGCCGACCAGTCCGCGTCGCGCGGCCCCGGTTTTGTCCAGGTAAGCCTGCAAATCGGGGAATGTCCGGATTCCCGCCATGTCCCTCTCCGTACTGAAAAGAAAATCGGAACAGAGCCAGCTCGGCACGCCGTAAGGCTGGCCGTCGATGGTCGCCGCCGCCCGCGCCACGGCCAATGGCTCATCGCCGGTGATTCGCGCGGGGGTGATGAGTTGGTTATCTTTGAGCCATCTCAGAAACACCGTGTCGATCTCCGCCACATCGAAACCCTTCGCGGCGAGCACATTGTCCCTGAGACTGCTGAAACTGTAGACGTCGATCGACGGATCGATAACCAGGTTCAGAAGCACGTCGGAGTGCGCGGCCTGATACGTCGATGCCAGCCATCGGATCATCGCGGTGAAGCCCGTCCTGGGATCTGTCGGGATCGACGCGTAGAGCAGCACATTGAGGACACGCCGCTGCCGGCCGTTGAGAAACAGAACGCGGTCCGGACTCTCGGGCGTGATGTTCATCGCCCGCGTCTGCAGTCCCCCGCAGTCAGCCGTGTTGAGAACGCGATCTTTAGACCCGGCGGCGGGAGGAATCCGGAGCGTTTGTCCCGGCTCGACACGGAAAGGGACGGTTGCGTCGGCCCCGCTGGCTTTCGTGTAGCCATCGATCAGGCAGGTAACGGGCCGGCCGGAGAGGTTGTAGACTTCCAGTTCGCCGGCGCGCGCCGCCGGTCCCCCCGCAAGAACTGCGGCAAGCCACGCCGCGGCAAGCCACGCTTTTCGCGGACTGCGCTGCCCGGAAACACGCCGCGTTCTACCTGAATTTTTCATTTTTTGACCTTCGCTCCCGACGAATAACGGAATATATTCCTGATGATAAAACGCAACTCGTGAAAATCGCGTGAAACATGGTCCCATGCCAGGCGGACGTCGCGGGGCGGTTCCGGATCGGGGTGAGCTACCAGGCATCGGCCGGGCTCTGAATCAGAATCGCGGAAAGAAGCATCTCAATAGCCCTGCCGGCTGCCGCGGCCGGCACGGATCCGGGATCGGCCGCGCGTTGCAGCGCCACGCCGTGCGTCAGTCCCATTAAAGCGGTCGCAATCTCCCCGGCGTTCGCGGGCTCCGCTATTCCCGCTTTCTTCGCGAATAATCTCACCAGCCCCGCGATGGCTTTCCGCTGGTTCCGATAAAGCGCCGCGAAAGGCTCGGCAAATTCCGGGTGACGGACCGCGTGGAGTTGAAACTCCAGCGAGAGCATCGCCGGCACCTGGCTGTCGGGACTGCTGTATTTGCTCTTCAGAGCGATCAGAATCTCCCGCGCCGAACCGCTCTGTTCCAGAAGGAACTGCAAGCCGTTCAGTTCCTGGCGCATGTGTTCCCTGAGAAGCTCCAGGAACAACGCCTCCTTATTCCTGAAATTCGAGTAGATCGCGCCTTTCGAATAGCCGGCGTGCTCCGCAATCTGATCGACCGAGGCGCCCGCGAAACCGTCACGGATAAAAATCTCCCGCGCCGATTCCAGCAGGCTCTCGCGCGTGCGCTTTTGGCTCTGTTCTCTGCTCAGCCTCGCCACGAAAATTCCTCCGCGAATCCCGAATCCTGAATATACCAGACGTAATCCAAATACCAGTTGGTATCGGACTTACCACGCGAACTATATGACTTTCAGAACGGCATTCGTTACCGGTTCCACCGGATTGCTCGGCAACAACCTGGCGCGGGAACTCGCGGGCAGAGGGGTGCGGGTGCGGGCACTGGCCCGATCCCCCGAAAAGGCGGAGAAACAATTCAGGGGGCTGGACGTGGAAGTCGTGTCGGGAGACATGAAGAACGTCTCGGCTTTTGCGCACTTGCTGCGCGATCAGGACGTCGTGTTTCATACCGCGGCCTGTTTTCGCGAGAGCTACAAAGGGGGAAATCATTCCGAAGAACTCCGGCGGATTAATGTCGAAGGAACTTCCGGTTTGCTGAGCCACTGCTATTCAGCGGGTGTGCGCCGGTTCATTCACACCAGTTCCATTGCTGTTCTGGATGGACCGCCCGGAACGCTTGTGGACGAGACCATGCTCCGCCGGACGGAAGACGCCGACGACTATTACCGGAGCAAGATCCTCGCGGACCGCGAAGTGGACAGTTTCCTGACCTCGCACCCGGATTTCCATGCAACTTTCGTTCTCCCCGGCTGGATGCACGGACCCGGCGATCTTGGTCCCACATCCGCCGGCCAGGTTGTTCTGGACTTCGTCAACCGAAAGCTTCCGGGCGTCGTTCCCGGCAGTTTTTCGGTGGTGGACGCGCGTGATGTCGCTGCCATTCTGATCGCCGCCGCGGAGAGAGGGCGTCGCGGTGAGCGTTACCTGGCCGCCGGTCGCCACTCGACCATGGCGGATCATTTCGCAGTCCTCGAAAGGGTGACAGGGATCAAGGCGCCCCGGCGAAAGATTCCCGCCGCTTTGCTCTACCTTATGGCGGCGGCCGGCGAGGTTTGGTCCAGGCTGACCGGACAGCCCGTCCTGCTTGGCATGGCAACCGTAAGGCTGATGACCCGCGAGGCGGACCGGTCTCACTTCAATCACGCCAGGTCGGAGAGAGAACTCGGGGCCCGGTTCAGGCCGGTGGAAGAGACCATCGCGGACGTGGTCGCCTGGTATGCGAACAACGGGGCCTTTCGGGAACGTTTCCACGCTGCACCATCAAGGCCGGATCTGACCGCAGGGACATCCGCGGATTAGATTCGGTCGGAATCCACGCCTTACCGAAATTCCGGTTGGGCCAGTACACCCGCGGCTGTTATCCTGACTGCTCAGGCTCGTGCCACTGTCGAACCTATCCGAGCGCCTTTTTGGCCTTCTGTCCCGCAGAACCTCGTCCGGCACATTCCTTCCGGAAGTCGACGGTATCCGGTTCTTCGCCATCCTCGCGGTGATGTTTGAACATGCCGGCATCGATCTGGCTGTGGCGCGCGGACAGGGATACCAGGTCGGCTGGTCCCAGGGTCACGGGCTCTTACTGCGCCTCATCGGCGAGGGCTGGTTTGGAGTCGAGCTCTTCTTCGTGCTCAGCGGATTTATCGTGTCGCTGCCGTTCGCGCTGCACCGGTTTCAGGGCGCCCCGGCTCCGGCTATCAGCCGCTATTTCCTGCGCCGCCTGACGCGAATCGAACCCCCGTACATCATGGCTCTGACGGCGATGTACCTGAAGCCCTGGAGTTTTCGCCATTTCCTGCCGGATTACGCCGCGGGACTCATTTATTCCCACATGTTGATCTTCGGCGCGGCCAACCCTCTCGCCATATTCACGTGGTCCCTCGAAGTGGAGGTAAGCTTCTACCTGGTCGCTCCGTGGCTTACCCGAATCTACCGGTTCCGCAACAAACGGCTTCGGTGGCTCCTGCAACTGGCGATGATAGCGGCGGTGGCATGGCTCGCGCAGTTCGGTCCCCCGATGCCTCGCTTCAAATCCACTTTCGCGCAAATGATGAATTACTTTCTGGCCGGCATTCTCTTCGCGGACCTCTACGCCTCCGGCCTGATTCGGCGCTCCGCGCGGTTCATCTGGGATATCGTGGCCATCGCCGCTTCCGCGCTGCTGGCCATTCTGATAAGCAGACCGGCCGCCTCGTTCTTCTGGCTCGATCCGATCCTGATCCTCCTCATCTTCACCGGAATATTCGGGGGCAGGTTTCTGAACCGGCTTTTCAGACTGCGGGCCCTGACCGCAATCGGCGGCATGTGCTACACGCTCTACCTTTGGCACGGCCTGATTCTGATGTCGCTGCCGTACCGCCTCAAGGAACTCTTCTTCGCTCTCAGCTACACGCGCGGCATCCTGCTCTACTGCCTGCTCATCGTCCCCGCCATGATCGCCATCTGTGTGCCGATCTACCTGCTGACCGAGAAGCCGTTCATGAATGGCCCCGGCTCGCGACTCCTTGAAAGCCGGCTGCGCGCTCTTGGACGGATCTGGAAATCGCCGGCTGAACAGACCGCTGAAATCTCGGGTTAAATTGCCGCGGCTTTATTTACGGGCGCTTTTCTCAACGGCGAGCGAGCCGCCTTCCAGCCAGCGTTGCACTCGCAGCACTTCATCCCGGTCGGCGCCCGCTCCCGTCTCTCGCGGCAGATAAATATCCGGCGGAACTCCCGCGATGTCCACCGGATTACCGGGAATTCGTTTCGACCGGGATGTCGCGTACCAAAGCCGCCGCTGTCCCGAAGGAAGTTCGAACGGACGCAGATTCGAATAATCGAGAGAGCCGTAAGTCCGTCGGCCAATCAGCTTCACCTGAAAGCTCTGACGCGCCACCAAAGCGAACTCCTCGCACGAACTCCCGCAGTCATGATCGATCAGAACCGCCACCCTCGACGGGCGGCGCGGTTCCAGCGGCTTGACCCGATCGAGATCCAGCGCGCCACTGTCATCCTGCGCGACATACTGACCCGTGGCGGTTTTCCGCATCCGGTCCGCGCCCTCCTGCAGCGCCTTCTCGCACACTGTGTCTCCCGGAGAAGCGATTCCGCAGTACCGCGTCCAGCCATCGATATTCGCGGGTGTTGCCAGCAACTCACCGCTCACCGTCGCCACCTCGTCCGCCATGAGCCAGGCGAGCAGCGGTGCGTAACTGCTGTCGCTGCCGCCGCCGTTGGCGCGCACGTCGATGATCCAGTCCGGATGCGCGGCCAGCGTCCCATGATTCTTCTTCAGCAGTTCGATCAGCGGCTCTCGATTGTAATCCTCAAAGTTTTTCAGCGTAATCAGGATCGTTTTCGGCGATAGCACTTCCAGGGTGGGTGTATTCCTGCGGCGCCGCGCCGCAATCTCCTCCCGTGAAGGCTCCGGTCCTCCCGAAGCGACACCGAGCGTCTGCAGTCCCAGATGCCCTTTACGCCACGCGGTCAGATAGCTGCGCAGCGCCGTTTCGCAGCCCGCCGCGTCCTTCGCGTTCAGCGCTGCGTTTCTGGCCGCGGCGAAGGCGTCGTCAAAGTGCTTTTGTCCGAACTGGGCCAGATGATCTTTCGCGCCCGTATCATTTTCCAGAAGAAATCCGGGAATCACCTCCAGATCCTTCACGCAGAGTGCCCCGGCAGACTCCTGGCCCCTCGAATCCGCCGAAAGGCACGCAATCATCGCTACCACCAGAGCCAGCGTTCTCGTCATCTCAGAATCCTTCCGCGAAAATTCCCGCCGCCGCGAGCCCGGACAGGAAAGCGCCTTCCACCCGCGATCCGCCGAACGCATCGCCCGCGATCGCCAGTGGAGCCGGTTCGCGCGAAAACAGGCACAGCGGCAGGTCCCCGGTTGTCGGCTTACTGTATTTCCAGCGATGCAGATGCCATTCGGTGGCCGGTCCTCCCATCCACGGCGCCGCCGCCTCCAGCAGTACCGCCGCAACCTCATCGCGGGGTGAATCGAAATAGCGATCGGAAAAATCGGCCCGCGCGTGAATCGTGAGCGCCGCATTTCCCCGGGAAACTCCCTTCGCGCTGTTATCGGCAATCCACTCGATCGGTCCGCTGGTCGGCCGAATATAGCCCGGAAACGGCACCTTGCCCGGTCCGTCAAGGGCTGCGAGCAGGGCATAGCAGGGGTCGAAAACGATGCTGTTGAGCACAGGAATGACATCCGGCTGCAGGCGCGTCGCGATACCCGCCAGCAACTCCGCCGTCTGCGGCGCAGGCGGCGTCAGCAGTAACACGCCTGCCCGAAACACTTCGCCCGAATCCGCCATCACGTTCCAGCCGGCCCCGGACGGTTCCACACTCCCAACCCGACTCGCCCTTCGGACATCCAACCCCTCCGCCAGATGGCCGGCAAGCGCGCTCATGCCGCCCTCGGCCCGGTATCGCGTGTGCGCTTCGTGCTCGAACCCATCCTGGGTGAACCACGGCGCCACCCAACCGGCGGACTCCCACCGGCGAATAGCTTCCCCGAAACGGACGTCCCGCGCCGTGAAGAACTGCGCCCCGTAATCGAACTGCCCGGATCCCACCGATCGCGTGGCCATGCGGCCGCCGAAACCGCGCCCTTTATCCAGTAAGGTGACTTCCCAGCCGCGCGCCTGCAGTGTCCGGCCAGCGGTCAGGCCCGCCATCCCCGCCCCGACAATGACGCAGGATTTTCCAGGCTCCGCGAATTTTCCACCTTCATCGAACGGGCGTCGGGGGCGTAACGGTGGCCCAGCGCTCCACGATCTTTCCATTGGCAAAGCGCCAGAGCACGAACCCGTGAAACTCGACTGCAACGCCCGAAGCGCTGTCCGTCCCGCGCCAGATGTTGCGAACCATCACTTTATCCGCCTCCGCAAGAATATCCTCCACCGATACCCGGATATCCGGCCACTTCCTGTAAACGCCCTCCATCATGATTTTGGCGGCTTCCGGACCGACGGCTTCTCCACCCGGCTCGTCGTGATCGAGGAAGTCTTCACTGAAACTTCGGTACGCAATGGAGGAGTCCTTCTGGTTCACGAACACCTCAAAATGATGCAGGACAAACTGCTTCATCTCCTCGGGAGAAAGCCCCGGAGACGCCTTTGCAGGAACTGGATTCGTCGTCATCTTTTCGCTCCCTTTGTCGGTTGATGCCCGTCGCGCGGATCCGGCTCAGATTTTTTTGGCCATCCGGACGGGAACTATGGTGGCCGATCGGCAGTACCATGTAACCGAGGTCCGACACGATGAACGATTCGCATCAGAAAGCCGCCGAAATGCACCAACTCGCGGCGCACGCTCACAACGCGGCCATGGAACATCACGCAAAAGGTGACCACCTGAGCGCACACGAGTCTTCCAGGCAGGCACTGGACCACGCAACGAAAGCCTTTGAACTGGCGCAGGAGGCGCACCGTCAGTCGTCGCATCATCTCCCTGAATAGAACCGCGAGAGCGGCCGAATTCCCCGGTCCCCCAACTTCACCCAACTATAATTTGCTCATCGGCATGAGGAGGCAAACGTGCTGTCTTTGGGTGAGTTGTGGGCAGAGACCAGAGTGGCGGCAAGGATGATCAGGATGAATCCGGAGCAACGGCGGGCTTTCGAATCGCTGGAACTAAGGGTCCGGGCGATCCTTCCCGAGGAGTATCAGGACTGCTATGACGAAGTAGAGCCCGTGTCCATGGGCTCGGCAAGCCTGAAATTCGGGCGGGACGGCAAGGTGGCGTGGCAGGACATGTGGGTCACCTTCTGCGACCTGGCGATGGCCGGTGGGCCACCTCACAAAGGCCGGCTGCTGCTGCCGGGCTCGCGAACGGAAGTCGAGGCCGATCCGGATCGCTACCAACACGCCGTGGACGAGATCTGCCGCGGAATCACGATGCTGACGGAACTTCCTGCTGCAGCGTCCCCGGTTCCTGGCTGGATTCGCGTGGAATGCGCCACCGCGACAACTGCCGCATGGCTCGCCCGGGCGATTGTGATGGAGAACGTCTCCGCGCGTTGTGAAGGAACAAATCTTTACTTACCTGCCGGACCCGCGTACCGAATCGAAAAAGAAATTAAAAACGTAATCACGGCGATGGCGAAAACTTGCCATTACTGGCTGGACCATACGCCTGCCGCCCAGCAACGGCAAATTGAAGATCTCTTCGGGGCCATAGCGGCGGAGTCGCCGCTGATCCAGCCCGCCGCAGCCGGTTTTGACGTACTGCCTGACAGCGGGCCGGTTGATATCGGGCCGGCTAATATCGATCCGCAGGTCCGGAACCAGATGGCCTCGAACATCCAGGCGGCTACCGGACTGGTCGCTTCGGAAATCTCCTGCGACGGCTGGTTCGGGGTGGTTTGCCCGGACATGAAGGCAGCCATCTGGATGATGCGCGCGATGGTGGTCAGTAATGTTCTGGCGCGCCGCGAAGACACGACTCTGTTTGTCGCGATCAATCCCGTCACCGATCCGGGCGGTGAAATCGTGACCCGAATTCTCACCCGTGTGCACGGTTTCGCGCGCGTGCGCGACATTTTGTAGCCATTAAGGCCAGCCGTGTCCGGTTTCGGACTATTTCACTTGAGCCGCTGCTAAAATCGAGTACGAATTAGCGGCCCGCCTGTTCGCGGTCCGGACCGCCAATTCCCGAAACAGAGGAAGAAATGGACTGGAGTCAGGCAGGCTACGCGGTGCCGGGTTTTCTCGTGCCGTTCTTAGCGACCGTCGCGGCGGCCTTCCTGGCACGGCGCAGATCCGCTTCCGGCGGAGGCGACGAACTTGCCGGTCGTCAGCTCGGCCGCTGGGCGGTCGGCCTCAGCGCAGCAACCACCGGCTCCAGCGGCTTCATCGTCACGGGAGCCGTCGGCCTCGGCTACACAACAGGCGCCGGCGCCCTTCTGCTGCCGCTCGGCTGGCTGGCCGGAGATCTGATTTTCTGGGCTCTGTTCCCCGGCAGGCTCAACGCTCTGGCCCGCGACACCGGCGCGGTCACCATACCGGAACTCATCGCCCATCCTTTCTCGGGACGCTGGAAACAGTTCACCATCGCGGCTTCGGCGATCCTCATCTTCTGCCTTCTCATGCCGTATGCTTCGGCGCAGTGGATGGCCGGACAGAAAATCGTCGGCGGCGTCTTTGGCCTTCCCCCCTGGCAGGGAATTCTGGTCGTGGCGTGCCTGGTGATTTCCTACTCGACCATCGGCGGCTTTCGTGGCTCCGTCTACACGGACCTGGTACAGGCCGTCATCCGGATCGGCGGAACTCTCCTCGCCCTGGGAAGTCTTGTCTTTTATGCCGCGAATATGCCGGCTTTCGCCGTGAATATCCGCGCGGCCGGCCCCGCCTATTTATCGATGTTCTCGCCCGGATTCTACCCTGTCCTCGGGATTCTGTTCGGGTTCGCGGGCGCCGCCATTGGCTTCGGCCTCGGCCAGCCTCAGGTCACCTCCCGCTATCTCGCCGGCCAAAGTCCGGACGAAACACAGGCCGCGCGCTGGATCTACATTCTTTTCGTGCAGGGCACATGGGTGGCCATGACCGTCTTCGGCATTCTTCTGCGCGGCGTAATCCCTGGCCTCGCCGATCCCGAAACCGGTCTCAGCGCGTTCTTTTCCGCAAAGATGAACCCCTTCCTCGCGGGCGTCATCTTTGCCGATATCTTTGCCACCATCGCCGCGACGGCGAATGGCATCCTCGTGGCCATCGCCCAGATTTTCCGGCGCAATCTCCTGCCCTCGCTGATGAAGACCAGCGCCGCGCGAAATGAGTTTACGGTCGCTCTCGTCGGGGCTCTCTCCATCGGCCTCTCTGTTGTTGCCCGGCTCGGTGGCGCAAACCATCATCGTCACGGCATCCCTTTTCGGCGCCGGTCTCGGAGGCGCGGTGCTGATTCGAGCCATGGGCTGGAGATGCAACGGACTCAGCATGTTTTGCGCGATCCTCACCGGCATCCTGACGGGCCTCGCCTGGCGCATAGCGGGCTTCGCCGATCACGTCAATGAATCGGCCATCGGCTTACTCGCGGCCATTCTTGTCAACGCGCTGGTCGTGCGGAGTATGGATTCCTTCCGATATTCCGGCACGCTGGCGAACCCTGTGCTAAATTACGACGAAGCGTCGCCAGCCGCCTCCGAGTCCGAGGATCCCGTTCGAAATTCCTGAAGGAGAACTCATGATCCGAAGACTCTGTCTTCCCGCGGTAATTCTTGTCTGCAACTCGTTCGCCCAGACATCGCCCACACCGGAACGGGAAGCCGCCATGAAGGCGGATCTGGCCGGCCAGATCGATGCCATGAAGAAGCAGGCACAGGTCATGGTCGACAGCGTCTTCAGTTTCGGAGAACTCGGCTTCCAGGAGTTCGAGACGCAAAAGTACCTCACCGGCATCCTCGAAAAAGAAGGCTTCCGCATCGAGCGTGGCGTGGCGGGCATCCCCACCGCCTTCGTCGCTTCGTGGGGCGAAGGCAAGCCCGTGATCGCGCTCGGTTCCGATATCGACGACATTCCGCAGGCTTCCCAGAAACCGGGCGTCGGCTATCACGCGCCCATGATCGACGGCGCTCCGGGCCATGGCGAGGGCCACAACTCCGGCATGCCGATGAACATCATCGCCGCTCTGGCCGTGAAAAAGGTGATGGAGCGGGAGCACCTGCACGGCACCATCAGGCTCTGGCCCGGCGTGGCCGAAGAGGCCCTCGGCACGAAGGCTTACTTCGTCCGCGGGCGTTTTTAAGGATGTCGACGTGGTGCTCTTCGCGCATGTCGCGAACAATCTCGGCGTCTCTTACGGAGCCTCCGGCGGCAGTGGACTGGTGTCTCTGGAATACATGTTTCAGGGCGAGAGTGCCCACGCGGCGGCGGCGCCCTGGCGCGGCAAAAGCGCTCTGGATGCCGTCGAACTGATGGACGTCGGCTGGAACTTCCGCCGCGAACACCTCCGCCTCGCAACGCGCATTCACAACGTGATCACCAACGGCGGCGACCAGCCCAACGTCGTCCCGCCGAACGCCGCCAGCTGGTATTACTACCGCGAGATGGATTACGACCACATCATGAATCTGTGGAAGATTGGCGACAACATGGCCACCGCGGCGGCGCTCATGACCGACACCAAATGGACCTCGCGCGTGCTCGGAACAGCCTGGCCCGGTTACTTCAACGAGCCCATCGCGGAGGCCATGGACGCCAATATCCGCAAGGTCGGCCTGCCGGAATGGTCGCCGGAAGACCAGACTCTCGCCAAAGCGCTGCAGAAAGAACTCAACGTGCCCGTGAACGGACTCGCCACCAGAATTCCTCCCCTGCGCCCGCCCGCCGCGGAGAGAACCGAAGGCGAGGGCGAAGGCTTCGGCCCGCAACCCACCGGCGGACCCTCGGACGATATCGGCGACGTCTCCTGGAACGTGCCCACCGTAACGCTGCGCTACCCATCCAACATCCCCGGCGGACCCGGCCATAACTGGGCCAACGGCATCGCCATGGCGACCCCGATCGCGCACAAAGGCGTTGTCGCCGGCGCCAAAGTGCAGGCCATGACCATGCTGGATATCCTGCTGCATCCGGAACTTGTCGATAAAGCCTGGGACTATTTCCGGAACGTCCAGACCAAAACCGTGAAATATAAAAGTCTGCTGCGCCCCGACGACAAACCGGCAATCTGGCTGAACCAGAAGATCATGGAGGAATACAGGCCCCGCATGAAGGCGCTTTATTACGATCCCTCCAAATACAACACCTATCTGGAACAACTGGGCATCACATACCCGACAGTCCGATAATCCTTACTCGGGCAGAACGGGAAGACGCACCCAGGTTTGATCCTGGAACGATGGAACACGCTCGGAGAACCGTGCCGAGGCCATTACAGACAAATACAAACAAATGAGCCAGACACCTGATCTCCAGGGCATGAACCTCCTGATTTTTCTGACCGATCAGGAGCGCGCTATCCAGCATTTCCCGCCCGGCTGGGCCGAAGCCAACCTCCCGGCCGAACAGCGTCTCAAGAAACACGGCCTCACCTTTCCCCGCGCGTTTTGCAGCGCCTGCATGTGTTCCCCCAGCCGCGCCAGCCTGCTCAGCGGCTACTTTCCCGCCCAGCACGGCGTGAAATGGACCCTTCAGACGAACATGGACTCCGTCCGGTATCCGCAGCAGGAACTTCCCACCTCGTTGCCAAACCTCGGCACCGTGATGGCAGCGGCGGGCTACTCAACTCCCTACCGCGGCAAATTTCACGTCACCAAACCGTCGCGCCTCAACCCGGACAACTGGAAACCCGAGGACGTCAACCGCTACGGCTTTCAGGGCTGGGACGCCCCCGACGCCGGCGAAAATCAGAATCCCGACCAGTACGGTGGCGGCGCCGCGAACAACGACGGACGGTTCATGGCACAGGACGGGCAGGCGATGCAGGGCCAGCAGGGCGCCATTGCCTGGCTGACCTCCGGCCAGGCCAAAGAAAAGCCGTTTTCGATGGTGATTTCGCTGGTGAATCCGCATGATGTGCTGGCGTTTCCGAACGCAACTCCGGACTACACCAACTGCTACACGGCGCCGTCCTGGTTCGTGGGCGACATCGGCATGCCCTCCACCGCCGGGGAAGACCTCTCCACCAAGCCTTCCGCACAGAAACAGTTCCTGCAACTCACCAACCAGGGCCTGGGAACGCTGAACACGGAGGCGGATGGACTGAAATACCTGAACTTTTACGGCAATCTGATGAAGCTGCAGGACAGCTATCTGATGCAGGTGCTGGACACCCTCGAAGAGCAGGGTCTGCTGGAAAATACCCTGATCGTCCGCACGTCCGATCACGGCGAAATGGGCCTCGCGCACGGCGGCCAGCGGCAAAAAAACTTCAACTTCTATGAAGAAACGCTCCGTGTGCCCATGATCTGGTCGAACCCGAAACTCTATCCCGAGCCCGCCGTCTCACAGGCCATGGTTTCGCACGTGGACTTCCTGCCCACGCTGGCCAGCCTCTTCAACGCACCCGCATCCGCCCGCGCGAACTGGCAGGGCGTCGACTACTCGCGGATTGTCCTCGATCCCGCCGCGGAGCCACCACAGAGATATGTCGTCTTTACCTATGACGACTTCCAGTCGGGCAACGCCACCCAAGTCTACCCGCGACCCAATAACCACATCGTCAGCATTCGCGAAGAACGCTATAAACTGGCGCAATACTATGACGCCGAACACTCCGGCGTGCCGTGCGAATGGGAGATGTACGATCTCGCGAACGATCCGATGGAAACCGTGAATCTTGCCTGGAGCGGTTATCAGCGGACGCCGGAACAGGAACGGGAATTTCTCCGCCTGCAACGGGAACTGACGATCGTGCAGCAAACACGTCTGCAGCCGCTTAGCTAAGAATCGCTTCCATCCGGTCAGTGACGTCGCTGGGGCGGACCTGTTCCGCCTCGGTCTGTTGCCTCCATAACTGCCGGTACAGTCCACCGGAGTCCAGCAACTCCCCGTGCGTTCCGCTCTCCACGATTTGTCCCTTATCAAGAACATAGATCCGGTCGGAACGCACCACCGTCGATAACCGGTGGGCAATGACGATGGAAATCATCTTCCGGGTACGAGCGGCCTTCACGAACGATTCCGTAATATCCCGTTCCGACAACGTATCGAGCGACGAAGTCGCCTCGTCGAAAATGATCAGATCGGGTTCCCGCAGCAGCGCCCGCGCGATCGCGATGCGCTGCCGCTCCCCTCCCGAAAGACGCAGCGCGCCCTCGCCCAGCAGGGTATCGAGACCGGACGGCGCGCGCTGCAAAATCCCCGCCGCCGAGGCCTGCGTTAGTTTCTCCAGCAGTTCGTCGTCGCCCGCATGCGGCTTCACCACCCGCAAATTGTCCCGGATCGATCCCGAGAACAACTGCGTGTCCTGCGTAACCAGACCCATGCGCATTCTGAGGCCTTCGGAATCAAGTTCGCCGGCCGGGACGCCGTTAAAAGAGATCGAGCCCCCAACCGGCGCGTAGAGAGCGGAAATCAGTTTCACGAGCGTGGTTTTACCGGCTCCCGACGGACCGACAAAAGCCACCGTCTCCCCGGCGCGGATCCGTAGTGAGACGTCTTTCAGGACGTAATTCTCGCGCCCCGGATAGCGAAAAGAAACCGACTGGAACTCCAGTTCACGGATTGCCGGCAGCACCGCCCCGGCGCTCTGAGGTTCCGCAGACTCCGTCAGTACCCTCGAAAATTCCTTGAGAGACATCTCACTCTCACGGAATTCGAGAATCAGACTTCCCAGCTCCTGCATGGGACCAAAGACGGAATACGAATACAGATAGACGGACAAAAACTGCCCCGCGGTAATCAGGCTCCGGAATCTCAGATAGAACAGCAGCATCAGCAGGCCAAGCCGCATCAAGTGCACGCAGGCCCCGTGGAAGAACGTATAGAAGCGGGACGCTCTTACCCGGTTCAGTTCCAGTCTGAGAATCGCCTCGGACTCGTCTTCGAACCGCGCGATCTCCTGTTCGGTCAGGCCGAGGCTCTTGACCAGTTCGATATTGCGAAGGGTCTCCGTCGTACTCCCGGCCATGTTGGCATGGCGCAGATATATCTCGCGGTTCACCTTGTTCAGGCGCTGCGTGAGCACCATGCTCATATAGGTCAGGATGAAAGCCACGATCAGATAACAAAGAGCCAGCGCGGTGTACACACGCGCCGTATAAACCACGATCAGAATAATCGCGAGCAGCGACGTGAAAATCTTGTTGATGAAACTCTTCAGCAGAACCTCGACATCCCGCTTCAGCCTGTTCAGGCCGTCCACTCTTTCCCCGCTCCGCTGCGACTCGAACCGGAAAAACGGCATGCGCAGGCAACTCCGCACGCCGTCCGCGAACATCCTGGCGCCCACCTTGTGGCTCACCCGGTCCACCACGGAAAACTGCTGACTCCTGGCAAACCAGGCGACACCGACGCTGGCCCCGATCGCGCTGAACCAGGGCGCCGCGCCGTAGAGAAAATCGCGCCAGGCGGCTGTTCGCGGATATCCCGAGTATTTGTCGAGAATGTGCTGCATGATCAGCGGATCGAGCAGAACACAGCACTGCGCAACTGTCGCCATCGCGAGAGCGTACACAATCGCCCCTGCGTGTCGCCCGAGATAAGAAAACAGGATTTTCACCGGACCTCGGCGCTCCTCATCATGCCCGTTCCCCGCTCGCGTATTCAGTGAAGTAACCGGCGGCGGTGGCGATCTGAGAAAGAGCTAAAAGCAGAAATATCACCGGCCTCCGGAGCGGGTCCGGATCCCGGAGCGCGACCAGCAGCAAATCGCGGTAAAACGAGGCGGATTCCGCCGTCGGGTCCGGCCATCCTCGCTGCCGGACCGCCCGGCGGAAGACCATGCTGCCGCGTCCGTACACGAACTGCTGCTTCACGAAAGCCCTCGCCGTAAGTGGCCGGTTGTGATAAACGCGCGCATCCCCCACGGCGCGAAATTTCCGCCCGCTCCGTAACCAGTTTTCTGAAAACATGCGATCTTCCGCCGCCACCCGGAATTGCTCGTCGAATCCTCCCAGAGAACGGAACAATTCGGCGGGAACCGCGAAATTCGCGGAGATGATGAAGGGCGCATGGGTGCCTGCCCCTTCCGGCTTGCCCGCCACGTGGCGCGAATACAGATAGCCGAAAATCAGATGGAAGGCCTCCGAACAGAGATTCCCCGGCAATGCGTTCAGAATCGGGCCCGCCAGCGCGCAATCGGGGAACTCCGCGCCGGCGTCCAGATAAGCCCGGAGCCAGTGCGGAACGGGCACGCAGTCGTCGTCCAGGAAAATCAGAAGCTGCGAAAAGGCCATGCCCGCGGCTGCATTGCGCGCCGCGCCCGGGCCCCTTCCCTCCAGCCGCAGAGACCGAAGCACAAGCCGTTCCCGATAAGGCCGCAACCGGTCCTGAAGCGGCGGGACCGCGCCGTCATCCACCACAATGACTTCGAACGATCCGCGGGGCGCGTCCAGATTGCATAAAGCTTCCAGCGTCGCCTCCAGAACCGCGGGCCGGCCGGACGAAGGTATAACCACGGAAGCCGAATATTCGGCTTTATCCAATGCTGGCCGCCCTGCAGGACAAGCGCGAAAGACTGCCGGAACTACGATTTAATAGTTTTTTCTGATAAACTAGCGGGATTATCAATCGTTGACCGGCGCGCTGCCGGACCTCTGTGCGAATCCTCATTGTAGCTTCTTTCATTCCTTTTCCGCCCGACAGCGGAGCCCGTATCCGCACCTGGGAAATTGCGCGGCGCATGCAGCGGACACACGAGGTCACCTTCGGCTTTCATGTACGCGGCGAGGCGGATCAGGACCGCGCCGAAGCCGTTCGCCGGCAGGGATTCACGGTCGTTACCGGCCACATCAATACGGGCGCGGGCGCGATTTGGACCGCGGCTCGCGAGGTGCTCTCCGGAGGCGTGCCTCTGTTCGCCCTCCGGCGCTCCCGCGAACTCGAAATGCGTCTCGCGCAACTGCACGCCGCCCGGCCGTTCGACGTCATCCAGATCGAGCACTTCGAACTTGCCGGATACGCCAGACTGCTCGAAGCATCGGGCGAGACGGTTCGCGCCATGATTCTTCACGATGTTCTTTCCGTTGCCTACGCCCGGATGGCGCGAATTGAAGCAAATCCCCTCTGGCGGCTCTGGCGTGCGTGGAATGCCCGGCAACTCGCGAAGGCAGAAAGAAAACTCCTGGGCACGTACGATGCCTGCATCACGGTCTCGTCCCGGGACAGCGCGGCAATCGGGAACTGCGCACATCCGGGCGCCAGAGTTCAGGTGCTGCCGAATTGCGTCGATTTCACAACGAAAGTCTTTCTTCCAGAACCGGATCCCGCGCCCCCGGTGCTCTTATTCGTCGGCCTCTTCGTCCACCCTCCCAACGCGGACGCCGCCCGCTGGATAGTCGATGAGATCCTCCCTCTGGTCCGGGAAACTCATCCCGACTGTAGTCTTGAACTGGTGGGCGACGACCCGCTGCGAACGCTGGCCTCCCTGGTAGGCCGCCCCGGCGTGAACCTGGCTGGACGAGCGGACGAACTGGAGCCCTGCTATCGCCGGTGCGATGTTGCCGTCGTCCCCTTGCGCGCCGGTGGCGGAACCCGTCTGAAGATCCTCGAAGCGATGGCCTTCGGGCGCGCCGTCGTTTCCACCACGGTCGGAGCCGAAGGTCTTGAAGCCCGCCACGGCGAGCACCTCCTGCTTGCCGACACCCCGCGGGATTTCGCCCGAGCCGTGACGGAACTACTGGATAATCGCGCTCTCCGCCAGCGTCTCCGGAAAAACGCCCGGGCGCTCGTGGAGCGGCGCTACAGCTGGGACGATTGCGCGCAGGCGCACCTGACGCTCTATGCAGACCTCCTTGCCGGCAAACGCGCCCCGGCTCTGCAGCACGCATGAGCGGTAAACCACGCATCCTCTTCATGCAGGCGAAAACCGAACCGATCGGCGGCAAAGAAGCGGTCTTCGCCTGGGCTCTGCAGTCGCTCTGTTCCGCCTGTGACGTCACGGTCTTCACCTGGAGTTCTTCCGTCGACACAGCGGGCTTCAACCGCCAGTACGGGACCTCGCTGCGCCAAACCGACATCCAGTTGCTGCGCCCCGCGTGGCCTCTGCGCGCCTACGCCCGCCTCCTTGCAGCCCTGGACCCCGACCCCGCCAGCATCCTTCCCGCCGTGCTTCTCATGCGGCTCACCAGGCGTGTTCGCGAACCCTTCCGCCTCACCATCGCCACCGAAATGGAAACCGACTTCGGCCCCCCCCGGACTCCAGTACATCCACTACCCCTGGCTCGGCGAATTCTCGCAGGCACTTGAGGCGACGGAAAATCTGCCCGCATGGCGAAAGTTCATCGCCCTCTGCCGCGGCTCTCTTCGCCCCTGGATGTGGCTGGGCGATTTCTCCCTGCGCCGCATGCGCGCCAACCAGACTCTGGTCAATTCCGACTGGACAGGATCCCATTTCCAGGCCGCGTACCGGACCAACACCACCACTCTCTACCCGCCCGCTACCGGCGTTTTCCCGGCCGTCCCCTGGCACGAACGCGAGAACGGCTTCCTTTGCATCGGCCGCATCCACCCGGACAAGCGGCTTGACTGGATCATCCACGCCCTCCAGCCTCTCCGCGCCGAAATACCGGACCTGCATCTCCACATCGTGGGCAAAGTCGGTGACATGGCCGGGGAACAACAGTACTTTCGCCAACTCCGGCAACACGCAACCGATGCCGGCTGGATCACGCTGTACCCCGATCTCTCGCGGCAGGACCTCGAAGCTCTCGCCGTGCGCCAGCGTTACGGCATCCACGCCATGATCGATGAGCACTTCGGCATCGCCATCGCGGAGATCCTCCGCGCCGGTTGCATTCCGTTCGTGCATGACAGCGGCGGCGCCGTGGAAATCGTCGACAATGAACCGAGACTTCTCTACCAATCCGCCGAAGATCTGCAATCGCGAATTCTGCATGTCGCGCAAAACCCCGCCGAGCGGCACGACCTCGCCTCGGCTTTGAGTCGCAGCGCGGAACGCTTCAGTTCCGGCCGCTTTATGGAGAATCTCTTGCAAATCGTGGAATCCACCCTGAACGCGAATCAAACAGCCGCGCAAGTCAGCCTGATCCTGCCATTGCTCCGCCAGAACGACGCGTGGCTGCGGCAGGCCGTTCTCTCCGCGCTGCACCAGACCGTAGCATGCGATGTCCTTGTCGTCCTCTCGCCGGCCACCCCCGCCTCCAACCGGCAGGTCCTCGCGGAACTGCAGGCGAGCTATCCGACCCTCCGCATCCTGGAGCGTCCCGTCGGCATGCGTTTCGCCGCCGCGCTCAATCTGGGCATCCGTTCAACCTCCGCGCCCCGAGTCGGTTTTCTTCTTTCCGACGACTGGCTCGACCCGCGCGCCGTCGAACTCTGCCTCGGCCACGACACCGACATCGTCAGCACCGGCCTGCAGGCCTGGAAGGCGGACGGCAAAACACGCCTTCGCCACATCACCGGCGACTGGACCCGCGCCGAGTACGACCGCCGGCCCACCTTCGCAGAGAAAGCGCACTACCTGAGCTACTTCTTCCTCTACCGGCGAACCGCGCTGGAAGCCATCGGCGGCCTCGATGAGTCGCTCGGCGATTCGCCTGGCATCGACGACTGGGATCTTCCCTGGAGCCTTCTGGAAAACGGCGCGACTGTCTCGATCGTGGAACAAAGACTCTACAACTGCCGCGACCATGAAGGCGAGCGCCTCACCACCCGGCACCAAGACGACATGATGGCCACCTTCCTCCGCGTGCTCGACAAGCATCGCGTCACCGGCCCCCTGCGGGAAAAGCTCATGCGGGAGAACGCGCCGTCTTTCGGGCGCTCTCTCCAGGCTGTCTACAACAGTTCCGGCTCGTGGCCGGTTCGCAAACTCCGCGAAGCGTACCGAACGGCTTTGCCGATCCACTTCAGGCGTGCGATCCAGGACCGGCTCATCGATCCCGTCCTGAACCTGTCCCGCCTGCTTTGATGGAATTGACGCTGACCCCGAACGGCACCACTCTCGCCGGCGCGTAGAAATGCAGCGCGCGCTCGCGGCAGCGGTCGCGGAACAGGTAAACCCTGTCGCGGAACAACTCCAGCGCCGTTTTCCGCGCCTCTCGATGGGCGCGTACTTCCGCCCGGATCGCCGCCATGCCGTCGCCCAGGTCCGCGCTCCGGAGTTCCGGCCGAAGATTGATATTCTGGATCGCCAGTCCGGGCACCGCCTGCCAGACACGCAGTTTGCGGCCAACCGGATGGCTGGGCGTGAACAAAAGATCGTCCACCGGCATATTGAAGAGCCCGATCGACCCGATCAGGACCCGCGCCGCCCCGCGTGAGATCGCATAAGCCCCGGCCCCGTAGTGGACCGAGTGTAGGCGGTGATAACCGAATCCGTACGGCGTGGCCACGGCGCGGCGCGACAAGGCGACCACGTTGTATTCACCCGTCTCCAGTTTCACCACGTCCGCACCGGGGGGAACCGGACAACTGCCGTCCAGCACTCGCGCCAGTGCGGGATCGACAAACACGTCGTCTTCCAGCACCATGCCGAACTCCTCTTCGCCCTCCGCGATCGCGCGCCACACCTCATAATGCGAAAGCAGACAGGCCAGTTCGCCCGGCACCCACTCGCGGTCTCGCAGCAGCGGGACCAGCGAATAACCAGGATGCTTCGCCGCACGTTCGGGATCCAGCGCGTCGAAACGCTCGAACGTCGCGCCGATGCGGGCAAACATCTCCCGCATGTGCCGCAACCTCACCGCGTCGCCGGACAGATTAATGACAAAAGCCTTCATCGGCGGGGAACTCCGAACGGAATCACGCGAGGCGGCGCGTATAAATAGAAAAACCGGATCAGCACATGATTCCGCAGCAAGCGCCAGGAATAAAGAACCACATCCCGGGCCGACCTCTTTCGCAGGCTGCGTGCCCGTTCCTCCGCCCGCAATCCGTTCATTCCCTCGCCCAGTTCCGGCACCTGGCGCTCCGGCGGGAGATTGAGGTGCTGAATCGCCAGCGCCGGCACGGCTTGCCACACGCGCAACATCCGTCCCACCCGATGGCCGGGCGTGAACAGGGCGTCGTCTACCGGCATGTCGAACAGCGCAATGGATTCCATCAGTTTGCGGGCCGCCGGGCGGGAAATCAGATAGGCCGCCCCTCCATAGTGGAGCGAACGAAGACGGTGCCACGCGAACCCGTCCGGAGTGGCCATTGAGCGGCGGGACAGCGCAACCAAGCTGTGCTGCCCGCTGTCCAGTTTGACGAGATCCGCGTCCTCGGGGATCGGACAACTGCCGTTCAGCACCCGCGCTAACGCCGGGTCCACCACCAGATCGTCTTCCAGCACCATGCCGAACTTCTCTTCGCCGTTCGCAATCAGACGCCAAACCTCAAAATGAGAAAGAATGATGGCAATTTACCCTGGAACCCAGTTGCGTTCCTTCATGGGCGGAATCTGCGCGAAGCACGGATGCAGGGCGGCGCGGGCGGGGTTAAGAGCTTCGAACCGCTCGAACGGCAGACCGATGCCGGCAAGCACCTCCCGCATGTGCGCCAGCCTCGACTCGGCCTCCGGTAAATTGATGACGTAAGCCTTCATGAGTTGTGCCAGCCAAACGGGACAATCATCCGCATTGCGAACAGGCGAAAGTACACCTGGCGTAGGCGCTTCTTCCATCTCCGCCGGATTGCCCGCAAGGTCCGGCTCTCGTAGCGCGCGCTGCTCCAGCCCAGACGCCTCGCCTCGTCCAGTCCGCTCCGCAGATGCGCGAGCTGATCTTCGGGGCGCAGATTAACGCTCTGGATCGCGACCGCCGGCACCGCCTGGTACACGCGCAGTTTTCTCGCCGCCGGATGCTCATCGGCAAACAGCAGATCGTCCACGGGCATATCGAAGGAAGCAACGCGATCGGTCAGAAACCGCGCGGCCCTGCGCGACAACACATAAGCGCCGGCCCCGTAATGCACCGAAAGCAGCCGATGATACGCGGGACCTCCCGCCGTGGCAACAGAGCGCCGCGACAAGGCCACCTTCTGATACTCGCCCGTCTCGATCTTGACCACATCCGCGTCGCCGGGAATTCCGGACTCGCCGTCGACCACCTTCTTCAGGCGGGCATCGACGAGCACGTCGTCCTCCAGCACCACGCCGAACTCATCGGCGCCCGCGGCTATCGAACGCCACACTTCGTAATGCGAGAGCAGACAGGCGATCTCGCCGGGAACCCACGCACGCCCCTGCAAAGGTCGAATCAGAGAGAAACAGGGATGCCGCGCGGCCCGGTCCGGGTCGAGTGCTTCGAACCGTTCGAAAGCCACGCCAATGCTGCCGAGAGCCGCCCGCATATGCGCCAGCCGCTCCGTCGCGGCCGCTAAATTGATCACGAATACTTTCATCGGCCGGCGGGGAAGTTTGCCCCAGTATAGCGGGACGCGCTGTCCGCAACCATTAAAGTGAAACAGGAGCCATTCATGTTTTTCCGCGGCGCGCCGAACCCTCGCGATCTGCCCCTGTGCATCGCCATTCCCCATGTCGAACGGCCGCAGAACTACCTGCTGAAAACCGTGCGGAGCCTCGTGAACAGCGACCCTCTCGACGGAACACAAATCGCCGTTTGCGACTTCAGCGCCCGGCCTTCCGCCAATATGACCGAAGTTGCGCGGGAATTCGCGCCTTTTATCGACGCCGGACAGTTGACCCTGGCCCGCTGCAGCGGCGGACAGCCGCCGCTCGATGGCCTGGTCCGCAATTTCGGAGACGACGAAGCCCGCGTGAGATGGCGGTCGAAACAGGCTTTCGACGCTGCGTACCTGATGCAGCAGTATTCCGGCCTCGCCCCTTATTACGTGCATCTGGAAGACGACATGGTCGCTTCTCACGGCTGTCTGAGCGCCGTTCGCCGGATAATCCAGGCCGCTCCTCCCAACTGGTTCAGCATCAAACTTTCCCCTTTGGGCGCCTGCGCCATCGCCTTTCAAAGCGCGGGCCTGGAACAATTGGCCGCGTATTTACGCCTGATGTACTACGAAATGCCGGTCGATTGGCTGATCGACGAACACATTGACTTCAAAAAGAGGACCGGCCACCCGAGTCTCGTCAAAAAAGGCCTCTTCGAACACATCGGCGTGTCCTCATCGCTGGCCGGTCAAAGACGATAGCTATTCCGCCGGGCCGCGATGCATTACCCTGTTAGTCGTCATGCGCCCTCAACCTTTACTTGCCGTCACCGATGTCGAAGCCAGCAGCCGGTGGTACCAGCGCCTGCTGGGCTGTAAAAGCGATCACGGCGGCCCCGACTACGAACGCCTGCTCTGGAACGAACGCCTCGTCCTGCAGTTGCACAGTTTCAAGGTCGACCACCATCACGGCCCCATCGGCGATCCGCGCGACAAGCCCTACGGCAACGGCCTGCTGCTCTGGTTCGAAGTGGATGATTTTGACACGGTGATACAGCGAGCGCAGGAGATGAACGTGGAGATAGTGCTGCCAAAACACCGCAATCCGCCCGACGGGGACGGCGGGCCGAACCACTGGGAGTGCTGGCTCCGCGACCCGGACGGCTATGTCGTCGTGGTCGCGAGTCCGGACGGATCAGCGGGCGGTGACTGGCGTCCGCCAGTCACCCCGTAAAACGAATCAGGCCCGTTCCTGATAGGTGCCTTCGGACGTGTTGATGCGGATCATCTCGCCTTCATTGATGAACGGAGGCACCTGCACCACCAGTCCGGTTTCCATCTTGGCCGGCTTCGACACGTTCGAAACGGTGGCGCCCTTCAGTCCCGGCTCGGTCTCCATCACCTTCATGTCCACCGTGGGGGGCAACTCCACGCTGATCGGTTTGCCCTCGTAAAACACCACCGCGACATTCAGATTCGGCATCAGATACTCGGTGGCGTCGCCCAGCAGATCCTGCGTGAGATGGATTTGCTCGTACGTTTCCGTGTTCATGAAGTAGTAGTATTCGCCGTCCTGGTACAGATACTCCATGTTCTGCTCGTCCATCACGGCCTTCTCCACTTTGTCGTCGGTGGAAAAGCGATGCTCGTTCATCGAACCGTTGCGCAGGCTGCGCATCCGGACCTGCACGAAGCCCCGCAGGTTGCCCGGCGTGCGGTGGGTCATGGCGAATACGGAATACAGTTCGTTGTTGAACTTGATCACCATTCCGGGGCGGATTTTCGTTGCGCTTAACATTTTTAGGCGGACTCCAGGCTGTTGAGAATCATTGCTTGCAGAGCGAATTTTCCATTGTAACAACGCGACCGGAAGCCCGGTCGCGCAAAACTGCCGTATAGTGAAAGAAGAGGAAACCTGGTTATGCTCCAGGCGGTCAAAGGTCACGTGAAGTATTGGGGCTTCCTGCTGTTGAAACTTGCCGGAGCCGCGCTGGGCTCGGCGGTCGCTCTCCAGTTTCTCAACCTGTTCTGGGAACCTCGCACACGGTGGTTCCACATCAACCCCTACCAGTTCGGCTTCGACCTGCCGTACACCACGCTGGCAGGCGTGTGGTTTCTCTTCTCCTACGGGCTCTTCTACCTCGCCATCTGGGATCAGCGTTATCGCTGCCGTACCTGCCTCCGGCAGCTTGTCATGCCCGTGGAAACCGGCTCCTGGAGTTACATTCTGCAACTCGGCCGCCCGCGTCTTGAGTACATCTGCCCCTATGGCCACGGCAAGCTGAATGTCGAGGAACTGCAGATTTCCGGCACCGTGCAGCCCGAATGGACCGAGCACGGCGACATCTGGAGTGAGCTCTTCGCAACCAGCGAGATGGGTCCGGACAAAGACTCCGATCAGACACGGTGAGGGAACGGCTTCCGGTCTGGCGCGCGGTTTCCGGCTTCGCTGTCCTCGGCAGCCTGGTCCTGGTTCTGCTGTCGCTCGCTCCCATATATGTGGAGAATTACGAACTCGGGCAGTACATCCACACCCTCGCGGCCGAGCCTTCCACCGCCGCCGCGCCCGATGAAATCCTCCGCCCGAAGATCCTCGCCCGCGCCCGCCAGCTTGGTCTTCCGGTGCATCCCGGCGATGTCCAGATCACACACGCAGGCGGTAAAGTCCGCCTTCTGACGAAATACAAAGTACAGAAGGATCTGGTGCTCTCCCGCCTTGATCTCCACTTCCACCCGGAAGCCTCCACCAGATAACCGTTATCCTGAAGAGTATGAAGGTCGCTGAAGACCGCCCGGCCCGCAAGCCCGAACGCAAAGTCCGGGTGGCCGAGAACGCGCTGCTGGTTCGCTTTTTCCTGCACCCGGTCGGCAAAGCATTCCTCGCTTTGTGCCTGGTGGCGGTGATCGCGTTCGGCGTTGTGTTCGTTCACTACTACCGGAAGTACGCGGCTCTCATCGACGAGCGCCTGCGCGGCGGCCCCTACACCACCACGTCCCGAATTTACGCCGCGCCCGGCACCATCGCGGTGGGCGACCAGACCACCCCGGGCGACCTCGCCGGCACGCTGCGCCACGCCGGCTACAACGAAAACCGCAACAATCCGATCGGCTACTACACGCTGCGGCCGGACTCCGTCGACATCTTCCCCGGCGCGCAGTCGTACTTTCAGCAGGACGCCTTCACGGTCAAGTTCGCCGCCGGCAAGGTGCACCGCATCGTCTCTCTCGGGGACAACACCGACCGGCCGATGTACGAACTGGAACCGCAGCTCCTCACCAATCTCTATGACCGGAACCGGGAAAAGCAGCGCGTCGTGCGCTATGAGGATATCCCCGCGTCGCTGAAAAACGCCGTCCTGTCCGCCGAAGACAAGCGCTTCTTCCAGCACTCCGGATTCGACCCCATCGGCATCGCGCGTTCCGCCTATATCGACATCAAGCGGGGCCGGAACGAACAGGGCGCCTCCACCCTCACCATGCAGCTGGCGCGCAACATGTTCCTGACGTTCGATCGCAACTGGCGCCGCAAACTCGCCGAAGTCATGATCACGCTGCAGCTGGAACAGAAGCTCACCAAAGAGCAGATCTTCGAACTCTACTGCAACCAGATCGATCTCGGCTATCACGGCAGTTTCACCATCCGCGGCTTCGGCGAAGCCTCCCAGGTCTACTTCGGCAAAGACATCAAATCGCTCTCGGTCGAGGAAGCCGCCACCCTCGCCGGCATCGCGCGCGGCGCCAGCTTCTACAATCCCTATCGCCACGGCGACCGCGTGCGCGACCGCCGCAACTGGATCCTCGGCATGATGCGGCAGAACGGCTACATTACCGATCGCGAGTACGCCGTCGCCACCGAAAAGCCCATGCGGGTCGTCAACGGCGCCACTGAATCGAGCGATGCCCCCTACTTCGTCGACCTGCTGAACGAAGATCTCGACAAGCGTTTCCCCGGTTACGATTTTCAGGTCAATTCCGACCGCATCTACACCTCGCTCGACCTGAATCTGCAGCGCGCCGCCAACGAAGCGGTGACCGCCGGCATGAAGCAGGTGGACGACCTGGTTCGCAAACAGAAGCGCTTCAAAACCGCGAAGTTCGTGGAACCGCAGTGCGCCCTCATCGCGCTCAATCCGCACACCGGCGAAATCAAAGCGCTGGTGGGCGGCCGGAATTACGGTATCAGTCAGCTGAACCGGATTCTCGCCCAGCGCCAGCCCGGTTCCATCTTCAAGCCGTTCGTCTATGCCGCCGCCCTCAACACCGCGGTCGCGGGCGGCACCACCACCCTGACCCCGGCCTCCATCGTGGTCGACGAACCCACCACGTTCCTCTTCGATGGCGATGAGTACAGCCCCCAGAACTTCGAACACGACTTCATGGGGCCCATCACCCTTCGCACCGCCCTCGCCAAATCCCGCAACATCGCCACCATCAAGGTCGCGGAGATGGTGGGCTACAAAGCCGTCGTGAATCTCGCCCACAAAGCCGGCATCAGTGAAGACGTAAAAGCCACGCCCGCCATGGCGATCGGTTCCTACGTCGCAACGCCGCTCGAAATGGCCGGCGCCTACACCGTCTTCGCCAACAAAGGCGTCCACGTCAACCCGACCCTCATTTCCCTCATCAAGGAACCGAGCGGCAAAGTTCTCCTCGACCAGAAACCGCAGACCAAAAACGTGCTTGACCCCCGTGTCAACTACCTGATGGTCAGCATGCTCGAAGAAGTCATGCGGACCGGCACCGCCGCCGGCGTTCGCGGACGCGGCTTCACGGTCCCCGCCGCGGGCAAGACGGGCACATCGAAGGACGGCTGGTTCGCCGGCTTTACTTCCGACCTGCTCTGCATCGTCTGGGTGGGCTTCGACGACAACCGCGACCTGAATCTGGAAGGCGCGCACTCCGCTCTCCCCATCTGGACCGAGTTCATGAAGCGCGCCCTCCAGTTCCGTCAGTACGCCAACGCCAAGGAATTCGCCGCGCCGGACGGTGTGGTGACCGTCACCATCGATCCCCAGTCCGGCAAACCGGCCACGCCCGCCTGCCCGGAACAGAAGGCCGAGGTCTTTATCGCCGGCACGGAGCCCGTCGGCTCCTGCACGCTGCATGGCAATGGCAAGCGCGATCTGACCGTCTCCAGCTGGGACGACACGTCGACGACCCGCGAGGCCTCTCCGGGCCAGAGCGGAACGCCTCGCCGCGCCGACAACGCCAATACCGGCAACGGTCCCCTGCCCTACCAGAGCCCGGACGGCCAACCGGCCGACCAGAAGAAGAAAAAGGGCTTTTTCGGCAAGCTCAAGGATGTGTTCAAGTAGACAACATCTGTGGTGCCTGGAATGTGCTCCAATAGAATCACCCAGGTACTCAGGGAGGCCAATATGGTTTCCGGTCGAACTTTCGCTCTCACCTTTCTCGCCCTCAACTGTGCCGTCCTGCCCCGTGTTTACGGGCAACTGACGGAGCATGCCTTTGAACCGGGACGCAGTATCCCGCAACGCCTGTCGGAAGCCGAGCCCGCGAAGAAGCTCTCGCCGGAGCAGCGTGGCAATGTCTACATGGCGCGCAAAATGTATCGCGAGGCCATCGATGCCTATCGCGAAGCCCCGCAGAACCTTCCCGTTGTGAACAACAAGATCGGCATCGCCTACCACCAGCTCGGCGATTTCGTGGCCGCGCGGAAGAACTACGAGCGCGCCATGAAGCTGGACAAGAAGTATGCCGACGCCGTCAACAACGTGGGCACCGTTTATTAC
>Ga0118677_10002938_pt1 | contig 33405 bp, 20 predicted proteins | sample AliMusrvi5mmetaG_FD_86154 | JGI IMG/M metagenome (GOLD analysis project Ga0118677, IMG submission 86154) | reverse complement strand
GAGTTGATCGGCTTGAAATGCCCGGCGGAGACGGTTTCACCTGCGCGGGTTTCCAGCGTGATCGATTTGATCCAGTGAATCGTGTTTTGAAGGATGAAAAGATCGCGCAGTCTGAGCAGCAGTTCATGCGGCAGCATCGGGTTGGCCGGCACAGCCCCGACGTTCAGAAAGAACGATCCGGCCGGTTTGAGTACACGCCGGATTTCGCCTGCCCAGCGGTGCGACCAGCCGAGGTATTCCTCACGGGCGGCGGTGTCCTTGTATTTCGAATAGGCAACGCCGAGATTGTAGGGAGGGGAAGTGACGACGACATCCACTGATTCGTCAGGGAGTACGTGCATACCCTCGAGGCAGTCGCCGTGGTGGAGTTCAAAGCTGGTCATCGCGGCAAGGTTTAGCCCATGCGCGCGAAAATGCAAAGTGTGGAGATGCGGCCTATCCCTACTTCTTTCACAGCTTCTTATATTAATTTATTAAAAAGACGGTCTGTGCGTAGGAAATGGTAAATTGATCGCGAATTGACGCTACACTCGTGAAGCATTAGAATCTCATCCAGCCGGACACGCGCGTTTGTGGAGAGAATCAAAAAAGCTCCAGCCGGTGCGAAATCCAAAATTATCCCATGTATTCAAATTCAACGCTCGCATCCCAAAGAAAAAACTCTAATTATCGACCGCGCCGGCTTTCGGGTGTGAAAGGGTTGCTGCTGTGCTTTCTGCTTTTGTTACCGTTCTCCAATGCTGCGCATGCTCAATTTACCACCGGAACCGCTAGCGGACAGATCATCATCACGGGATATACCGGCTCCGGCGGAGCCGTGAGCATTCCATCCCGGATTAATGGACTCCCGGTGGCCAGCATCGGATTTGAGGCGTTCCTTAACGCTACCAGCCTGACCAGTATTACCATCCCCGACAGTGTTACCACAATCGGGGAGTATGCCTTCTATAATTGTCCCAATCTGAGGGGAATCTATTTCCAGGGCAACGCCCCGTACCTTGGCGGGTTTTATATGTTTTACGGTGACTATAATGCGATTGTCTATTATCTGGCCGGGACCACGGGCTGGAGTTATTCGCTTGGCACTCTTTCAACGGTGCCGTTTTATTATGCGTTCACGATCGCCAAAGGCCAGGTGAGCATCATCCAATACACTGGTTCCAGCAGCGCTCTGACCATTCCCGGCACCATCGACGGTCTATCGGTCACCAGCGTCGGCGCCGACAGCCCGGCGGCAACGGTTTCTCCCTGCTGCGCGCTGAGGGTGGTGACGGTACCGGAGATCGGCGTGCGGATAATGGTTTTATTGTATTGCGCTAACTCAAAGGCCACGTTGGCTTGCGCTTGCTGTATCGCCGCCAATGATTGCTGGTACGACGCCTGTGCCTGCTGCACCACAGCCTGCGCCTGTTGCACCGCTGCCTGCGCCGCGGCGACTTGCTGGGCTTTTATCGTATTCTGCGCCGTCTCCGCGCGCGCCGCGGCCAGCACCGCTTCCGCATTTTGCACGGCGGCCTGATCGGTCTGTAGCGCGGTCGCGGTTTTCGTGCGCACCAGCGCAAGGTTCTGCACCGCCGAATCGAGTTGCGCGGCGGCGACGTTGGCCTGCGCCTGCGCGTTATCGACATCTTGTTTGGCGACATATCCCCTGGCCAGCAGCGCTTTCTCCCGATTCAGGAAGGTCACCGCATTGTTATAGGTGGCTTGTGCCTGGTTGACGGCCGCCTGCGCCGCGGCCACCTGCGCGCCGGCGGTTTTTGCATCCTGATTATATGTCGCCTGCGCCGATGCCAACCCGGCTTCCGCTTTGCGGATATCGGTGGTTGTGGTGGTTTGCTGCAAGCTGACACCGCTTACCTGCTGGGCATAAGCCTGCCGTGCCGCTCGTAATGCCGCGGTGGAAGCTTGCACTGAGGCAGCGGCGGCTTGTGAAGAAGCCCTGGCCGCTGCCAGCGCAGCCACGGTTTGATTGTATTGCGCGTTGATATCCGGCAGATCGAGCACGGCAATGATCTGCCCGGCGGTAACGTGGGTGCCAATATCGACGTAGAGATCTTTGATGCGACCGGTAATTTGTGAGCCGATATTTACCTGCGCGCCGGTCTGCGCATCCACCGTTCCGGTGGCGGAAATCTTCTGCGTGATATCGCCGCGCAGCACCTGCCCGGTCACCATGCCGGCCAGCGTATTCTGTTGGTGCGCGCGGGTATAGAGCACCACGGCAATGATCCCCGCCACGATGACCACCGTCGCGATAGCCGCGGAAACGATCACCCCCCGCCGTATTTTACGTCGCCGCACCCCCGCGGCATCGGTGTTATTCATCGGCAAATATCCTCTGCGCGTGCCAAATGCTTACCCGGCTGTCCTCGCGTATTTGCACACAACACTTGCACTTGCACATAAAACTTACACGAAAGTAATCAGTGCAGGATTAAGTCTAACGTGGGCCTTGCCCGCACCCCATATCGGGTGATAGGTTTCAGGTGTCAGGTGTCAGTCTGGTCGATCGTAATAATGATCGGCACCAAGGCATGGCCCGAGACCGGAAAGCGAACGGCATCATCGGAGAAAGTCGCCGGTCGTTGCCTGACACCTGACACCTGACACCAACAACTTGTTTTTTCATTGTTCCAAAGGCTTCAATGCCTAAAATGCAAGTAACACATCCTCCCACACTCCCATTACGGCACCCCACCACCGGTGGCGTGCAGCAACGCGGCGCGCGCGATGCTCAATCCATATCGCGCGGTATATTCATCGACTTGTGCTTTCAGCAGTGCGGCCTGCGCGTCGATGACCGCGAGAAAAATGCCCACTCCAGCCTGATAGCTGCCGACCGCTGCCTCCAGATTGGCTTGCGCGCTGGCGACTTCCGCCGTGGCGGAGACGAGTTGCGCTTCCGACGCAAGCGTATTCAGGCGTGCCTGCACCACGTCATTGGCGATAGTCTGTCGATCGGCAAACAGGTTCTCTTCCGCGGTAGTCACCTGCACTTTGGCCTGCTGGATTGCACCGCTCGTTGCCCCGAAGTTGAGAAAGTTCCATTGCAAATTCAACAACAGCGCCCAGGATGACGTTTGCCCGAACCCGGTCGTGCCCGGGTTCGGCGAGTAATTCGCGGAGGTGACCAGTGCCGGCAGATTACCGGTTTCCGCTGCCTTCACCGCGGCTTGCGCGGCCCGCACCAGATCGGTATCCCGGCGAATTTCCGGCCGGCGCTGATAGGCCAGTGCCACCGCCTGGTCTTCCGACGGCACGGGGAACGGCGTTTCCGTCGCTTCCGCCACTGCGATTTGGCTGCGTTGATCGATACCCATCGCCGCATTGAGCGCGGCGCGCGCCAGGCTGGCAGTATTTTGCGCGGTGATGAGATTGAAGCGTGCCGACGCGGCGGCCGCCTGCGCGGTCAGCACATTGGTGTGCGGAATCACGCCAACCGCTTCCTGCGCTTCCGTCTCCGCCACATGCGCCTGCTGCTGGGTCAGGTCCTGGGTGAAGACGTCCACCAGGTGGATATCCTCCAGCAAGGTGTAATAGGCCTGTTTGACGGCCAGCACCACATCCGCGTCGGTGCCGGTCAGGTTCTGCAGATCGGCGGCGCGTTGTTGCTGGGCCTGGGTCAGCAATTGCCGGGTATGGCCGAAGTCATACACCAGTTGGTTGCCGCTGAAGACGATTTGCGTTCCCCCCCGTCCGGAACTACCGGCCAGTTGGGTCGAAGTGGTCATCGATGCGGTGGGCAACAACGTCGATTGCGCCTGCCGCACCACCCCTGTTTGCGCCTGGATCTGCGCTTGCGCCAGCCGAATCGACGCCTGATTGGCCAGCGCCAGGTTGATGCACTCCGCCAGCGTCAGCACGCGCCCCGGCGGAAAATACACCGCCTGCCTGACCAGAACCGGCGGTTCCGCGCAAAAGGCATAACCGCAGAGAAGGACCGCAACCAATCCCATGATATGCGAGGATTTCATGCTTCGCTCATTTCAAGATAAATATAACCTGGGTATCAACCGGGCGATTGTCGGGAAATGGGATAATGTAGCGGGATGTTGAATTGATACGACATCGGACGGAAAGGTTTCAGGTGTCGGGTGTCAGGCTAAAAAAATTCATCCCGTTGCAATCATCCTGTAAAGGAGATAGCGCACGCCGCGCAACAACAGCAGAACTTCCAGCGCGGAGATGGGCAAGGCGTGGTTAACGTTACGCTGTTCGAAGGGATCAAACCGGGAGCGTTCGATTTACACGCCTGGACCGGTCGCCAGTTAGCAAAAGTGAGTGCGGCATTCGTCACCAGCCTGCACACGATAACTAATTTCATCCTATCCATCATTGCAACCTGGCCGGTATTACTGGTGCTGGCCGTGCTCGGAATTTGGGGTTGGAAGCGAATTCGTCCGTATTGGCAGCGCATGAGGGATAATCAGGCTACTCTGGCGCGCGAGCGTCCTCGCGAGCATGACGGTGGTTGAGTAGGCCACGGAAGACCGTATCGAAACCACCGTCATGCTCGCGAGGACGCTCGCGCGCCAGAGACCGGAACGGATACTATATAGAGCCTGTCCCAAAGCCCATGATTTTGTCTCGCAAAATTGGGCAAAGCAACGTGTTTGGAAGGGTGTGAGCGCAGCGAGCCCCGCCGGCCCCGGTGGTTTCGATACGACCTTCCGTGGTCTACTCAACCACCGGGGCCGGCGGGGCTCGCTGCGCTCACACCCTTCCAAACATAAAACTTGGACTTTGGGACAGGCTCTATATATCAATGACTAAAACCCGACACCTGAGAGGACGTCTAATACCTTTCCCGGCAGGAACTCTCGCTTCTGTAACGAATCGCTCTCTTTAGGACTCGGCAATCTGCCGTTATTATAAAGGAGCAACCTTTATGGACCGCGAAACGCTGCCTTCGGGAACACGCTTTGCTTTTTGGGACGACGCCACTGACTATCGCACGGTCTACCACGTCGATCAGCGGCATCCCGCCGCGGCGGACGAGAACCCCGGCACGGCCTCCGCGCCATTTCGCACCATCAACGCGGCGGCACGCATACTGCAGCCTGGGGAAAAGGTGGTGATCCACGCCGGCGTCTACCGGGAATGCATACGCCCGGCGCGCGGCGGCGATGGTCCGGCGGCGATGATCGCCTATGAAGCGGCCCCCGGCGAGCAGGTGGTGGTCAAGGGGTCTGAACTCTGGACACCGGAGACACAACCGAGCGCCGGGTATGCGATTCCACCGACTGAGCACGGCGCGACGATCTGGATGGCGGAGTTGCCGCCGGCCTTCACCGACGGCTATAATCCCTTCCTGCTCCGCAACGCCTACGAATATCTGCCGGTTTACGGCGATCTCAAAGACTCCGGCTTCCTCCAGCGCGCGCTGTTGCGCCGGGGCACGCTTTTTGTCGATGGCGTACCGCTGCAACAGGTGTATTATACGCGTGAATTGGCCGTACAATACGGCGTGTTCTGGGTGGAAGAACCGGGACAACGCCTGCATTTCCGCTTACCGCTCGATGACAACCCGGCCATGCACACGCTGGAAGTGACCGCGCGTGAGCAGATCTTTGCCCCGCATGCTTTCGGTCTGGGCTATCTTCGCGTGAGCGGGCTCATCTTCGAGCACGCGGCGGACGGGCTGCCGGTGCCGCAACGCGCCGCGGTGAGCACCATGCGCGGGCATCACTGGATCATCGAGGATTGCACCGTGGCCTGGGTCAATGGCTGCGGCATGGATATCGGCATGCAGACGTGGGAAGCGACCATCCCGCCGGTGACCGGCGGCCATATCATCCGCCGCAACACCATGCGCCAGTGCGGCATCTGCGGGCTGGCGGGTGCGCTGGGCGTCTATCACACCCTGATCGAGGATAACCTGTTCGAGCACATCGGCGGGTTGAATCTGGAGCGGATGTGGGAATGCGGCGGCATCAAGTTCCACCTGGCCCACCACTGTTTGATCCGCGGGAATACCTTCCGTCATCTCCGCCACGCCGGTGGCATCTGGCTGGATTGCAGCAATATCGACAACCGCATCACCGGCAATGTGTTCGCTCACATCGAATCGCTGTGCGGCGGTGTCTATATGGAAATGAACTACGATCTCAATCTGATCGACCACAACATCTTCTGGCAGATGATCGACGCCGACCCCGCCGCCGGCGGTGCGTGGGGCAGCGGTTCGGCCATCCGCGCCGACTGCAACGAAACGCTGGTGGTCGCGCACAATTTCTTCGGACATGTCGAGGGGCAGGCGGTCATGTTCAGCCTCAATCAGAGCGATCGCCGCCACGAAGGCCGCACCGGACTCTGCCGCGCCAACGCGTCGTATAACAATGTCTTCTACCGCTGCCCCCATCGCCTTCACCTGGGTCGCCGCGAAGAAAACCGCAGTGACGGCAATCTCTACGATGTCGCCGACGACGCGTTCTCCTTCCAGATCGCCCACCCCGCTCCCGGTTGCCTGCAAAATCTCGCCGGCTGGCAGCGCTATTTCGATCTCGATCCCCACTCCACCCAGGCAAAGTTAACGGTGGAATTCGACAGCGAAACCGGCGCACTGTCCTGGTCGGCGGATGGGAAATTGCCGGTCACGCAACCGGTTGAAGTTTTACCCCCAAGTATGCACCAGGAGAAACCGGGACCGACTTCGTAGCTGCTGAAATAGCGCGGGCTCATTCACCGGCGGGGATCGACGCAAAGCGCTGTAGACTTTGCGTAAACTGGTAAAACTTATTCGGCAGGTAAAGCGGAATATGTAACGTGTTACTAATAAAATGTAACACGATTCACTACTCGCCTGGCAGTTATGCTATTGCCAAATTATGCCGGCGTAGGTAGCATGGATAATGCGTAGCAATATCCGGTTGACGGTAGCGCCGGACGATACCATGGTTGCCGGGTCGCGGACGACCACAATAAGCTGTGACAATACTTTTCGCTAAATACGAAAGGATTACCATGCGACACCCCTATTTTGTATTCGCCTTACTGCTGGCGGTAGGCGGGACCGTGTTTGCCGCACCCCCGCCTCCTCCGTTGCAGTTCACCGTGGTCTCAACGAAGATTCTCTATGACGTGGGAGAGCCGGTGTCCGGCACGGCAACGCTGACGAACAGTACCAAAACGCCGGTACAGGTCACCGTGCGCGCCTGGCTGGAGTGGCAACTCGACGAGAAAACCAAATCCCAGGAAACGAAACTCACCGTCGAGCCGGGCAAAACGGCGACCGCCGTCTTCACCTGGAAGAAAGTGCCCGTCCAGTTCGGCTACGCGATGAAAGCCGAAGCCCTCCGGGTCGGACAACCGGCGCTGACCGCGGAGAACTACTTCCAGGTGACCGACAACCTGTGGAAAACCGGGTTAATCAGCGCGCTGGGCAAGTATGATAAAAGCCGCGCGGATCTCGATAACCGGCTGAGCCAGTATTACAACGTCTACGAAGTCTTCTTCTGGGCACCCGACGACTTCCTTGCGCTCACGCCGAAGGTCAACTCATGGTATTCCGGGCAAGCGCGCTATCACGGTGCCATCACCGGCGACGTGATATTTCCCCGGGAATTCAAATCGACGCTCGGTCTGAAAGATCTGCTTGCCTACGGGCACGCCCGCGGGATGCGCGCCATCTCGTATGCGAAGCTCACCGGCTGCGGTCCCACCGGGTTCGAGGCGACGCGCCGGCATCCGGAGTGGGTGTGGAACACCAACGGGATTCTCTCCTGCACGCCCGATGCCGAAACGTTGGCCTATTGGGATGATCGAAATCGGAGAGAGCTGCCCAGTAGCTGGTTGCCGGTCGATTACAACATGAACGATCCCAGCGTGGTCGATATCGGCATCAAAGAGCTAACCGATTCCGCCACCATGTTCGGGTGGGACGGCGCGCGCTGGGACGGCAACTTTGACGTGCGCAGTCAGACCTTCGATCTGGCAGGGAACCCGGTGGATAAGCTGACACCCGACCAGGTGGAAGCGCGCAATGCCGACAATATGCGCCGCACCAAGGCGACCATCTCGAAGGCACACCCGCATTACGTCTATGGCTACAACTATATCGGCACCACCGTCGCGCAGAATCTTCTGGGCCAGCCGCGTGAAACATCGGAGTTATGCCGGGGTGGTGGTCTGTTGATGAACGAGTATATCCGCGGCGCCGCCGACGTCAACCATCCCCTGCACACTTGGCGCAAATTCGCCGAGACCGTGGTAGACGACACCCAGCGCATAAAACAACTGGGCGGGTATATGGGCCCGATCATGGGCAATTACGGCCCGGTGGATTTGCAGTACGCCTTTGTCTTCGCCTTCGCCGGCGGCGCTCACCCCTACTATAGCGTCGACTTCGGGAAATTTATCACCCGCTACAGCTACTATTTTTGGGATCCGGCGCTCGTGCGCCTCTCACTGCCGGAGACCACCCTCAATGTAGATGGCAACCTCTGGTGGAACAAGTGGGTCTTCACCCGCGACCTGTCTCCCAAACATCGGCAACTGGTGGTGCACCTGATCAATCCACCCACCGTGGAGGAAGTCGGCAAGCAGAAGACGTTGCCGCCGGCGCAGAAAAACGTCAGCGCCATGTATTACCCCTTCGCGCAACCCGGATGGAAATTGCGGCAGGTCACTCGCCTGGATGTCAATTCTATGCAACCGCGGCAGTTGCCGGTTACCGAAAGCCTGGGGATCGACACCGTCACCGTGCCGGATGTCGCGCTCTGGAATATCCTGATCTTCGACCTGGTGAAGGAGGGGCGTTGAGATGATGACCCGTTGCAAACCGGCCCGTCTGGGCTTTCTCATCCTCCTGGTCATGTGCGTGCTGCCGCTCTGGGCAGCGACCGCGCGCGAAGAGAAACTCGCCACCGGTGGGCGACTCTTCATCCTGGAGAACACCGCGCTGAAGGTCGTGCTCGACCTGAACCATGGCGCGCGCATCGTGAACTACACCTATGCCCCGTTCAAGGACAACCTGATTTACGATCCGGGCTCCAATGGCGGCATGCTGATGGACCACGTGTGGGAGCAGATCTGGCCGGGGGAATTTCTCAGTCGTAAATACGACGGCGAAATCGTCAAGGCCGGCCCTGATGAAGCAGTGGTCAAGGTGTGGACGACCGGCGTTGGCGACACCATCAAGGGCCTGCGGTTGGAGCGCACGCTCACCCTTACCGGCGACGCGCGCCTGCTGCATTGCAAGGTGGCGCTGTCGAATACCGTAACGGAAGGACGAGTCACCGGCTACTGGAGCCAGAACAACCTGTTCTTCCGTGGCATGAAAGACGGCGTGCGCTGGTATCGCTCGGGAACACGCGGAGTGGTTGCCATGGGACCGAATGAATGGCCGTGGAATGTTGACGACTCCACCGCCGGTTGGAACGGCGTCGCCGATGCCGTCGTGCCCGGCGGGGTGATGTTCTTGATGGATTACAACGATCTCTGGCAAACCTACGACAACTCCTATGCCATCACCACCGAGTGGTTCTACGACAAAGTCGCCATCCCGGCCGGAAAAACCTGGACGACGGACATCTACCTCATCCCCAGCAAAGGGAATCATGGCTACCGGTATGGCAGCAAGAACGTCGTCGCCAACTTTCTGGTCGATGAGGAGCCGGGCGGCTTGAAGATCACCCATGAACTGACGCAAGGACTGCAGCCGCTGACGGATGTCGTGGTCAAAACGAAGGCGTGGGGCTTAAAAACCGATTGGCACGTCGAAGCGGAAGCGAAGTTGGCCAAACTCAACGAGACCGTCGCCGTGTTGCCGGTAAAGTTGACCGGCTCCGGCGCGATGCCGGTGGGCATCGAAGTGACGGTCACCGGCGCCACCCCGGAAGGAAAAACGGTAACCGAAACCTACCGCGACTACTATGGCGGCATCATCGGGGTAAATAACGACCCGTTCACCATGCAGCCATTTTTAAAGATCGACCGGCCGGTCAAACAGAAAGTCTTCCTGAAGCCGGATGTGATCGCCTATACCCCGAATAAAACCCCGCGCATCCTCTACTTGCGCGGGGTCTGGGCGCAGCAGTTCCGTGTCGAGGAAGCGCTGAAGGCGGCCTACCCCGATGCCGAAATCAAAACCGGCTGGCTGCGCGCCTCTCCGGTCGGATTGGGTTTCTCCTACTTCCCGGCGGATTATCCGAGCATCCTCGGTTATGATCTGATCGTGTTGGGCAACATCCCCGGCGAACCACTCGATCTCGTCGGGCAGGAGATGCTGGCGGACTACCTGCAAGCCGGCGGCAACGCACTGCTGCTGGGAGGCGACCGTGCCTATGGGCAGGGACGCTTTGCCAACGCGAATCTGCTGGCGGCCATGCCGGTAGAGTTCGGCGACATGTATAACTGGCGAAAAATTCCCGGCGGCGGGAGTCTGAAGGTGGCGGCAGCGCTGCCGGTCACCAACGGCGTCGCCTTTGGCACGAAAGATATGGTCTACTACCGTCATCTCTGTACGCCGAAGAAGACGGCGACGGTCGCGGTGACGGCCGCCGACCAACCTATCCTGGTGCTGGGCAACACCCCGAAAGGTGGGCACATCGCCTGCGTTCTGGCCACACCCTTCGGAGAAGCCGCCGCGGGTGAGACCGCCTTCTGGGATGCCCCCGCCTGGAATATGCTGATGAGGAATACAGTAAGCTGGCTGCTTAAACACTGAAGTAATTGGCGCGCGAGCGTCCCCGCGAGCAGGTTGAGTATCCCCCCGTACTCGCGAGAACTCTCGCGCGCCTGGGGGGAACGGCTATGAAAGGATTACATCATGCGACACTTCTGGTTTGCAGTTGCCTTGCTGCTGGCACTAGGTGAGACGGTAATGGCCGTGCCGCCACCACCCCCATTGCAGTTCACCGTGGTCTCAACGAAGATCCTCTATGACGTGGGGGAACCGGTGTCCGGCGCCGCGACGCTGACGAACAATACCAAAACGCCGGTGCAAGTCACCGTGCGCGCCTGGCTGGAGTGGCAACTCGACGAGAAAACCAAACCCCAGGAAACGAAACTCACCGTCGAGCCGGGCAAAACGGCGACCGCCAATTTCACCTGGAAGAAACTGCGCGAGCAGTTCGGGTATGCCCTCAAAGCGGAAGCGCTGCGGGACGGGAAGGTGGTAGCCGCCGATGAGAACTACTTTCAGATCAGCGACAACTATTGGAAAGTCTCGCTCATCTCGGCGTTGGGTATCGTGCAACCGTCGGAGGGATATCGAACCGAATGGATCACCGGCAAGCTCGCGGAATGGCGGAAAGACTACTACAACGGCTACGAGAAATTCTTCTGGGCGCCCGACGACGTACTGAAGATGACTACCTCACCGGAAGCGAAATGGTATTCCGCGGTCGCGCACTATCCCGAGAGCACTGTGGGGTTGCAGGCGTTCATCGACGCCGGCCATCGCCTGGGGATGAAAGCCATCACCTATGAGCGCTATTCGGGTGGTGGTTCCGGCGGGTTGGAGATTGCCCGGCGCCACCCGGAATGGCTGCAGCAGACCGATGGTGAGTTGGCTATCGACCGCCAGGCGCGCCAGTTGGACGAGTGGGACCAGGAGAAGCCCGCCAACTATCGCGGTTGGGTGGAAATCCGCTGGAATTTGAGCGAGAGCTCAGTGATGGATGCCGCCGCGAAGGAACTACTCGACTCGACAATCCAGTACCACTGGGACGGCGCGCGCTGGGACGGCACGTATCACGAACCGTTGGCTTGGAATCGGACTGACGGCACGCAAGGAGCGCAGTTGTCGGTCGATCAGGCGGAAGCAAAGAACGCGCGTAATTTTCACCGCTATAAAGAGTATGTCAACCCCCGTTTCCCTCACTTCATCTATGGGGTCAATTCCGGCGGTGTGGACAGTCTGATGGCCGCCATGCCGCGCGAGACGATGGAATGGTGCCGCGGCGGCGGATTGATTATGAATGAGTTTATTCGCAACGCCTACCAGCCACAAGCGTCGTTGCATCACTGGGTGGATTATGCTCCCTTTCTGGTGACGGAAGTCGAGCGGACGAAACGGCTGGGAGGATACTACGGCCCGATCCTGGGCAACGGTATCGGTGCGACCCCGGATGACATGTATCAGTGCATTTTTTCAAATGCCGCGGGCGCTCACCCCTACTATCACCACCTGTGGGGTGCGTTCATGACGCGCTATTCGTCCTATTGCTGGGACCCCGCGCTCACGCATATTCCCGGACCGGAAACGCTGGTATCGATGCCGGACACCGTGTGGTGGCGGCACTGGATCTTCACCCGCGACCTTGGCAACGGCAAACGGCAATTGATCGTGCACTTGATCAACCCGCCGCTGCATCCGGAGGTTGGCGAGAGCCGCAAGCCGGAAGATTTGCCGGCGCCGGTCAAAAATCTCACCGTGCATATCTTCCCTGATCAGTTCGGCGCCTGGCAGCCCGTGCGCGCCACCCAACTGAGTCCCACGCCGTTGCTCAAGGAGACGCTGCCCATCGTGAATAGCGAAGGCCTCTCCACCGTTACCGTGCCCGCGGTGAAGCTGTGGACCATACTGGTGATCGACTTGGCGCCTGTCAAAGGAGGACGGTAACATGCAGACGCGTAATTGGCTCATTCCGCTGTATATCCTGCTGCTGGCGTGTTGCTATCTTCCCGCGCACAGCGCGGTGACCGCGACGCGCGAAGGCGATCTCATCACCGTGCAGAACAGCACGTTGAAATTCACCATCAATCTGGCCAAAGGGGCGTCGATCTCCGACTACCTCTATACGCCGTTCAAGCGCGGTATTACCGATCTCGGCTGGGGCGGGTTGTTGTATGACCACGTGTGGGAACAAACCTGGCCCGGCGAATTCATGAACCGCAAGTATGAGGGAGAAATCGTCAACGCTGGTCCCGCGGAAGCGGTGATTCATGTGTGGACGGAGGGCAAAGGCGATTCGGTGAAAGGCGTCCGCCTGGAGCGCACGCTGCGCCTGCGCGACAACGATCGGACGCTGCGCTGCACGGTGACGATGACCAACACCGCCGACACCGGACGCGTGACCGGCTATTGGAATCAGAGCGTGTTCTGGTTCAACGGCGTGAAGGAAGGCATGCACTGGCACCAGCCCACCGCGCGCGGCGTGTCGCATGACGGCTGGTTCGTCGATGATTTTACCGCCGGTTGGCTGGGCACCACCAGCACCAGCGTGTCGCCCGCCGGTTTAATGTTCGTGATGGATTACAACGACCTCTTCCGCCTGTATCCGAATGCCTACTCCGTCACCACGGAATGGATGTATGACAAGATCGCCATCCCGCCCGGCAAAACCTGGACGACCAGCTTTTTCGTCATTCCGGTGAAAGGCATGCCCGCGTTCAGTTACGGCAGCCGTTACCTGGTGGCCAATGCCAACGTCACCCAGGTACCCGGCGCGCTGCAGATCGAGCACCAGTTGACGCGCGGGGAGACCGCGTTGCAAAACGTTACGGTGAAGACGCGCATCTGGGGTCTGCGCCAGGGTTGGAAAGCGACGGTGCCCGACGCGAAGTTCAACGACCTGACCGAAGACGTGCAATCGGTCACCGTGCGCGCCACCGGCGTGGAAAGCATGCCGGCCGGCATCGAGATGACGGTGACCGGCACCGCGCCCGACGGCACCCCCATCACCGAAAGCTACCGCGATTACTTCGGCGGCGATTACGGGCCAAACGTCGAAATGCGCGACTTGAAGCCATTGCTGACGCTTGCGCGACCGACGAAGCAGAAGCATTATCTGAAGCCGGATGTGATCAAATATACCCCGAACGCCACGCCGCGCGTGCTCTTCTTCCGTGGCTTGTGGAGCCGGATGGCGGGCGCGGATGCCGCGATCACAGCGGCATTCCCCACGGCGACGGTGGTCGATAGCTGGCTCGATCAATCGCCGGTCGGGCAACTCTACTCCTATTTTCCCGCCGATTATCCCGAGCTGATGCGCTATGACCTGATTATCCTGGGGAACGCGCCCATCAAGCCGATGGACCTGATCGGGCAGGAGATGCTGAAGGATTACCTGGCCGCCGGCGGCAATCTGCTGGTGCTGGGCGGTGATCAGTCCTACGGAAACGGCCACTTCACCAACCCCGACCTGATCGCGCAATTCCCGGTGGAACTTGGCGAGAAGTATAACTGGCGGAAATTCGCCAACGGTTCCTTAAAAGCCGCGGAAAGTCCGGTGACCCAGGGCGTCGCCTTCGTACCGAAAGATATGGTCTACTACCACCATCTCTGCACGCCGAAGAAAACGGCGACGGTCGCGGTAACCGCTGCCGATCAGCCCATCCTGGTACTCGGCAACACCACCGGCGGCGGTCGCGTCGCCTGCGTCTTGGCCGCTCCTTTCGGTGAAGCCGCCGCGGGTGAAACCGCCTATTGGGATGCCGAAGGATGGAAGACGCTGATGAAGAATACGGTAAGTTGGCTGATTAAACATTGAAGTGCTACTGGCGCGCGAGCGTCCTCGCGAGCACCCCTGACTGACTGATGTGCTCGCGAGGACGCTCGCGCGCCAGCACATAGCGATACGTGATGAATTGGGAGGATAATCTATGAAACGGTGCCTTTGCCTGCTGGCATTGCTGCTGTCGGCAATAACGATGTCCTGCGCGGCCGATATTACGCTCACGGCATTCATGCCGCATAAGTTGCTCTACACGCCGGGGGAAGCCGGCGGCATCGATGCGCAGGTGACCAGCACGCGTGAGGCACCGGCAACCGTGACGTTGACGGTCACGCTCGTGCGCGACTTCACCCCGATGGCGACGCTGCCGCCGTTGACCGTGGCGCTGAAGCCGAAAGAAGTCAAATCGGTCACCCTCCCCTTCAAAGCGGGACCGGAGGAATACGGCTGGACGGCCATCGGCGAGTTGACCGAAGGCGCTGCCAAACTCGATCGCCAGGTTGACGTCTTCAACGTGGCGGATAACGTCTTCAAGGTGGGCATCGGCGCGCAATTCGAGATGATGCAACCGTCCGGCTTCGGCTGGTTGAAACCGGAAGACGACATCAAGCGCGCCCGCCAGTATTACATGAATACCTGGGAGAAATTCTTCTGGGCGCCGTGCGACTGGGCCGATCTCTGCCCGACCGGCGCGGAATGGACCAGTGGCCAGGGTGGGCGGTATGAAGTCGGCGAGAAGCTGACCACGATGTTGCGCCTGTGCAAAGAAAATGGCATCCGCTCCATCACCTACAGCCAACCCACCAGCGCCGGTCCCAAGGGATGGGAAGTGGCCCGCCGTCATCCGGAGTGGTATTGTCTCGATACCCTCGGTCGTCCCGCCGGAGAGTGGGATCAGGAAGATTTCCTGTATTGGGACGCCAAGCATGAATTGCAAAGGAAATATGGCAACGATGAGCGCAAATGGCCCTACCACTTCCGCTCGACCTGGCACGTGCTCTATCCCAACTTCAGCCGCCTCGATGCCCTCGATTATGGCATCGACCAGCTGAGCGATGGCGCGACCAAATGGGGGTGGGATGGCGTGCGCTTCGACGGCAACTGGGGCGCGGGCGAGGATGAAACCTCGGCGCGCAACTTCCAGGAGATGAAGACACGCATCTGGGCCAAGCATCCGGATTTCGTCTTCGGCTATAACGACAACAACCCCGGCAAAGAGCCCGCCTTCGCCGCGTCGCATGAATACCGCGAGCGGATGGCCGGGTATGCCGAAGGCATGAACGAGATGATCCGGGGCTGGCAAGGCCGCGATCACGGCGCGCCCTTCTCCTATAAATTGTGGCGCGATTATGCCGAAGGCTTATGCGCTGATGTGGATGCCAACCGCAAAGCCCAGGGCACGCAATATACCATCCTCGATGCGCGAAAAACCTATTACAAATTCATGCTGGCGATGGCGGCGGGCACGCATACCTGCTACGGCGACCATTTCGTGGCCACCGGCTGCCCGAATTGGGGACGCCTGCTCACCCGCTGGTCCGGCCTGGTATACGATGTCCATCTCACGCGGATCGACCCGAAAGGCAAGCTCGACGTTAAATCCGCCGGCAACCTGTGGTGGGATAAATGGGTCTCGGAACGGATCGCCTCCGCGTCGCGCTTCCAGCGGATCGTCTCGCTGATCGTGCCGCCGGCCAGCCCGGAGATTCCCAAAGACGAACGCGGCACACCGGTCGAGAACGTGACGATCACCACCAAAGTGACCGGTAGCGGCACCCTTACCGGCGCCTGGTTGATCGATACCGCCAAAGGGGATGAGCCGGTCAAACTCGACGTAAAGACCGCCGGCGAGTGGGCCAGCGTGACGGTGCCGCAGGTGACCGGTTGGACACTGGTCGTATGGGAATTCACCGGCCAATACATCCGTCCAGGCAATGGGCCGCGCTACACCGAGCCGTTCAATGCCAAACAAGTCGAACTGGCGGCGCTGCAGACGCGCCGTCCCGCCCCCAAAGATCCCATCCGCCCGGACGACGACCCGACGAAATCCGGCGCATTGATCGTGCGCCAAACGGTCGACATCCCCCTCTTTGTGGCCGGCACCACCTCGGTCGCTGATCCGAAAGCCTCCGGTGGTCAGGCACGCCGGCGTGACGGCACCACCTCCAACACCAGCGGCGGCTTCGGGCAGAATCTCTACACGAATCTGTCTCCGGGTCGCTACCGGGCAATTTATCGCATCGCCATCGAAGACAAAACCAAGTGGTCGGGAATTACCCTGAGTTATTCCTATAACGCCATCCACGCGATGCCACTCGACATCAACCCCGAAAGTTTCAAGGCGTCCGGAGAATATCAGGATTTCTCGTATGAGTTGGATTACCTGGGACCCGGCATGTTGGGGATCGATGGCTTCTTCCGTGGGCAAGGGCAACCAGGCGCGCTACGGTTCGATAAGGTCACGCTGGAGTTGATCCACGCCTTCAGCGATGCGGATGTCGAAGCCAAAAAAAGCAGTGGTCCGCTCTCCCCCGAGTTAGTGCCGGGCAGTCTGTTGCCACCTCCGCTCGAAGTGAAAGCGCCGTCCACCCAGCCGGATAGCCCGGATAAGGATGAGACCGCCGCCGCGGAAGACAGCGCGCGCACCAAAGCGCTGGCAGCGGCGCTCGCGCGCTATCAGGCGTTTGCGAAGGCGCCGCTACGCGTGCTGGTGGTTGATGGTTTGCACAGCAACCTCTATGCCCTCGATAAAGCCTGGCCCGCCGAATGGCACGTCAAGACCGTCTATACCGGGCAGAACGAACGCACGGGCGCGTATGTGAAGGATTTCCCTGACGCGAGCGAGTTGTTCCAATACCATGTGGTGCTGTTGGCCAATGTCGATGGCGCGGCGCTGGGATTCAACACCCGCCGCCTCTTGCGCCATTTCGTCCAGCAGGGGGGCGGGTTATTCATCCTCGGCGGCATGCAGGCGTTGGGACAGGGCGGTTATCGCGATAGCTTCCTGGGCGAGTTGCTGCCGTTGACGCTCGCGCCGTCCCGCGATATACAGCCCTTTGCGAAACCGGCGGTGCTGGCGGCAGGCAAGGGCACGTTGTTGCAGGGGTTGGACCTGCAGGCAGCCGGCGCCGTCTTCATGCGCCATCGCGTCGAAGTCAAGACCGATGCAGTCGTCCAGTTGCTGGCGGGCACGGAGCCGGTATTGGTGACCGCTGGCGCCGGCAAAGGACGGGTAGCCGTCTTCACCGGCACCATCATGGGCGGCCCTAGCACGCCCGGCCAGGGCTTTGCGGAGCCGGCGCCGGCAGTACCCGCGTTCTGGACGCAGCCGGTCTGGCCGCGCATGGTCAACCGCACTGTCACCTGGCTGGCGGTGCCCAGCCAGTCTGTGAACCACACCCCCGATCCGAATCGGAAGCTCGACATCGCCCAGGATCATGTGAGCGCCACCTGGCTGTGCAATCTCGCGAACGGCAAGTGGGAGGGGGCGGCGAAGTTGGCGGTGGATGGCAATCTGTCCACCGCCGTCCGGCGCACGGGCGATGCGCAAGGTATACCGGGCGCGAATCTGCAGATCGATCTGGTCATTCCCCACTGCATCCACAAAATCCGGCTGGCCAATGTGCCCGATCGCGCGATGATTGCCCCGCCGGAAGAAAAGGGCTGGGGGCAACCCGGCGGTCCGACCTTGCTGCGCGGCAGCGACGACGGGCGCACCTGGACCACCCTCGCCACCCTGCCCAGTATCGGCGCCGACATGGAAGCCACCTGGTACGATTTCCTCGCCACCGCCGCCACCGACCACGCCTTCCGCTACGTCCAACTCTACGGCGGGCAATTTACCATCAGCGAAATAGAGGTGTGGGGGCACAAGTGATTGAGGGTAACAGCGGCGAATTCACAGAATTTATAGGATGGGTTTTTAGACCAGACGCACGTTCCCATACCACCCATCACCGAGTAACACCGCACACGATGACAACCGCGGTCTACTTGAAGCCGTGCTTGCAGCGGCGTTATCGTACCCGAATGCACGCGTGGGCGAATTTAATAGATTGGGTCTACCGCAACATGCACGCAGATGACCGCAGAGACATTATTCGATGCTGTAGGTCGGAAAGACAGGTCATGGTGAAGATATTGAATGATATTCTTTCTGCAGGAGCAGAGGGTTGAGCGTAAATCGAGAGGAATCTGGAGCCACCGGGCGGATTCGAACCGTCGACCAGCGCATAACGAGTGCGTGACAAATGGGCGATTTCACGCTTTGCCCCTTGCCGGCGACGATTTGCACTGCCTGCCGAATGGTGATGGTTGCATCATCCAAGAGGATATCCCGCCATTCCAGGGCAACCAGCTCTCCGCGCCGCATACTGGTTGTGAGTGCCAGAAGAATTACGGCATGAAAGCGTAACGACTCACTGTCCAGAGCTTTCAGTAACGCTTGGAGTTGCTCCTCGTCGTAAAATCGGGCTTCCTCGCGGTTTTTTTCGAGGTAGACGCGCAGCACGCACCGGATTGAGGGGAATCAACTGGCGATACATCGCTTCCTGCAACATGGAAAAGAGTATCCGGTGATGCATGAGTTGCATGGCACCGGAGAGTGTCGTGCCGCGACCATTTAGCCGTACTCCTTCTTCCTTGAGTTCGTCATAGAAGTGGTTGATCTGCACGGCGGTAAGGCGATCAAGCGGGATGTTGCCGAATACGGGAATGATACGCTTCTCGACGATGTGCCGGTAGGCGCTGACGGTGCGAGCCGCCAATTTGCGTTTGGCATAATCAGAAAGCCAGATCCTGGCCCATTCGGCGACAGTCATGCGCGACGATTCGGTGACACGCTTTTCCGACACGTCCGTCACCAGTCTCGCCAGCACTTTTTCGGCCTCTCATTTCGTACCGTGAAAGGTACGGCTCACCTTGACTAGCTTACCTTTGGCATTGAAACCGACTGATACGATCAGACGCCAGATATTGGGACCACGCGGTTCCATTGAACCAGCCATCTCCAGCCTGGCCGATACACATTCACCCACGAAGAAGCGGAAGCAGCGCTGGGGAAAAGGGACATGATCTCTTCGACATCGATTACGCCTGGCGCGAGCTTACCCATCCTCTGCGCCGGTGGGTTCTGCCGGTTGTGTCTGCATGTGCGGTGGCATCCCCCAGGTTTCGGGTATCCCCCAGGCCAGTTTCCAGAGCTCTTCAGCGCTGGCAGGCACCGCCGGTTTCAGCCGCGCATACTCGCTCGCAATCAGGACCTTGGCGTCTTCGAAATACGCGCGCCACAATTCCTGGCCGCCTTTCCGATCCGGTTGCCCTCGTGCAAACGGTTGCTCTGCCGATAATAGATCGGGTTCGATCACTCTGTCCATGCGCACCAGTTGCGGAATGATCTCCAGCGAGAAGCTCGTTTCACCCGTGTCGGCGTGATCCAGCCGACAGGAAGAGGCGGTGCCAAGTCTGAGCGGATCGGCGAGTATCACCTGCATGGGAAAATCGCTGTCATTCAGTTCTCCGGCCACGATGGGGATCGCGTTGTGTTGGAAGGTACTGCCATGCCCATTGACCAGAACCAGCAATGTTGCCGGGAGAGGTCTGAGTCCAAGGCACACGTTCTTCAACACGTCGCGATAGAGCGGTTGCGGCATCAGATACGTGGAAGGATGCGGCCAGCCGCTGGTATTCCACCAGAAGGCGGGCAGCACCACGCCTCCGATTTCGGCGCATAGCCGCATGGACAATTCCATGGCATGAAACGTGTCCGTACCCAGCGGCAAGTGCTCGTTGTGCCACTCGAGCGAACCGATGGGTAGATAGAGGATCGCCTTCTCCGTGAGACGCGAAAGCAATTCCCTGGGTGACAGGTACGGATACCGGTATTCATTTTCCATGCGTGCGAGATGGTGCATGCTATGTTCCTTCACGTATTGGCAGCGCATTTACCCTGGAAATCGTAAAATCGGTTGATCCCCTCGCAGGCGGTCAATCCGACGTAATAAGTCTCAGAGGCTGTCTGAAAAGACTCGTAGTCCGAGTGGGCGCTGGATTTCGTCGCTGATCGCGAAAGGAATTCGCCGTCCTATCACGGCCGATAGGACAAGAATTCCTGACAAAGAGCAGCGGCGAAAGACAGTGCTCAATCGGGCTACGAGTATTTTCAGACGGCCTCTCAGGGCGCTCAATACCGGCGTACCGCACAATGTCTTTCCATATCGGACTTGCCTTGCAGGCGCAATGGCGTGGAGGCATCGAGGCGAATGGCAATCTCCCAGCGATTTCCATCCGTCAACTCTACCTCGACGTGCACCGCGCCGTCGGGCGCCTCGAACGGTCGCACCCGCGCCGGCGGCACAAAGCCTCTGGCCGGCAGCAGTAGCCAGGCGACGGTCGTGGTGCTGGGGATCGCCGCGGAGAAGCAGGCGCAGGTATTCGGGATTTTAACATCCATCTCCGGGCTGTACCACCCCTGGAAATCAGGGCCTTCACGCCCACTCGCCAATTCAATTTCCCAGGCGACCGGCCCGAGCGGCTGGATGCGCAGGTTTCCGACACCCTCGTCAATCGTCATCACCGCCTGGCCATCACGCACGACCGTGCAGCCGGGATGGAAATGCCAGAGCGGGGTGATGCGGCGCGGCCGGTCGGTTGCGATGCGATCCACCACCACCCAGCCCACCCCGCGCAGGTAAAGCACCCCTCGCGTGTGGCTCACCCCACGGTCTGCATCTGGGGGCGTACCCTGTCGCCACAAATACGCTTTCAGCCGGGCGCTCGCGGTAGCGACATCGGTGAAGCCGCCCGCAAAGGTGCTCTGCGCATAATCGTATTCCGCCGTGACGACTCCTTGATCGGCACTGAGTGGCCGTTCCGCAAGCGTTGGGCCATCCGCCTGAACCAGACCATCGATCAGGATGACGTTGTGCGCTGCTGAGTTGACGAAGTAGCTCCGCCAGGTGCCACGCTCCGCCAAATAGTTCTCATACGTGAAGCGCCCGCTGTCCACCAGGAGATCACGGCCGCAGGCTGAGATGGAAAGGTGCAACGCGTCATTGTGCTGGTGCAGTGTGCCCCACGGACCGGCATCGAAAAAGGCCCAGTGGGCGTCGGCATCCCAGTTGCTGCGCATGATGAGTTGCCCGGCCCAGGGAAAGATGATAGAAGGCAGGCCGGACGGTCTGACACCCTGGGCGCCGTTCGTAGCGATGTAGGTCCAATCCGGGCGATGATAGACTTCCGCCGCATCCAGTAGCGGCTGGATGGCGTCAAGTGGTTTGATCACCTGCGACTCCGGCGCGGGGCAACAACGGTCGGAATCGCCGTTATGTGGTGGAAAGCCGTTCGGTCCGAGCGAGTAGGCGAGATAGTGCCACATGCTCTCAAGCAGCGGCATGAACCACGGCTCTAGTTCGAGGCCTGCGCCGCGCGCCGTCGCGACGAAGAATCCCAGATGCCACAACATCGCTATCTGGTAATTGCTCGACAGCTCCTGTTGTACGCCGTCGGGGTAGACTTGATCGCGCAGTTCCGTTTGCATCAGCCGCAGCGCGAGTTCCTGCCATTTCGCCGCCTCACGGAATTCAGGCCAGGCGCAGGCGATGGAGAGCAACCCCGCCATCTCCGTGATGACCCAGTTGCTGCCGCCCGTGCTAAACTGGCGCAGGAATTCCGCATGATCCAGCGCCTGGCTTAGCAGCAGGATGCGCGTGGCAGGTGCGAAGCTCTCCTCCGGTTGCAGGCCGTAGAAGACGGCCGGCCATACCTTGGCGCGATGTCCGGCTTCGAGGAGGGTTCCCCACGGGAAGTCGTTCCCGGGCTTCTCCGGGCGCTCGGTTTGAAGGCACCAGTCCCATAACTGCTCGTTGAGGCAGCGCACATACTTCCGGTTTCCGGTGGTGTAGAAGGCTTGCATCATGTCCGACATGTAGTCGTGACGATTGATGCCATAGACCCACTCGTTACCGCCGTCCTCGGGTGGCACGTAGCACCAGTTCAAGTACCCCGAAGGCAAGCGCGGAATCTGCACGTCGCGGTTAGGCAACGAAAAAAAGGCGTGAGCCGCCTTCTCGGCCGTCGGGTCAGTGCCTTCGCCGGGTGCCACTGGCGCGTGACGCAGCCACTGTCCCGAACCGCAGGTGCGATAGTATGCCAGCAGTGCCTCGCAGGCGCCTGCCCAGTCGCGATTGGACGCGGCCGCCTGCACCGCCGACAGGGTCGGCAGGTCGAGATTCAGTTCCTCGAAAAGCCGTTGCACACGCCGGGGATGCTGCTCGCACACCCAGGCCAGACTCGCCGGATCATTATGACGCATCACGATGCCTTTCGCTTCAGTTTCATTCTAGATTAGTATTGACGTCTGTCAGTATGCCACACTGTCCACGTTCAGGCTACTGGCGGTGCATACTCTCAGGCATTCCTCACGGAAGGCGCCAGGACATCAAGGGTAAGACCCCAGATGTCTGCGGTAACCCGTCGAAATATGTACCACATTCCCTGAAATCAAGCTCAAAACACTGTACCACTTTTTGTACCCCCCCCTGATAAACGGGCAAATCTCCTGGTAAATCATGGGGATTAGGCATTGAGAAGGGATAAAAAAATTCCTCGTGAAAGAGGTTTTTCACGAGGGAATATGGTACATTTGAGAGGAAACGTTGGAGCCACCGGGCGGATTCGAACCGTCGACCTGCGCATTACGAGTGCGCTGCTCTACCAACTGAGCTACGGTGGCGTCCTGAACGGGTGAAAGTATACACAACAGCATGGGCATTGTCAACAGGGTAAGCGGGTAAAACTCCTGAAGCTACGCCGTGCTCGCTCTTGCACGCGAGCACATGCGTCCTTGCCTTATTGCACGCCGGCGCATACGTCCTTGCCTTTTCAAAACCTTTAAGCGTTTCCTGCATCTAACAGTTTAAGTCCGATCAACTACTGATCGCGCATTCCCCTGGAGGAACTATGTCGGATAGTCTGCCGATGGTATCGGTGGTGATTCCCTGCTATAACGAAGTGGGATCGCTGCGCGAGTTGCATGAGCGCGTGCGAGAGGAATTCACGCGGCTGGAGATGCCGGCGGAGATCGTCTTTATCGACGACGGCAGCACGGATGGCTCGCGCGAGTTGCTGCGGAATCTCGCCATTGAAGACCCGGAGTGCCGGGTGATTTATTTCCGCCGCAATTGCGGCAAGGCGGCGGCGCTGCAGACCGGGTTCGAGTTGGTGCGCGGGCGTTATATCCTTACCATGGATGCCGACTTGCAGGATGATCCCCGCGAAATTCCCCGTTTTCTCGACGCCTTGAAAAAGGCGGATGTGGTCAGCGGCTGGAAAGCGCACCGGCACGACCCGCTGGGCAAAACGCTGCCGTCGCGCCTCTTCAACGCCACCGTCCGCCATGTCACCGGGGTGAAGCTGCACGATATGAATTGCGGCTTCAAAGGTTACCGGCGCGAAGTGATCAAAGAAGTCCGGCTCTACGGCGAATTTCACCGCTTCATTCCCGCGCTGGCCGCCGCGCGCGGCTTCCGCATCGCCGAGTTGGTGGTGACGCACCATCCGCGCCGCAGCGGGGTGTCGAAATACGGCTGGGAGCGCTTCTTGCGCGGCTTCTGCGACCTGCTTACCATTACCTACCTGACGCGCTACCGCACGCGCCCACTCCATCTCTTCGGCGGCATCGCGGTCGGGTTGATGCTGTTTTCGCTCGCCCTCGGTGCCTGCTTGAGTGTCTATCTCACCGCCGGCTATCAACCGCCGGCCTGGCACTTTTTCATGTGGTTGCTGGCGGGCGCGCTGTTCACCATGTCACCCATCTTCCTGGGGCTCGGTCTGATCGCCGAAGGCCAATTGGCCTCCACGCTGCCGCAACTTCCGCCGCCGCCGATCTCCGAATGCCTGAATTTCGGCGAGACCGGCGCGCCGGCGCCGAGTTCGGAACCGGCCATTGCGCCGGAAGACGAAACGGTCGGTGTGCCGGCAATCGATATCGTTACCGAACCGGAAACCGAGACCGGCGCCGAATCGGAGGCCGAACCTGCACCCGCGACCAGCGCGGAAACCGGCGAAGAGCCGCTGCCCGCGCCGGATGCGAAGCCGGCGGAGGATGACGATGCACGATGAGGCGACCGCGGAGAGGCTGCCGGATACGCCAAAACGCACGCCGGCCTGGAAGATCGGCGCGCATGTGTTGTTGTTCGTCGGCCTGGTCGCCATTTTCGCCTGGCAGATCAAGAAAAACTGGGCGCAGATCATCCATTACAACTGGCAGTTGAACTGGGAACTGGCGGCGCTGGCCTTGCTGGCGCTGCTGGTCTGCTCGCTGCTGGATTGCCTCATCTGGAACCGCACGCTGGGCTGGTTCACCGATCCCCTACCCTTCCGCCAACTGGTGCCGGTCTACATCTGGTCGTACCTGGCGCGCTACATCCCCGGCAAAGTGGGCAGCCTGGTGCTGCGCGTGGCGCTGGCGCTGGAATATGGGCGCGAGGCGGTCCCGGTCCTCGCCTCCAGCGTGGTGGAACTTGCGCTGCGCACGGCCGCCGCGTTGTTGCTGCTGCTGGTGTCGCTGTCCGGCTGGGGCGCGGCGGTCGCGACGGCGAAGATGCCGTCGCTGATGAAATATTCCGTGCTGCTGATCCCGCTGGTGCTGGCGTGCGCCCATCCGAAGGTGATGCTGCCGGCGATGAACTGGGGCTTGCGGAAGATTAACAAACCACAGATTACCCGCCAACTGCATTATTTCGAGGTGCTGGGAGTGATGTTCGCCGAGTGCCTGCGCTGGGTGCTCTATGGGGTGGCTTTTTTCCTGCTCGCGTGCGCCGTCTTCCCCGCCGCAAGCGGTCACGCGCTGGCGTTGATCGGCGCCGCCGCCGGCTCCTGGGCCGGTGGCTTCATCGGCGTGTCTCCCGGCGGCCTGGGCGTCTCCGAAGCCGTGCTTGTGTTCTGCCTCACCTCTCTGCATTTCCCCGCCGCCATCGGGTTGGCGCTCCCCTTCCTCGCCCGCCTCTGGACGTTGATCGGCGAAGCACTCTGGGCACTCGCGGCCTGGATCCTGCGCAAGCGCCCGGTTGTCGCCTGATTCATGCTTTCACTTGTTCACCTGACCAATCCTGTATGGTATAATTGTGGTTGGGTTTCAGGTTTTGTTATCGCGCTGGACGTTGTTTCGTGGGATGCTGGTTTTTTTAACCACGAAAAACACGAAAACACACGAAAGACGAATTTTATCACACCGGATATGGTTAGCTGAAGAGTTCCAGCGAACGGTGAGGCAGCGGCGCCCTTCTTGCACATATTAGTCACGGGGCGCGACTGGCGTCGGCTTCCAAACAGTGCCAGGCTTGCGACCGTCTACCTGAGATCTGACACCTCCGCGTGAAAGGACCGACGTGACCGCGATGGAACGACCGTTAGCGCAGCCGGACGATTTCGCCGGTTTGCCGCGCATCGGCACCGATGAAGCGGGGAAAGGGGATTATTTCGGCGATCTGGTGGTGGCCGGGGTGTTTCTCGATGCCGTTGGTGAGCAACGCGCGCGGGCGCTGGGGGTGAAGGACAGCAAAAAGCTCAGCGATGCGCGGGCGCGGGCGTTGGCGCGCGAGATTCAGCAGGCGTTTCCGCATAATATCGTGCGCATTTCGCCGGCAAAATACAATGAGCTCTACGCGAAGATGGGAAATCTGAACCACCTGCTGGCCTGGGCGCACGCGCGGGTGATCGAGAACCTACTGTCGCGCACCGGAGCGATTCTGGTGATTTCCGATCAATTCGGCAATGCGCAGGTGTTGGAGAATGCGTTGATGCGCGAAGGGCAAAGCGTACGGCTGGTGCAACTCACCCAGGGGGAGCGCGACCTGGCCGTCGCCGCCGCCAGCGTCCTCGCCCGCGCCGCCTTCCTCATCCACCTGGCCGCGCTCACCAAAGAAGCCGGCATCCCCCTGCCGAAAGGCGCCACCCACGTATTGCCCGCCGGACGCGAAGTCTATCGGAAAGGCGGCCTGGAACTGCTGGGGCGGGTGGCGAAGTTGCATTTTCGGACGACGGATGAGATTGTGAAGACGGCAGGATAGTTGTTGTTGTCTGAACCTTGAGGTAAAGGATGAAAGGATTCGCTTGATTTGTTATCATGGGCATCCTTTCATCCTTTACCTCATGGTTCAGACAATTTTAAGCGCGCGGAACCGCTGGAATAGTGATACTGAAAAAGAAATTACGCTCCAATAGTTGTGTGATAGCAATATGCCGATCATTCTTCCCAACGAAGATAGTTTTCAATTAAAATTCCGTTTTCCACGATTGGCGATGGTTGTGGCAGTCATCAGTATTGCATTATGCAGTTGGTTTATCAAATCTTTAATCGATCATCGTAGCGAACAGGATAGAAGGGATAAGCTGATTACTTATCAAAGCGCCGTGAAGAATTTAAAGGCGGCGATAGCGACTTTTCATACTGATACGCATAAATATCCGGTAACTTTACTCGATCTCTGCCGAAAATCCGAAAAAGAATTGGTTACAACTACTGCTCATGGGCAATATCATGGACCATATTTACTCGGCATTCCTGGAAATCCGGAAGTTTTCTGGCCACCTTATAAGCAAGATGAAGTGGACGATAAGAAGTCTATCCAGCTCATGGTCGATCAGAATTGGAAATACGATGTAACAACAGGGCAAATCAAATCGCCTATCGCAAGGAAATGAGCCATTCCCATGCCCAACCAACTGAACTTCAACATCGATGAACCACATAACTTATCACCCGTAGAGCGCATACGTGCACTGCGCGCGGCGCTTGAGCGGCACAACTACCGCTATTACGTGCTCGACGCGCCGGAGATCAGCGATGCGGAGTACGACCAGCTCTTCCGCGAGTTGGAGGCGCTGGAGCGCGCCCATCCGGAATTGATCACCTCCGACTCGCCCACGCAGCGGGTGGGCGCGGCGCCGGCGACGCAGTTCGGGACGGTGCGGCATCGCGTGCCGATGCTCTCGCTGGACAATGCGTTCAGTCACGAGGAGTTCCTCGACTTCGACCGCCGGGTGAAGCGCGGACTGGGTGCGGACGACGAAGTCGAATACGTTTGCGAGTTGAAGATCGACGGGCTGGCGCTGTCGTTGACCTATCACGACGGCGTGCTGGTGACCGCGGCGACGCGCGGGAACGGGGTGGAAGGCGAGGATATTACCCATAACGTCCGCACCATCGCCGCCGTGCCGCTGCATCTGCGCCCGGTGGCCGACTTGAGCGGCGACATCGAGATTCGTGGGGAAATCTACCTGTCGCGCATCGAGTTCGAGCGCATCAACACCGAGCGCGAGGCGAACGACGAAGCGCCGTTTGCCAATCCGCGCAACGCCGCCGCCGGCTCGGTGCGCCAGCTCGATCCTCGGGTCACCGCCTCGCGCAAGTTGAGCATCTTCTGCTACGCGATGGGCGAGATGGGCAAGCTGAATTTCGCTACTCACCAGAAACTATTGGCATTCATCAAGGAAGCCGGCTTGCCGGTCAATCCGCATATCCAGCTTGCCTGCGGCCCGGATGCGGTGTTACCCTTTTGCGACCGCTGGGAACACGAGCGCCAGCGGCTGTCTTATGACACCGACGGCGTGGTGATTAAGGTGAATAACCTGGCGGCGCAGGCGCGGCTCGGTTTTGTCTCCCGCAGCCCGCGCTGGGCGATTGCCTACAAATACGCGCCGGAGCAGGCGGAGACGGTGATCTGCGACATTCTCGTGCAGGTGGGCCGCACCGGCGCGCTGACCCCGGTGGCGGTGATGGACCCGGTGCTGCTGGCCGGCTCGACGGTGAGCCGCGCCACGCTGCACAACGAAGACGAGATTCGCCGCAAAGATATCCGCGTCGGCGATCACGTCGTGATCCAGAAGGCGGGCGAAGTCATTCCGGAAGTGGTGCGGGTGATTATCGATAAGCGCAGCGGTGACGAGCGCGCATTCATCATGCCCGATCATTGCCCGGTGTGCGGGTCGGCGGTGACGCGACCGGAAGGCGAAGCGGTGGCGCGTTGCAGCGGCATCGCCTGCCCGGCGCAGCTCAAGCAGCGCATCGAGCATTTCGTCTCCCGCGGGGCGCTGGACATTCAAGGCATCGGCCCGGCGCTGGTCGAGCAACTGGTGGAACAGGGGATGGTGCACGACCCTGCCGATCTCTTCTTCCTTACCGAAGCGCAACTGCTGACGCTGGAGCGGATGGGGGAAAAGTCGGCGAAAAATGTGTTGCAAGCGATCGCGGGTGCGAAAACGCCGACGCTGGGCCGGCTGATCTTCGGTTTCGGCATCCGCTACGTGGGCGAAACGGTGGCGGAGATCCTGGCCGCACATTTCGGCAATCTGGACGCGCTGCGCCATGCCACCCAGGAAGACTTGCCGGCAATACCCGGCATCGGCCCGCAGATCGCCACCAGCGTCTATATCTTTTTCCAGCAGGAACAGACGGCGACACTGTTGGAGAAGCTGCAGCGCGCCGGCGTGCAACCACGCGGCACCGCGCCAACCGCCCCCGGTCCGTTGACCGGCAAAACCTTCGTCTTTACCGGCGCGCTCTCCGTTCCCCGCGAGACGGCGGAAGCGCAGGTGCGCGCGCTGGGCGGCAAAGCATCCTCCAGCGTGAGCGCCGCCACCGATTTTGTGGTGGTTGGTGAGAAACCTGGGTCAAAAGCAGACAAGGCGCGCAAGCTCAATGTGCGAATATTAACCGAAGAGGAATTTCGCGCGTTGCTGGAATCTCTAACTTAGCGAGAAACGATGAATTCACAGGATGAGCAGGATGGGCAGGATAGGTTATTTGTAGCCGTTTAGTGAGATACTTGCCCATACACTTTTTCCTTACACTTGCACTTACACTTGCACTTACACTAAATCTATTCCGTGTAAGTGTAAGTGCAAGTGCAAGTGCACGCGCAAGGAAAATCCTGCCTATCCTGCCCATCCTGTGAATTCACCTGACAAAAAGGATTGCTGACGATGGATCCTGAATGGCTGGATCGCTATTGGGCGGATGAGTTGGGTTGCCTGCCTTCCGCGCTCTATCAAGGTGGGGTGTCGATCTGGGCGCCGCCGCACCGTGGTGAAGGGCGTTGGATGGGGTGGCTGATCCCGCTGGAGTGCATCGTGGTCGATACCGCGCCTTCCGGTACCGGCGCGATCTCCATCACCCCGCACCTCGCCGATGCGCTGTGCGGGTTCTTCGCGCAGGACGGCGATCCGACCAGTTGCCTGCCGCCGCACGGCAACATGCTGTTGCCGTTCGTGCGCGAGCATCTGTCCACCGGCTATCCGAAAGTCCATCGCATTCTCGCCTGCGACGAGAAGTTATTTCGCCCGTTCGCCCCGACCGCGCCGGTATTGCCGTTGGAGCCGGACAATCTGCATTACGAATGGTATCGTTACCACTTCGACGGCCCGGTCTTTATCATTCGCGCCCCCGGCGGCGGCATTGCCTCCTGGGCGGCGATCAAGTGCAAAAGCGACGAAGTGTGGGAGATGGCGGTCTCCACCGAACCGGCCTTCCGCGGCCGCGGCTACGCGCGCAGCGTCGTCTCCCGCGCCACCCTGGCCGCGCTGGAAGCCGGCAAACACCCGCTCTACCTGCACGAAATCAGCAACCACTCCTCCGCCCGCGTCTGCAACGCCCTCGGTTATCGCCCCTACGGCTACGAACTCACCTGCGAAACCGGGAGGATTCCGCCGATACAGCGGAATTGAAAAGGGACTGTCGTCTTTTTTCACCGCAGAGGCGCAGAGGACGCAGAGGTTTTACGCAGAGAAGCGGAGTCCAGGCGTTTTATCAGTTGTCGTGAACTATGATTCGCGTGATTAACTGATTATATGATAGGACTTTCGCTTCACGATGCACGCCAAACGGGAGGGCGACGCTCCGTCGGAGCCTGCGTGCATCGTGAAGCGAAAGTCCTAATATGATTTGAAATCCGTCCTCTCTGGCGTGCGAGCGTCCTCGCGAGCACTCCGGTGGTTGAGTAGGCCACGGATGGCTGTATCGAAACCACCGGAGTGCTCGCGAGGACGCTCGCGCGCCAGAGAGGACGGGTACGTTCTTTACTTCTCTGCGTCGTCCTCAGCGCTCACTGCGCCTCTGCGGTAGAAATTTAACGTAACTGCGTAGTTTGCATCCTGCATCCTGTATCCTGTATCCTGCATCCTGCATCGCTCTTCACGCCAGCGAGAGCGGATCGACATCGATGGTCACCTGTATTCCGCGCGGCGGGGTGATCTCTTGTAGCAGGCTGGCAAGGCGGCGAAGGGTGGCGGCGTGGGGACCACGCAGCACCACGTGATAGCGATAGCGACCGCGCAGGCGTTCCAGCGGGCAGGTGGCGGCATCGTTGACGGTCACCCCGGTCGCCTCACCGGTGAGCAACTCCGCGTGATCGACTTCTTCCTCCGGTTCATCTATCGGCTGGTCGGCGGTGAGGAAGTCAAAAAGGTTCGGCAGCGCCGGCGCGGTCGCCATGGTCGGCAGTTCTTCGCGCGCTGCGCCTTCTTCGCGCGCCCGGCGCGCCAGCGCGGCGGCGGTGGCGCGCACTTCCGCTTCGCGTTCTCCGCTCACCACTACATTCACCATATGCGTTAGCGGCGGCCAGCACGCCTGCGCGTCGCCGCGTTTGGCGATCTCCTGACGATAAAAGCTTTCATAATCATGCACTGCCGCCGCCTGGATGGCATAATGATCGGGTTGGAAGGTCTGGATGATGACTTCGCCGGGCAGATCGGCGCGCCCGGCACGTCCGGCCACCTGGGTGAGCAATTGAAAAGTGCGTTCGGGCGCGCGGAAATCCGGGATGCTCAAGGACAGATCGGCGGCGATGACCCCCACCAGCGTGACGCGAGGAAAATCGAATCCTTTGGCGACCATCTGCGTACCGACCAGAATATCCGTCTCTCCCTGGGCAAAGTGATCGAGGATGACGTGATGGGAGCCTTTCCGCGTGGTGGTATCCCGATCCAAGCGTCCAATGCGCGCCGCCGGCCAGAGCTGCTGCACTTCTGCTTCCAGTCGCTCGGTGCCCACGCCTTTATACATGATGCGCGTGCCGGGACAGCGCGGGCACACCGCCGTTGCCGCCTGCTGGAAATCGCAGTGATGGCAGCGCACGATGCCCGCGGCCTGGTGATAAGTGAGCGGCACGGCGCAATAGGGACAGCTTTCCTGGGTGCCGCACTTCTGGCAGAGCAGCGTGGGGGCAAAACCACGACGGTTGAGAAAGAGGATCGTCTGCTCACCGGCCTGCAGCCGCGCCTCAATTGCCAGCCGCAGCGGCGAGGAGAGGATGCGCGCGCCGGTGGTCATCCGTCGCAGGTCTACCAGCTTCACCGGTGGCAGCGGGCGCGCCTCGATGCGTTCCGCCAGCCGGAGCAAGCGATACATCCCCAGTTCCGCCTCGCGCATCGATTCCAGACTCGGAGTGGCCGACGCCAGCACCACCGGCGCGCCGCAGAGGCGCCCGCGCTCCAGCGCCACCGCCTTGGCATGGTAGCGCGGGCTATTTTCCTGTTTATACGACGACTCGTGCTCCTCGTCGATGATGATCAGACCGGGGTCCGGGCAGGGGGCGAAGATCGCCGAGCGCGCGCCCAGCACCACCTGCGCCTCGCCGCGCTCGATGCGCTCCCACTCGTCGAAGCGCTCACCGGGAGACAAATTACTGTGCAGCACTGCCACCCGGCCCGGAAAACGGCCATGATAGAGCGCCATCGCTTGCGCGGTCAGCGAAATCTCCGGCACCAGCACGATCGCCTGCCGTCCGCGAGCCAGCGTTTCCTCGATGGCGTGTAAATACACCTCGGTTTTGCCGCTGCCGGTCACCCCGAAGAGGAGAAAACCGACGGCTTCGTGATGACGCGCGGCCGCGATGATCGCCTGCGTCACTTCCTGCTGGGCGGGGGTGAGCGCCGGCGGTTGCGCTTTCCGCCCGCGAATGGTGTCCCACGGATTGCGGCGCAGGGAGACATCATCCAGGGTCAGCCAACCGTTGTTGATGCAGGCATGCACGACCGCCGGACTGACGCCCGCCTGCCGCGCGACATCCGGCGCCGTCAGTGGCGGCGAGGGCAGGCCCCAATATCCCACTGCCCACTGCAGCAAACGCGCCTGTTTCACCTGTTTCGGCGGCAGCGTGGCGGCAATCTCTTCCAACCGCGCGACCGGCAGCGCGGGCAGCACCACGCTGATCTTCCGCCCCGTGCGTTCCACGCGTCCGGTCGGACGAATCAATCCCTGCCGGCGCAGCATATCCAACGCCGACTCACCTGCCTCGCCAAATTGCGCTTTCACCTGCGTACTAGTGGTGGCGGGATGCGTGCGCAGATAGGCCAATACGGCGTTTTGCGTCGGGTCGGGCAGCAGCGTGCATTCGGCGGGGGAATCGACACAGCGCCAACGAAGCCGGGGAGAGAGCGCGCCTGGTTCAGCCAAGCAGGGACGCAGCGCTTCGCTGATCGGGCACAGGTAGGCGTCCGCGAGCCAGCGCGCCAGCGCCGCCTGCTCCGCGTTAAACACCGGACGCGAGGTAACCACCCCGCTGACCGGCTTCAATCGCCGCGCGGGCAACTCCGACTGCGTGGTGATCTCCAGCACATACCCGTGCACCTGCCGCGCGTTGAACGGCACCGTCACCCGTCCGCCGACCGTGACCATCGCCGATAACGCCGGGGGAATCAAGTATGTGTAAAGATGATCGACAGCCACATCGCCGAGATCAGGGAGGACGAGCGCAAACACGGGAGTAGTGTAGCCGGTAGAGGGGGGGGCTGTAAAGCAGTGTGGGAGTGTCGGCGTGTGGGAGTGTGGAAATACGTAAAAAAAGGAGATAATCGGTAACCCCGCCAGTCCCGGAGGGATGATTGAGCCTAGCAGCCCGCGGATAAAGGCCTTTTTTCAATTACCCATCCAGCGTGACTACATCCCCTTGTGATTAATGGCGTTGGGCGCGTTTTCTCGCCCAAGACCTCACGAATCGCCTTCACGCAG